>Ga0075464_10000244_pt1 | contig 23304 bp, 18 predicted proteins | sample DEB19_08_DNA_5_FD_75068 | JGI IMG/M metagenome (GOLD analysis project Ga0075464, IMG submission 75068) | Aqueous microbial communities from the Delaware River and Bay under freshwater to marine salinity gradient to study organic matter... | ecosystem: Environmental > Aquatic > Marine > Coastal ...
AGCAAAATTGGCGCTAAGGTTTTTGCGAATGCTTGTGGACCTTGTATTGGAATGTGGGAGCGTGTAGGTGCAGAGAAAAAAGAAAAAAACACCATCGTGCATTCTTTCAATAGAAACTTTGCAAAGCGTGCAGACGGAAATCCTAACACCTATGCATTTGTAGGTTCTCCTGAATTAGTTACTGCATTAGCAATTGCTGGTGATTTAACATTCAATCCATTAACAGATACATTAACAAACGATAAAGGCGAGCAAGTTAAATTAGACCCTCCTACTGGTTATGAATTACCAGTAAAAGGTTTTGATGTGGAAGACGCGGGCTACCAAGCTCCTGCAGAAGACGGTTCACATGTTGTTGTTGCAGTAGACCCTAGTTCTAAGCGTTTGCAATTATTAGATCCTTTTGCCGCATGGGAAGGAACTGACTTAAAGTCTTTGAAATTATTGATTAAAGCAAAAGGTAAATGTACAACGGATCATATCTCTATGGCAGGTCCATGGTTGAAATTCCGTGGTCACTTAGACAATATCTCTAATAACTTATTAATTGGTGCTGTTAACTTCTTCAATGAAAAAACAGACAATGTTAAGAGTCAAGTAAATGGCAATTACGATACGGTACCTAATACACAAAGAGCTTATAAAGCTGCTGGTGTTGGAACAATTGTAGTTGGAGACGAAAACTACGGAGAAGGAAGTTCAAGAGAACATGCTGCAATGGAACCAAGACATTTAGGTGTTAGAGTTGTATTGACAAAATCTTTTGCACGTATCCATGAAACCAACTTGAAAAAACAAGGTATGTTGGCTTTGACTTTTGCAGACAAAGCAGACTACGATAAAATTCAAGAAGACGATTCAATCGACGTATTAGGTTTAACTAGTTTCGCTCCAGGCACCCCATTAACATTGGTATTAACGCATAAAGACGGAACTTCTGATACTATCAAGGCTAACCATACTTATAACCAACAACAAATTGAGTGGTTTAAAGCGGGTGGTGCATTGAATATTATCAGAAAGCAAGTAGCTGGATAGTTTTAATTAAAGTACTATTATTATAAAATCTCCCCAATAACTTGGGGAGATTTTTTTTACCTTTAAACTATGATAAACGCAGCACTAGTTTCCTTTGGCATGAGTGGAAAAGTTTTCCACGCTCCATTCTTAGACGCAAACCCTAATTTTAATTTAGTAGGTAGTTGGGAAAGAAGTCAGAAAAACATTCAGTCTGTCTATCCCAATGCAAAGTCCTATTCTACTTTCGACGAATTATTAAGCGACCCAATAGTGGATTTAGTAATAGTGAATAGCCCCAATGATACCCATTATGAGTATGCCAAAAAAGCATTGTTATATGGGAAACATGTTGTCTGTGAAAAAGCATTTACTATCACGTCTGACGAAGCATATGAGTTAGATTTAATTGCAAGTAAAGTAAATAAAAAATTAGCTGTCTATCATAATAGAAGATATGATGCCGACTTTCTAACTATACAAAAATTAATAAGCGAGGATGCAATTGGTGAATTTTTAGACATTCAAATTTCTTTTGAACGTTATAGAACTACATTAAGTCCTAAAGTACATAAAGAAACTTTAACACCTGGAGCAGGGCTATTAATGGACTTGGGACCACACTTGATGGATCAAGCCTTAATGCTTTCAGGACTTCCTGATGCAATTTTTGCAGACATCAGAACCACGCGCAAAACTTCATTGGTGGACGATTATTTTATGATTTTAATGTATTACCCTACACACCGTATTACTTTAACAAGTGGTATGGTATTTATGCAACAATTACCTGGTTATAAAATATATGGAACTAAAGGTTGCTTCATAAAAAACAGATCTGATATACAAGAAGCAGATTTAATTGCAGGCAAAAAACCTGGCAGTGTAAATTGGGGTATGGAGCTTCCAGAAAATTACGGCACACTGAGTACCGACAATGACGGCTCTATCACCACTCAAACAATACCAAGCTTAGCTGGCAATTACGGCTTATTCTATGAGCAAATGGCTAAAGCAATTTTAGAAGACCAACAAGCGCCTGTAACTGCCATTGAGGGAGCCACTATCATTAAAATGCTAGAAGCTGCTAAAGATAGTTATATAACCAAAAAGATAGTAAAAATTAAATAGAAGCGGAAGCGCTACCAATATGCATCCCTATTTAAAAGAAATCAAAAAAGAATACGCCGCCAATGCTAATGCTTTAATTGCAAAAGGTGCAAAAGCGTATTTATTAAATCAGTTTGACTTTTATGGAATTAAAACACCTTTAAGAAGAAGTATTTGTAAAGCATTTTACAAATCACATCCTATAAAAGATCACGATGAATTAGTACAACTAATTAAGGAATGTTTTGAAGCGCCCCAACGTGAATTACATTATTTCGCAATTGAGCTACTTGGCTATCATAAAATATTATGGTGCAAAAAAACATTAGCCCTAATAGAATGGATGATTACACATAATAGTTGGTGGGATTCTGTAGACAGTACCAATTCAAATGTAATTAGTAAATTCTTTATACAATTTCCTGAGTTAATTGAGCCTGCTACTCATAAATGGAATCGTTCCACTAACAAATGGCTAAAGCGCATGAGCATTTTATTTCAGCTCATGTACAAAGAAAAAACCAATCTTATATTACTAACTGAATACATTGAACATTGCATTTTGGAAGAAGACTTCTTTATTCGCAAAGCCATTGGATGGGCACTTCGTGGCTATGCATACACGGACGCTAAATGGGTAGTTAATTTTGTAAAAGCACATCCAAAATTATCGCCCTTATCTAAAAGAGAGGCGTTGAAGCATCAATAAGTCAAGTTATCTAACATAGAGCGTACGAATTCAGTTTCTCCAAAACGTTCTTTTCAACTACTCACCACAATAACTATTAAAGTTCAGAAAAAATTAAATACTAGATTTTACACCTAATTTTTTTAAAATTTCCTCCATCAAACACCATTTAGTAATAGAAGACTGAAGTAAATTAATTCCCACAAATAATGTAAACCATATCCAGTTAATATTAACAAACACGGCTAATAATACACTTATTGAAACAAAACTTCCTGCGATTGCTCTAATGTAACGTTGTAACATTTTATTTTTTATTTATTTGATAATTTATATTTTATAAGAATTTTTCAACGGGTAACACAAATGCTCTAATTGGAAAAGATCCTCCTTCTTTTTCATTAAATTTTGAGATAAGGGACATTGCAATTTCTGTATTACTTTCTGTTGTAAAACAAAAAACAAAAATTGAATCAAATTTGCCTACCCCTCTGCTAAACCAATCATCTAGTAAACTTGTATCAACTCCATTTTTAATACCTGTCATGTCTGTTATACTAAAAACAGGTATGGAAGCTTCTTTTAAAATAGTACCGACAGTTTCATTATACTCTTTTATAGCTGCTACAATTAATAATTTCATAGTTGTATAATTTATTTTATTTTATTTCTCATCATTTTATAATACAATAAAGGAACCACAATCAATGTCAAGAAGGTTGAAGTAACTGTTCCTCCCATTAATGAAATGGCTAATCCTTGGAAAACAGGATCAAACAAGATAATAACTGCCCCTAATGCAACTGCTCCAGCAGTTAATAAAATAGGTGTTGTCCTAACTGCGCCTGCTTCAATAATAGCTTGTTTTAAAGGCACTCCTTCGTCAATTCTAATATTAATAAAGTCAATTAAAAGAATTGAATTTCTAACCATTACACCAGCTAGTGCAATAAATCCAATCATAGAAGTAGCGGTAAAATAGGCTCCCATTATCCAGTGTCCCACTAAAATTCCAATTAAGGAAAGTGGAATAGCTGCAAGCATAATTAAAGGCACCGTAAAGTTTTGAAACCATCCAACTATTAACATGTAAATAACTAGTATAACTACTAAAAAGGCAATTCCCAAATCTCTAAATACTTCTAAAGTAATTTGCCATTCGCCATCCCATTTTAAAGAATATACGTCTAGTTTAGTAGGCTGCTTACTGTACTCTTCATTTAAAGTAAAACCAGCAGGCATTTTAATATTTTTCAAACTATCCGACATTTTTGAAATCGCGTAAAATGGACTTTCTAATTTACCCGCCATATCTGCCATTACAAAAACAACTTCTTTTTGATTTTTACGGTAAATGCTTTTGTCTTTTAAAACAGAGCTTACATTTACGATGTCTCTCAAAGGAACCATATTGCCTTGCATCCCTACTACATTTAAAGCAAGTACATTTTCAATACTTGACTTATCCGAATCTTTTAATTGTAATTTAACTGGGATTTGACTATAGGAATTTGGCTGATTTAAATTTCCAGCAACCATACCAGAAAGTGCTCCGTTAACTAGTGCTGCTACTTGCGCAGTTACTACACCTTGTCTCATTGCCTTCTCTTTGTCTACTGTGATTTTATATTCCATTTCATCGTCCTCCACCATCCAGTCTACATCCACAACGTCATCCGTTTTTGTAAACAAATTTTTCACTTGTTTGCCAATAGCAATTTGCTGAGCATAATTTGGTCCGTATATTTCAGCCACTAAAGTAGAAAGTACTGGAGGCCCTGGCGGCAACTCCACAATTTTTACATTGGCATTATATTTTGAACCTATTTTAATAATCTCAGCACGCATGCCTTTTGCAATATCATGACTTTGAATACTTCTATTGGTCTTGTCCACTAAATTCACTTGAATGTCTGCAACATTTTCGCCACGTCTTAAATCATAATGTCTTACTAATCCATTAAAACTAATTGGTCCAGAAGTTCCCACGTAAGCCTGATAATTCTCAACCATAGTCTGCTTACCAATGTAAGAGGAGATGTCCGCAGCTACTGCTTGCGTTTTTTCCAAAGTAGTTCCTTCTGGCATATCTATAACCACTTGAAATTCATTCTTATTGTCAAAAGGTAACATTTTTACTGCCACCGACTTTGTGTAGAACAATACCATAGAAGCCAATAAAACAACTACTGTCCCCATTACAAAAGCCCAACGCTTCCAACGTTCTTCTAGCATTGGATTAATGACCTTTTTATATATTTTATAGATACCAGAATCTTCTAAGCTAGAGCCATGATGATCATTATGCTCCATACCATGTTTCTCTTTCTCTCTTAAAAATATATAACCTAAATATGGAGTTAATGTTAAAGCAACAATTAAAGAAAGCAGCATAGCAATAGAAGCTCCAATTGGCATTGGACTCATATAAGGGCCCATTAAGCCTGAAACAAATGCCATTGGTAATACGGCAGCTACTACAGTGAATGTTGCTAAGATTGTTGGATTACCTACCTCATTAATTGCATATATAGCAGCTTGCAAAGGCGGCAGTTTTCGCATTTTAAAATGCCTATGCATATTTTCAGCAATAATAATAGAATCATCTACTACAATACCAGTAATAAATACCAATGCAAATAAAGTAATTCTATTCAAAGTATAATCCATTGCATAATAAGCAAATAAAGTAAGCGCAAAAGTAACCGGCACAGACAAAAATACAACCAAGCCTCCTCTCCATCCCATAGCTAACATTACAAATAGTGTAACAACCACTATTGCAATAAATAAGTGAAATAATAACTCCCCTACTTTATCAGCAGCAGACTCCCCGTAATTTCTGGTAGTTGAAACCTGAACATCGGTCGGAATTAAATCTTTTTTAAGTGACTCAATTTTATGAAGTATTTCATCTGACAATTTCATCGCATCTGCCCCTTGTTTTTTGGCAATTGCAAAAGTGACAGCCGGATAGGTAGACTTGTATTTAACACCTAAAGTATCTGCTTTTCCATATCCGAAAAATACATATTGAGATGCTGTTGCAGGCCCCTCCTCAATGGTAGCAATTTGTTTTAAATAAACTGGCATGCCCGCATTCATACCCACTACCAAAGCAGCAACGTCGTCAGCTGAAGTTAAAAAATTACCTGTTTGCACAGAAATGCTACTATCATTATGTAAAATAGACCCGCTTGCCATTTGTGCATTACTCGCTTGTATTGCTTTAGAAATAGAAAGAAAATCAACATGGCTTGAAGCCATTTTTGATTTGTCTAAAATCACTTTTACTTCTTTTCCTCTTCCTCCTAAAATATTAATATCCGATACATTAGGAATTTTTTTCACTTCATTAGCTAACTCCTGACCAATTAGTTTTAGTCGGTGGTCGTCATAATTTTCACCCCAAATTGTAAATGACAGCACCGGCACGTCGTCAATTGCACGTGTCTTAATTAAAGGCATAGTTGTACCCTGTGGCATTTTGTCCATGTTCTTTAATAATTCACTATATAACTTGACCATTGATTTCTCTACGTCTTCTCCTACATAAAACTGAACAATTAACATTACTTGCCCTTTCATGGAAGTTGAGTAGACATATTCAACGCCTTTAATATTGGAAATGATTTTTTCCATAGGAGCTGCTACTTTAGTTTCCACGTCCTTTGGAGAAGCACCTGGATATCCTAAGAAGATATCCGCCATTGGTACTTTAATCTGTGGCTCTTCCTCCCTAGGCATTAACATAGTACTATAACCGCCAATTAAAAGGAAGGCGACCATTAATAAAATGGTTAATTTAGATTGCAAAAACGCTTTTGCTATATTACCGGATAATCCTTTTTCCATTACTTAATTTTTAATTTAGCACCATTAAATAAATTTCCTTCCGCACTAAGTATATACGATTCATCTTTAGACAAACCGGACAATAATTCAACATTCCCACCAATGGTCTTACCTAATCTAACCCATCTTAATAAGGCTGTATTTTGTGACCCAACAGTGTATATGCCAGTTAATTGATCTCGATTTACAATAGCAGTAATTGGGACTAAAATGCCATTTGAAGTAGTAGTGTCTATTTTAATATCTGTTTTATTTTGAATAGTAACAGTAGCATACATACCTGCTAAAATTTTACTGGTTATATTAGTAGGAATAGAAATCTTAATTATGTATTGCCCTCCTGTTAATTGAGAAGAAGGATTCACCTGAGTAATTTTCCCTGTAAAACTGGTATTCGCTGAACTAACTATTACATTAGCATCCGACCCGAGCTTTGTTCCCACAACCGCGCTCTCAGGAACCATTGCACTAACTTGTAAACTACCAGTTTGCTCTATAATTACAATTGGCATACCTGGATTTGCTAAACTACCTTCATCTGCTAATTTTTGTGTTACTACACCCGAAAATGGAGCAACTACATTTGCATACGTCATTTGTGCTACTACTTCAGATTGCATCGCTTTTGCAGATTCGAAATTTGCTTTAGCAGACTGGTATTGTAAATTTATTTGTTCTACTTCCTTTGCTGAAGCACTATTTTGTTTGTACAATAAAGTATAACGGTCAAAGTCCTTTTGAGCTACATGCAAAGCAGCTTCTGCTTGTTTAATGCCAGCTTCCACTTGTGCTTTTTTAGCTTGAATGTCGGTACTATTTATTGTAAATAACATTTGCCCAGCTTTTACCCTGTCCCCTGTTTTTACATATACTTTAGTAATATAACCCATGATACGAGTAGATACATTAGCAGCATGTGCGGCTTCCACTTGCCCAGTCACTTCAATATTAGATGTATTTCTATTTTGAGAAGGTTTTGAAACAACTACATTTATTAAGGCAGTATTTGGTTCTACCACTTGAGTTTCAGAACTTGAACAAGAAGTTACTAGTAAGGCAAAAGCAGACAATAGGTATACCGTAATTTTATTTATATATTTCATTTTAAATTATTTGAATTTTATTATTTTGTAGTTAAGAAGTCTAAATAGTTTATTGCAGATTTTTGTTCGAAAATTGCTTGCGCATACTGTAGTTGCTGATTAGAAACCTGTGTTTGAGCAACAAGTACGTCATTTGTATTTACTAGCCCTTGCGTATATCTATTTTGAATAATTCTTAAAGCTTCTTGAGACTGTTCAACTGCTTTTAATTGTTGTGCGATTTTATAATTAGCGTCTTGTATTGTTCTTTTTGTTTTTCTGATTTCTAAAGCACCACTTTCTAGTTGGCTTTCTAACTGAACTTGCACTTTATTTTTTTCTAGCAATTGTGTATTTGCTTTATATCTATTTTGGTTCCCTTTGAAAATGTCCCAAGATAATTGCACTCCTGCTAAATAAGAATTAGGGCCATTAAAATTGATCGACTTGTCATTAACCTGGTAATTAGCAAAGCTATTTAGCTTTGGCAACCAAGCCATTTTGGTACTTTTAATTGCAAGGTCATAAGACGAAATTGCCGCATTCATAGCTTTAATATCAGCCCTCAACAAGGAAACTTCTAAGGGTAAATTTTCGGGATTCGTTAATTTATATGGAGCTAGTTCATAAACAACACCTAATGTTGAATGCATTAATGCACTTAGTTGATCAGAAATAGTTGCAATCTGAGATACACTTTGGTTATGTTGTACTTCGGAAAGTTTTACTTGCACTTCTACATTCAACAAATCAGACTTTTGCAACATTCCTTGCGAAAATCTATCATTAGTGAACTTGTATATTGAATTGATAGTTTCTAAGCCTTGTTTTGTGACAGCTTCTACTTTATAAGATAATTCTAAAAACAAATAAGCCTGAACAACTTGCATTTTAATTGCTTCTTTGGTTCTTTTGGTTTGATTTGCGAAAAGTTCAATTTGTTGCTTAGCTGCTTTTCTCATATACAACATATCTAAATTCAAAAGTGGCTGTTGAAGCATTACTTGTGATGTATAATTAGTTGTAGCACCTGGATTATTTAACAGAACTGGATTGAAATCAGATTGCATTACAGATGCTTGTTGCAGCTTAAATCCAAATGCATTTAATGGATTGTTTGTACTATACCCCATTTGTGAAAGATTCACCTGAGGTAACCAAATTGCATTTGTTTGTTGATAATTCGCATTTGCAATGGACTCCTCCGTTTTTGCTATAGCTACTTGCCTATTGTCTGATATTGCTTTTTGAACCGCGTCCTCTAATAATAATATTTTTGCGGGTTGTTGCGCATTAACATTAAAAGCTATTACCAAAGTAAGGGAAAATACTATACGCTTATGTAAGTCCGACCTGTTTAATAAATTATATACCATATGTTTTAATTAGAACAACGAAAGTAGCTTCCTAAAATGCTAATTGGTGTGACAAATGTCACGGAGTACCTTAAATAAAAAAGCTCCCATAATTTAGGGGAGCTTTTTTATTTTAAAGGAAATTGATTAAGAATGTCCCTTTACTAGAATCTTCATTATTTTATAGTTTAAAATAAAAAATCTAATAATTTGAAATAGCACCGACCTTCTTAAGAATAAAGTGAAATTATTCGGGGTTGGCGGATAATATTGATCTGAATATTTAGTTATGATTAATCTGTTTTCCATGATTTTGTTTTTTTACAATGAAATAAATTTTAGTTGCATTATTCTGGAATCAACCACCAAAAAGGTTTTCCCTTTGCTTTATATAAAAACATATAATGCATAAACCATTTTAGCCAATGTCCTGCCAAGCCAGGCTCTCCCATGGTCGTTTTAATATCTCTTCCCCAATCAGCATACTTATCCCAATCTGGCACTACAGGATTCACTGTCATAGTTGCTGCAGTGCCTTTACTCATGCCATATCCAGCAGACACTATACAAGCCGCTCCCATTCTTCCCATAGAAGCCTTATGTTTCATAGTTGTATTACCTGTTTTAATCCAGTCGATAATATTGTCGGCTGTTACCTTACCCATTATTCCAGAAGGCATTCCTGTTCTTGGTGCTGAAGCAAAAATAGGTGTACCATTCTTGCTTGTCATAGGTTTTGAAATGGAGTGTGGAGGGGCAAATGCAATTCCAGGTGCGAAAATATTTGGATAACTTGGATTTTGATAGGTTTCTGGCCAGTCTTTAATAGACCATTGTTCAAATGGCTTTTGTGTATAGTCTGCGTCCACTTTCATTAAGCCATTTGGCGCAAATAATTTAACAGAAATGTCTTTCCCTTCCTTATCAAATGCCTTAAAGCCATGTCCAGCAAAGCCGGGTATCAACATTGCAAAATCATAAGCTTGCTCTAAATATGCTCCATCTAAATTTTCATAATAAATTTTATGATCGTCTAATTTTTTAACACCCGCTCTTTTAATCCAAGTAATATTGCGTTCAACAAAATAGGATTCAGCAAATAATTTTGTATTGGAAATAAACCCGCCCTTTGGAATAAAAGCGCCGCCCATTCCAAAATCACCTAATTCATACTCATTGGTTATCCAAATAACTTCTGCCATTTTTTCCAAACCTCTTCTTTTAATTTCAAAATCAACATTCAAAATATACTCAAATGCGGCACCTTGACAAGTAGCTGTTGGATGTCCTGTGCCAATAACAAAAATTTGCTTTTGACCCTTTTGCATTAAATCTAATTTTTCCTGAAACAGCTCCCAAGCATGACTTGCATGACCAAAAGTACAAACAGAAGCAATGTTACCATTGCCTGGTGCTAAACCCTCTGTTGCTTCAAAATTTAATTTAGGTCCGGTAGCATTAATTAAATAATCATATTCGATTTTTTGTTTCAATCCTGCCGCTTCCTTACTTGTAAATTCTACTTCGACATAAGGGGAATCAATTACTGTATCTCCTTCTGGATAAAACGTTTGTGCTTTTGCTTGTATAAAATTAATACCCCATTTTTTATAGAGTGGCCTCAAATCAAATTTTATTTCTTCTGGGGTCATTCGCCCCACTCCCACCCAAATATTGGAGGGAATCCACTGATAAGTGCTAGTAGGAGACACCACTGTTATTTCATGATTTTTGTTAAGCCCTCTCTGTAAATAGGCAGCTGCTGTATGTCCAGCAACACCTGCTCCAAGAATTAATATCTTTGCCATACTATGTATTTTTAGTAAAGCTCGACTATCTTTTCACTTACATAAGTGATTTATGTCACCTAAGGGACTAAAAAAAAGGAGTCTCTTTTGGAGACTCCTTTTAACTTTTATTCGATTAAATAGAATTACATCTTCTTTGCGTCTTCTAAGAATTTCGCTAATCCTATATCCGTTAAAGGGTGTTTTAACAATCCTAAAATAGAATCTAAAGGACAAGTACAAACGTCTGCACCTGCTTCCGCTGCTTTAACAATATGTAAAGCATTTCTTATAGAAGCCGCTAATATTTGTGTGTCGAATCCTTGAACATCATAGATATGTCTAATTTGACCAATCAATTCCATTCCATCCCAAGAGCTATCGTCAATTCTACCAATAAATGGAGAAACATAAGTAGCTCCAGCCTTAGCTGCTAAAATTGCTTGACCTGCGGAGAATACCAAAGTACAATTAGTACGAATTCCATTATCGGTAAACCACTTTATAGCTTTGATACCATCTTTGATCATAGGAACCTTAACTACTATATTCTTATGGATAGCAGCTAATTTTTTTCCTTCTTCCACCATTGTTGCAAAATCTGTAGACAAAACTTCCGCACTAATATCACCGTCTACTAATTCGCAGATAGCTTTATAATGAGCAGCAATTGCTTCTTCTCCTTTTACACCTACTTGAGCCATTAAAGAAGGATTGGTAGTAACACCATCCAAGATACCTAAGTCATTCGCTTCCTTAATTTGAGCCAAATTACCAGTGTCAATAAAAAATTTCATATGGTTAGATTTATAGTTTAAAAAGCAAAGCCACTTCCTAAAAAGTGGCAGGCTACTCACATCGCACCGCTCAACCGCTTATCCTTGCTGTATTCCTACCCTGGGGAAGTTCAGCAGGAGCTGGTCGTGTGAGACCTGCCGGTGCAAATGTAGGACAAATAGAGGGATTAAAAAAGTCCCAATGAACCCTTTTTGTCTACCACTGCTGCTTTGAATTGATAGTTGAAAAGCCTACTAATGAGGGGTATTGAGCGCCCGCTTGGGTATAATAAACTAGAATAGTATAGTTATTCTCTGTTTCCCAATGATCCCCTTCTGTCTCCATGAAATCCTGCATGGGTTGAGGCGTGTTTTGGTTTCTTAAAATATATTGATAACTATAATATCCTTGCTTTAACAAAAGGGATTTCTCATAAAGCCCTTTTTTAGCATTAAACTGCATTGCCGATTCCTTATTTAAATTATTGCCAGTTAATGCACCAGACAAATACAAGGTTTCACCCATATAAGGAATGCCGTCTTCGGGGATATAAGTAAATTGAACCATGGCATAGTCATTTTGGTTTTCACTCTGCAATGATTCTGTATTGGAAATAACAAAAGAACCATTTAAATCCTTAAAAGTATAATAAGCTGTATTAGCCCTGGAAAGGTCTGGCTTTAGTATCACTTTTGTGCCTTGGTCTACATTTTCAAACTTAAATATTCTATCTGTTTGTAATCTTAAACTTTGTAAGTCTAGCCATCTAAATTCTTTGCCGGCAGGAAAAATTAGATCCCTTTCACTATTATACTCCACATTGTTCCCTCTTATAAAACTTGGCTCTTTTACCTTAATCGCATCCTGATACCTTGTATTTTGAATTACTTGAATAATTAAGGAACCTGGTTGGAAATAATTTATTTTTTTTACGTCCACATTTACTTGCACTTTTTGATGCGTCTGAGAAATAGCACCGTCAAATGGCTCTTGCACCGTTGCAAATACATTTGCAGTTCCTTCTGTTACATAGAATCTGCTAGTAAAAACTAACTCATTTAAATTCCCGTCTTTAAAAACTTTAATAATATAATTGCCCGATTTTGTAGGCCTACAGTTTTCATTTGGTAAACTCAATTCATAATGATAATAAGGTTGAATCGCTATACTAGAAATTGAGAAATTGGTGATTTTATTTTGACTAAATCCCCTAGTATAGTCAAAAGGACTTAATGGAACTGACTCCCAATTTTCATTCATTAATTCTATTGAATAATAATAGTTCTGATAGCTTGCTTTAAAATCGTCGAAACTAATTAACAAGGGACTGCCTTCATTCAAACCAATTACAGGTATTCCTTTAGGATTCCCAATAGGATGAACTAAAACCGTATGAATTGCATGATCAAAAATCTGATCCGGATTGCTTTGTGCAAGAACAGGCTTATTTAACCATATTGAAACCATCAAGAACACAATGAAAGGCTTATACATGCTGTATCTAGTTAATTCCTTACGAAACTAGTCCTTTATTCATTATTATTAAACAGAAAAAACTAGATTTGATCAAATTTAAGCTACTTGAATACTGCTTTTGAAATAGCAAAACGTATAAGTTTTCAAAAACAAAAAACCTACACTCGATTTATTGTAAGATTGTCTATAGGGGCAACTGCTATTAGCGTAGCAGCTATCATACTTACTTTTTCTATAGTCAATGGCTTTCAGGAAAGTATTGCTAGTAAAGTATACTCTTTTTGGGGGCAGGTAAGGGTTTCGTCTATTAACGGAACTCACATGCTAAGAAATGAAACTGTAGAAAAAAAGATGATGTCAGTTCGTCCAGTTCAAACTATTAGTCCTTTTATTACACAGTCTACTGTATTGTCTTATAAACAAGATATTGAAGGGGTTAATGCCAAGGGCATACCCAATAACGAGCCTAGCACATTTTTGATAGCAGGGAGAAATATTACTTCTAATAAAGACAGTATTAGTAAAGAAATAATTTTATCTAAAGAGCTTGCACACAAACTAAATATCCCATTAGGCGAAGATGTTCGATTATATTTTTTAAATAATGGCGCAGTACAGCAAAGGAAATTGAAACTAGTTGGATTGTTTCATTCCGGTATTGACGATTATGATAAGCAATTTGTTATTGTTGATTTAAAACTCATTCAACAATTAAATCAAAATAATCAGCAAATTGAGGGTTACGCAATAACACTTAAAAAAGAATGGAATAAAGAAGTAGCGGTTAATATGATTCAAAAGTCATTGCCTGCAAATACGGTAGCTAGTACAATTGACGATTATTATCCTCAAATATTTGACTGGATTGGCGTTCAAACCGTAAATAGAAATGTCACTATTACCATTATGTTGCTAATTGCCATAGTTAACTTACTTACTTGTTTATTTATTCTAATGTTAGAGCGCGTTAATATGATTGGAACACTAACCGCGCTTGGTGCTTCTCACCAATTACTGCGTAAAGTGTTTTTATACCAAGCTAGCTTTATTAGCTGGACAGGTATTGCTATTGGTTGTTTTGTGGGTCTAGGATTGTCATTCTTACAACAATTTACCGGGTGGATTCAATTAGACGAGACCGCCTATTTCATGAAAGAATTACCCATTCATATTATACCTAGTCAAATAGTTTTAATCATTGTTAGCACTGCTGCATTAAGTTATATTTCTTTTTTAATTCCTACACTTTGGATTAAAAAAATTAGCCCTGCTCAAACTATTAGATTCGATTAATTATTTTTAATTAGCCAAGCGCTAAATTTATTGTGCTTTCCAATGCGATAAAATAATTCCTGTTGCAACTGCCGCGTTTAAAGATTCAGCTGCCCCGAATTTAGGTATTGAAATTGCCTTTGTAACCATAGAAATAATTTCAGGACGAATGCCTTTAGACTCATTCCCTATAACTAAAAAGCCTTCTGTAGTAAATTTTGTCTGATACAAAGAACTTCCTGTTAATAATGCACCATAAACTGGCAAATTAGCATCTGCCATTACCGTGGCAATATCCATAGCAGCGACCCTTACTCTCAAAAAGCTTCCCATAGTACTTTGGATTACTTTGGGATTGTATAAATTGGCACTGTCTTCTGAAACAATAACTTGAGTACATCCAAACCAATCAGCCGTTCTTATTATAGTACCCATATTGCCAGGATCCTGTACCCCGTCCAATACTAATGTAAATTGCCCTTTAAATTCAAGGGGTTTCATATATAATTTCTTTTCGACTAATGCTATTACCTGATTTGGCTTTTGCAACTGGGTCATTTTCTCCAATTCGAAGTCGTCCACAATTTGTATGTTTAAACTAGGATCAGTTTGCTTATCTGCCCATTCTACAGTGGCATATATCTTTTCTATAATCCAATCGCTGTTTAATAATTCAGCTACTAGCTTAGGTCCTTCCACCATAAATACAGATTCTTGGGCCCATTGTTTTTTATGGACGAAAGATTGAATATATTTGAGCTCATTCTTATTTATCATTACATGCTATTACGTAGGCTTAAAAATATTAGTTTCTTCTCAAGATTTTATCTACTTGGGCTTTTATTTTTATTAAATGCCTGTACAGATCTTAAAAAAGCGATAATTCACAATTATCCAAAGCAAAAAGCATTTGTTTATGAGAATTATATAAAGATAACGGATGCAGAGTCTAAGAAGATAAAAAAATTATTGACAATAGCATTAGACAATTATTGGGATGATAGTTTGAAGGCAAAACATGTTAGACAATTTGGAATTTTTAATACTTTGGTGCAGCCTATTACATTCCAACCAGAAAGAATGCCAAGGTCGGTAAACTATATGCAAGGGTATTTGAATTCAAAAGGTTATAACCATGCAGTACTTTCTCCCTCTTATAACATTGATACTGTTAAAGATGAATGGAGGACTTATTTAACAATGAACGTTTTGTTAAATAAGAAAACAATAGTAGACACGGTAGTTTATCAATTGAACGATCCCGTTTTACAAAATATTGCATTAAAAAACAGCGCAGACGCCTATTTGAAAAAGGGATACACTTACTCAAATGATAATATCAATAATGAATTGGACCGTTTGGTAGAATTATTTAGAGCAAATGGCTTTTATTACTTCACTAAAGAAAAAATATTTGCCGAAGTAGACACCTTAGACCAATCCTTGATGCAATTAAACCTTGACCCTTTAAGTCAAGTAAATCAAATTATATCTGCAAATAAAAAGGAAGCACAAAATCCTGCTTGGAAAATTAGTTTTCAATTAAGAAATAGTAATCCCCAAATCACAAAGCAATACCCTATTGGTAAGCAAATTTTTTATAGTGACCTTAGTCTTGCAGACAATCCTGATTCTGTTATTTTGAAAAAAATGCCGCATGAAGAAGCTTATAAAACTATAGTACATGCATTTTCAATTCCTAAGTTTAAGTCTACTGTGTTTGAGCAACAGTCATTTGTAAAAAAAGGGGACCTTTTTAATGAACGTGTTTTTTATAAGACCTTAAATAATTTTAGCGCACTTGGAGCTTGGCAGCAAATTGATGCTAGAACAACCGTAGTCAATGACAGCATCTACTTGCATTATTTACTAGTACCTTCGCTAAGAAGAAGTGTAAGCTTAGACTTAGAAGGCAGTAGGAACACCGCTCAATTAGGAGCAGGTAATTTAATTGGTTTTGCAACTGGCTTAACTTATCGAGATAAAAACGTTCAAAAAAAATCAATCCCTTCTATCACCAATTTGAGAGCAGGTGTTGAACTTAATTTTAATAATGCTAAAGAAAACTTAGCACAGACCTTATTATTGAATGTTGGTCATACTTATAGTTTTCCAAATATTTTAATCCCATTTGTCCCTCATCGTCACGCCGCGAATTATAATACTAGAAGTAATTTCGCGTTGAATGGGTCAAGTATGGATCGTCTAAATTATTACCAATTAAAATCTTTCACAACCAATTGGGGTTATGAATGGAAAAATGTTACTAGCAAAGGAGAACATATATTTTTATACAAGCCGCTAAATATCGAATTGTATCAGCTTACAAAATATTCAAAATTAGATAGTTTACTATTACTTAATCCTTTCCTAAGATCCTCTTTTAATGAAGGCAATGTACTTAGTCAAACATTTACATTTTTACATAATGGGCCATCCAGAAACCATCCTAACCAAAGTAATTATATAAGATTGGGGATAGAAGACGCAGGAAGTTTAGCTGCATTAATTCCAAGCCTTAAAGAAAATATTTACACTTATATCAAAGCCGAATTAGAACTAAGAAAAGCATTTAAATTTGAAAACACCGAATTAGCAATGCGCTTTCTTGGTGGATGGGGCAACAACTATAGCAATGTTAAAAAGCTAGGCGGGCAGTTACCCTTCTTCAAACAATTCACTGCAGGTGGCCCCTATAGTATGCGTGCATGGGGATTAAGACAATTAGGACTTGGTAGTTCTCGCTTTTATGACACCAGTGCTAGTAGTCAAAATTTTGATCGTTTTGGAGACCTTCAGTTAGAAGCTAATATTGAATACCGTTATACCTTATTCCAATGGGGTTCTTATAAAATGGGATCTGCTTTATTTATGGATATGGGTAATATTTGGAATACAAGAGACACTAAACTAGATCCTTCAGCAGGATTCAAATTGGATCGTTTATATAAAGACCTAGCTATTGGAATAGGAACAGGAATTCGTTTTGACTTTAATTATTTTATTGTTCGTGTTGACTATGCCCTAAAGATGAAAGACCCAACAAGGCTAAATAATAATGGTTGGCTTGATTTTAAAAATATGAAATGGAATGAAGTAAAACCCAATGGCATGAAAGTGAATAACTACGCGTGGCAATTTGGAATTGGTTTACCCTTCTAACAATGCATCAATTTCTTTTTGCAGGTCCTCCCATTGGAGTGCATCGTCTACATTAAAGTCTCCAATTTTTGTACGTCTAAGTCCACTCATGTAGGCACCCACGCCCAGCTGCGCTCCAAAATCTTTTACTAGGCTTCTAATATATGTGCCTGTAGAACAAACCACTTTGAACTCAATATTTGGCAAATCAATTTTAGTTATTTCAAAGCTATGTATCGTAATTCTTCTTGGATCTACTTTTACTTCAATACCAAGTCGAGCAGATTCATATAAACGTTTCCCGTCTTTTTTTATAGCAGAATGCTGAGGAGGCATTTGCAAAATTTCGCCTATAAATGGAATCCTTGCTGCTTGAATTTGGTCTTCTGTTAAATGTGTAATCGATTTAAAATTTTCAGGAGTCGATTCTAAATCATAGGTAGGTGTGGTAGCGCCTAAAACTAAGCTACCCGTATATTCCTTCACCATACCCATATAGGTATCAATTTGTTTGGTAAATTTTCCGGTACATATAATTAACAAGCCCGTAGCTAAAGGGTCCAAAGTGCCCGCATGTCCCACTTTTGTTACTCTAGTGAGACCTCTCACTTTTTGAACCATATTAAATGAGGTCCATCCTATAGGTTTGTCCAATAGTAAAACCTTGCCTTCTAAAAATGGCGTTAAGGCTGCGGGAATAGGTTTTTGCTTTAGGCCCATAAACTTTGTACTAGTAAGCTCTTGCGAACAATACTCTTTGAGTAGACGGTTTTCCTGATTGAATACAAACACCTGCTTCTAAAGGATTGTCCAAAGGAATACAACGAATTGTCGCTTTGGTTAATTCTTTTATTTTTTCTTCTGTCTCTGCAGTTCCATCCCAATGTGCTGAAACAAACCCAGTTTTATTGTCCAACGTATTTATAAAGTCTTCCCAAGTATCCACTTTGGTGATATGTTCGTCTCTATATTTTTTAGCACGCTCAAATAAATTGGATTGAATGTCTAATAAAAGTTGTGCCACTGTTTCCGTTAATCCGTCCATGGATACAGCAGATTTCTCCTTGGTATCGCGACGTGCAATTTCAACCTGATTATTTTCCAAATCACGAGGACCTACTGCAATTCTAACAGGCACCCCCTTTAATTCATATTCTGCAAATTTCCATCCTGGTCTTTGATTGTCTGAATCGTCATATTTAACACGAATACCCGCTGCCTTGAAAGAGGCAACAATTGCATTCACTTTTTCGTCTAATAATGCCTTCTGCTCCTCCCCTTTAAAAATAGGAACTATCACAACTTGTATTGGTGCAATGCGTGGAGGTAATACCAAACCTTGGTCATCGCTATGCGTCATTACTAAACCTCCAATTAATCTTGTACTCACCCCCCAACTAGTTGCCCAAACATAATCTAGTTTATTATTCTTATCGCTAAATTTTACGTCAAATGCTTTAGCGAAATTTTGTCCTAAAAAATGAGAAGTTCCAGCCTGTAAGGCTTTTCCGTCTTGCATTAATGCTTCAATACAATAAGTGTCTTCTGCACCAGCAAAGCGCTCGTTGGCAGATTTTACTCCTTTAATTACCGGCATCGCCATCCAATTTTCTGCAAAATCGGCGTACACATTTAACATTTGAACCGTTTCTGCAACCGCTTCTTCCTTGGTTGCATGTGCGGTATGCCCTTCCTGCCATAAAAATTCAGCTGTTCTTAAGAATAGACGTGTTCTCATTTCCCATCTTACCACATTCGCCCATTGGTTTACCAAAATTGGCAAATCACGATATGATTGAATCCAGTTTTTATAAGTATTCCAAATAATGGCTTCACTGGTTGGACGCACAATAAGTTCTTCTTCTAGTTTGGCGTCAGGGTCAACCATTAGTTTCCCTTTATTATTCGGGTCTGCCTTTAATCGATAATGTGTAACAATAGCGCACTCCTTAGCGAATCCTTCCGCATTTTTTTCCTCCGCTTCAAATAAAGATTTTGGAACGAATAAAGGGAAGTACGCATTTTCATGACCTGTGTCCTTAAACATTTTGTCTAAGGTTGCTTGCATGTTTTCCCATAACGCATAACCATATGGTTTAATAACCATACATCCTCTAACAGCACTATAATCAGCTAAATTTCCCTTTAATACTAGGTCATTATACCACTGTGAATAGTCCTGTGCTCTTGTTGATAATTCCTTTGCCATTGTATACTAAATCTTAACATTTAATGTGTAACAAAACATCTACGAAAAACGCTCTATGTTTTAAACTTTATTACCTTTATAGTGTCAAATGTATGCTAAATCAGGGGCATATTAAAACCAAAAACACGGTAAGATGAAAAATCAAAAAACTAGACTCTCTTTTTTGCTCGTAGGCGCTAGTCTTGTAGCATTTAGTTTTTTACAAACTGGTTGTACTAGTTTGCAACAATCTACTTCCATAGCAGCAGACGACTTATACGATATACCGGCAAAAAAGCAGGCAACTCAAAATGAAGTTGCTAGAGCTGAGGAGGTGAATGGTGAGGAATATCAAGACTATCAAAACTATCAAGACGACCGCTATTTAAGATTAAAAGTTGCCAACCGCAATCGTTGGACTGCAATTGACGATTTTGGATACTGGAATGACCCGCGTTATAACAATGCCTTCTACCCATCTTATTCAGGATGGAATAGCTGGTATACTGGCTATTATGGAGCTTCTTGGTATAATCCATTTGGATATTCAATGAATATGGGATGGGGCGGCTATTCTCCTTATATGAACTCTTACTATAGTATGGGCTGGGGATTCAATGACTTTGGATTCGGCTATGGAGGATTTGGTTACGGTGGATTTGGCGGATTTGGATATGGAGGTTTTGGTGGATATGGTTATGGATGGAACCCTTATTATGCAGGATATTGGAATCCATATGGTTCTTATTATGGTGGTGGCTATGGTGGTTATATTGGTGGAATGCCAAACCATTATGGTAATAATTATCAAAGTCGTCGTGCAATGCAAACAAGTGCGCCTGCATTAAATTCATATAGAAACAATAGGTCTTACAATAATTCAAATAATAGTTATCAAGTTATTAATGGCAACACGCGTTACACTGGCAACCCTGACTTGAATAATAATTTCGGGAATTTAATGAAGCGTGTTATTACCAACAATCCAAATGCAGGTCAATCAAATAGTTTTGACAGACCCGCTAGATATTTTTCAAATAACAATAATTCAGGTTCAACTAACCAATATAAAACTAATAGTACTCCGTCAAATAATAATAATAACACGCCAAGCTTCAATAGTAATTCAGGCGGAAGAAGTGGCGGATTTAATAGCAGTGGTTCTTCAACAGGTGGAGGAAGAGCTGGACGTGGTGGCGGGAATAATTAATATTTTTTAGAACTATACTATTTACATTTTATTGTAATTAATAAATACACAGAATTATGAGGAAGATTTTATTTTCGATTTTAATGGTCTCTAGTGTTGCAAGTTTTGCACAAAGTCCAGAAGACGGACTAAGACTATCTTGGTTTGCTCCCAATGGAACAGCTAGAAGTAATGCATTAGGCGGCGCTATGGGATCTTTAGGCGGAGACGTTTCTTCTAATCATATCAACCCTGCTGGTCTTGGTTTTTATACAAAAAGTGAATTGTTATTAGTACCTAAATACTTAGTGAATAATAATAGTTTTTCCTTTAGAGGAACGCCAAGTAGTTCAAATGATTCTAAGTCAAGCTTAGGATCTATAGCCGTGGTATTTGCAGACGGAAGAAGTATTAATAGATGGACTAGCAGCGCGTTCTCTATTAGTTTTACACAGTTAGCAGACTATAACAATCACATCAACTATAGTGGTAAAAATAACTTCAGCAGTTTATCTGAAAAATATTTAGAAGAGTTGGTAGCAGACAGAGCAGATACTAATTCTGCTTTAAATAATTATATATATGGAAGTTCGTTGGCTTTTAGAACCTATTTAGTTGACACTTCTGCAGACGCAGCAGGAAATGTAAATGGATACCAAAGCTTAGTACCAATTTCTACTGGTGTAATGCAAAAATATGACGCTTACACAAGTGGCTCTTATAATGAATTGGCTTTTGGATGGGCTGGAAATTTAGAGAATAAATTATATCTAGGTGCGAGTGTGGTAATGCCAATGATTAATTACAATAGATCTACTCAATACTCAGAGACCGACCTACCTAGTCAAGACGGAACACCAAATACAAATAATTATTTTGGTGGTTTTGTATTAAACGAGAATTTTAGTTCTAAGGGTTGGGGACTAGGTGCTAAATTAGGTATCATATATAAGCCTGAATCATTCTTACGTTTAGGATTCACAATTCATACCCCACAATTAATCACTTTAAGAGATAAAATTAGCGCAGACATGACAACGAATACCGAAAAGTATGCTGGTGTTCAGTCTGCTAGTTCTAATGACTTAAATGACGGCTACCCTGGCATTAGAGAGTACACCATAGCAACTCCATTAAAAACTATTTTTAGTGGTAGTTACTTTTTTGCTCAACCCAATAAGCCATCACAACCACTTGGTTTTATTAGTGCGGACTTAGAATGGGTAAATTATACAGGTACCCATTATTATGCAAATACTTACGATCAAGCAAGTACAGACTATTATGATGCATTAAACAGTACTATTAAAGCTGCTTATAAAAATAACGTGAACATTAAAGTTGGATCTGAATTAAGATTAACTGGAAACTGGATGGCAAGAGCTGGATTTGCTTATTATGGCACACCTTATAAAGACGAGACCATTAAAGCTTCTCGTGTTGTATTAAGTGGAGGATTTGGATACCGTAGCAATAATCATTTTATCGACTTCACGGTTTCAAATACCAATACAAAAGACGCTTTATTCCCTTATCGCTTAAATGATAAACCTAATACTTACGCTAATTATACAGGAAGCCAATTGATGTTTAATATTGGTTATGGTATCAAGTTTAACTAATTAAGAAAATGATTCATTGCGAATACTAAATCTTGTTTATCCCCCAAATAAAAGAGCCGCTCAAAATTGAGCGGCTCTTTTATTTTCTTCCAGTAGATTTAAAATACTTATTTCAAATCTTCCATTTTCAATCCTTGATTCACTTTAATTTCATTGTAATTGATCTTCATTTTTAACTGACCTAAGTCAATCACCGTTTCCTTAGCAAAGGATACACCCTCAATGGTTTGATAGTTATTAAAGAACGCTTGCTGAACCACCGTAGCCCTTCCTGGCACTTCCTGTGATTTCATAGTCTTTACCAATAAAAAAGTTGTTGCATCATAATAACGATGTGACTTTTTACCTGAAGGAGTTGTTATTTCAACGTCAATAGCATCCTTATCCCCCACTTTTTCTGCACCTATAATAGTAAACTTATACCCTTTTGTGATATAGGTTTGCTCTGGCACTAAATTGGTTGACTCGTCTAAACCTTCTTTAACCTCGTCAGTTATAGGTGCTTGTTGGCCCTGTTGAGATACTTCATATTTACCATTTACAACTGCTTGCTTTGAAATAACCATTCCTCCCATAGACATAGTTTGCATAGCATTACCAGGAATTAATAATTTTTGAGTCATATCTAATGACTGACCCATTACATTTACCTTGCCAATCAATTGAACGTCTTTAATATTAGCTAAAGCTGCCCCGCCCATTGCTTTGGTGATTTTTTCTATTAATAGCTCACTAGTTAAACCAG
>Ga0075464_10000245_pt1 | contig 23269 bp, 33 predicted proteins | sample DEB19_08_DNA_5_FD_75068 | JGI IMG/M metagenome (GOLD analysis project Ga0075464, IMG submission 75068) | Aqueous microbial communities from the Delaware River and Bay under freshwater to marine salinity gradient to study organic matter... | ecosystem: Environmental > Aquatic > Marine > Coastal ...
GATCACGTTCATACGGCACGACGGTTACGCGCAGCTCGCGATTGATGTGATCAACCTGGTGGAGTGATTTGCTTTCGTAGCCAATCAAGTCTTCTGGCGTAGAGACCAGGCAATACGCAATGTCTGCCCGTGGCTTGTCCCACAGCATCATGTAGGCTCGCAGCTGCCATTCGTAGCCCTTATCCTCACCCTGGTCAGCCAGCACCGGGAAGGTGGTCAGACACCAGCTTGATTTGATATCAATGATCCTGTCCTCCGCCACAATGTCAGCCTCGCCAGTTATCCAGGCGTTGTTCTTGCGCTCAGTGTTTTTGCTGTGGCTTGTCAGATGGACAGCGTTGTACAAATCAATGGATTCGTCTTCAACCTGGATGCCTTTCTCCATGTACTTGCTGCTGACCCGATCGTCGTAGCCGTAAATAAACTCTTTGGCCAGCTTGGTCACGTAAGTCTTAGCCCCAACAGACAATTCATCTTTGCCTTTGCCGTCGGTCATGATTGCGCTCAATGCGCTGGCGCGAAATAGGATGCTCATAGTGTTGCCTTTCTTGCGTCTTTGGCCTTGGTGATCTGATCACGGGCGATCTGGTCATCACCCACTGTTTTGATTCCCCTAAAGAATGCTTCTTTCAGTTGGTCAGGCGTTGTGCAGGCTTCAATGTCTGCCAGAAGTGCTTTAACTGTGGAGTCCGTCACTTTGGATTTGCTGCCAGCATCGTCATCTAGGTGTAAGTCACCCTTGTGCCACAAGTCCAAGGCTGCGCCAAAGCGCATTGCAGCATTACGCAGGGCATCACCAATTACTTCCTTGATTGCATCGCCACCTGTTTTGCTGCCTGCGTGACCGTAGCCCAGCCGGGTAACACCGCAGACTGTCAAGCGGATCCACATACCCCCCATGTCATCCATCACTGGCAGACCGTGAGGGCTGATGGCAAGCGGCTCCCAGTTCCATGCCGGGTCAGTGTCCAGCAAACGATCAGTCAATGCTGCGTGTCCAACGTAGGCTAACTTTACCCCGCCTTTCGGCAGGTAGCTGATCTGGTGATCTGGGAATGGTTTCCGCAGTTCTTGCAATTTATCCATAAAAAGTCTCCTTGATTTCTAATGGTTCTTCGCTTTCAGCAAAAAGAGTGATTTCCGTTTTGTTGCCGTTTTCGTCAGTTATTGACAACTTGCGCCGCCAGTACAAACCAACTTTACTTGTCAATTCATTTGTCTCAGTCAGTTCAATTAATTTAACTCGGTGAAGCATGATGGTTGTCATTTCATTTCCTTTCGTATGCAAGTTCAATTTCAAGTTCTTTAACGTGTTCCGTAGCGTTAGCCAGCAGGTACGACATTTCCCGCAGCTTGCTGTGCAGCATCCCAACCTCAAATGCCAGCCGGTCAGCCGGGTCAGCGCCTTCGTAAGCACGGTTGGCAATGTCTGTAATTCCAGACAAGATATCTTCGATCTTCACAATTGCACTTTCTGGGTCTTGTGACCCCGTTTAGTAAAACATTGGACACTGCCGTTTTCCAGCTTTGTCCAGCCTGCGTTATCGCCACACATCTGTTGTGCAGCCTTCTCAAACCTCGCCAGAGCCGCCTGCTCACGCTGAGTAGCCTTGGCATCACTTGCCGCATCAATCGCAGCCTGGTGATCGCTAGGCCCGTCTAGCAGGTATGCCGTAGACAGCACCGCCGCCACCGCTACAGCCAGCGTCCAGTTAATTGCGTGATTCATTCTGCGTTCCTATCTTCGTAGCGTTCCTGGCCCTTGTCGTACTGATCATGTTCAGCCTGGACCGCCATGTCCTCAAGCGCTTCTTCTTCAATCGTGCCGGCCAGATCGCCAATCACTTCGCTGATATCAACGCCTTCAACCAATGCCCAGATAAGTTCGATGGCGGCTGCACTGCCAGGGTGATCGTAGGTGGCACGTTCTTCTTCCTCGAAAGTTAGATAGCAATCCAGCACCAGGCCGCCGCTTGTCTCGAAACGATGGTTGTACAGACCGTACAGATCTGTCTTCGTTGGCTTGTAGCCAGTTGTCCAGATGGGAGTTTTCATGATGTTCTTTCAGGGGCCGTAGCCCCGTTTGGTTTAGGTTGAACGAACACACCCATCGCAATTGCATGGAATTACGCTGTCTTTGGCGTATTGCCGCAACTCCTTCATTGAGTCAAAACCCATCGTGTGGCAAAGGTCTTGTTCATCAAGGCGAAAACCATCAGGCAGATTTAAGATGTAAACGCCATCGTCAGTGTCTACGTCACGGGAAACATTGAGTTTGTATTTCATAAATTTTCTTAAAAAGACCCCTGCGGAATTGCGTTGGGGATTGACGCTATTGTATAGCTAGCTAAACCAGCGTCAAGCCTTTTTTCAACTATTTTTATCTTTTTTTCTAGGTACTTTCCCTATGTTCATGTGTTAAGCCTGCTATACAATCCTGCGATGCAACCTGACCTAGACACCATCATTGCGAAAGCTGGTAACAAGACTCAACTGGCGAAGCTGCTAGGCGTGACCAAGGCCGCGATCAGTCACTGGAAGGTCATCCCTGAGAAGCGCATCTGGCAGCTGAAAGTCTTGCGACCAGGGTGGTTTGCATAGTAAAATTTGGGCACGGCTAGTCTTAGCGGACGAAAAGAGGATTCTTCACCCTCCTGCCGATGTTCTTTCTCAGTGAAGCAGGCCAACGAAGTAAGGTCAAAAATGCACTATTACCGTCACCACATTGGTGACTTTCTCAAAGACACCGGACACCTAAGTAACGACCAGATGGGCGTTTATCTCAGGATGCTCTGGCGATACTACTTAGACGAAAAGCCGCTGAAAGACGAATGCGAAAGCATTGCGTTTGCTATGCGTTCGGATGAAAAAACAGTCAATCTGATCCTGCGTCATTTCTTTGTTTTACAAGATGGTGGCTGGCGTCATAACCGCTGCGACAAAGAGATTGCCGACTATCACGAAAAGAAAGGAAAGGCGGCAAACAGTGCGAACGCACGATGGAGCAATGCGAATGCAGTGCGAACGCATACCGAACGCAATGCGAACGAACTTGTTTTTGATGCTAACCAAGAACCAAGAACCAATAACCAAGAACCATTATTAATACCAGTAGCTAAAGCTACTTTGTCCACAGCAAAGCTGATGAACTGTCCGCAAGATGAGATTTTGAAACTTTGGGCAAAGCACTTACCGCACCTGGCGCAGCCGAGAAGCTGGGAAGGAACGCGCAGAGCAACCACCAAGCAGCGATGGAATCAGGCCAGCAGGCCAAGCGCATACAGCCCCGATGGGTACGAGACCGAGGCCGCAGGCATCAAGTGGTGGGACAGTTTTTTCAACTACATTGCCAGAAACACCAGCTTGGCAAACGGTTTTGAGTCTGAGGGCAGAACGTGGCGACCAGACTTGGAATGGGTTTTGAACGCCCGAAATTTTCAACGCATCATTGATGGAAAGTACACAAAATGAGTTTTGCACCACCAGAATCAAAGAACCGTGATGACGGCCCAAGCCTGCTATGCAGCGTCAATGGCTGCGGCAACCTGTGGTCGGTAAGGATGGAAGGATCGCCACCAAAGTGTTCGCATCACCAGTGGGGCGCAAAGCCTGTCAATCAATCAACATCGACTTACAAGCAATGGGCTGACCGCCAGCCGCTGAGTAAGCCTGTTGCTGATTGGTACAAACAACCCGATGAAAAGTGGTGAAATATGCCTCTAACCCGCATGGATATTGACGTTATAGCTACAAAAGGAATAGCATGAACAAGATTGAATTTGGTGACTGCCGTGAAACCATGCGCCGATGGAAAGAGTTGGGAGTGAAAGTGCAGACTTGCGTGACCAGCCCACCCTACTACGGTTTGCGCGACTACGGGCATGAGGGACAGATTGGCCTTGAAGAAACGCCAGATCAGTACATAAAAGCAATGGTCGAGGTGTTTCGATGCGTCTGGGATGTGCTGGAGGACGATGGGACGTTGTGGCTGAATATTGGGGATAGTTACTACAACTATCGGCCTGGCCAAGGTCAACGCCAAGGCAAACAATCAATTGCAAGTCAGAAATTTTCAGAGGTTGAGATTTGCCATAAGCGAGGGTTAAAACTTGACGGGCTAAAAGAAAAAGACCTGATCGGCATCCCGTGGATGATGGCGTTTGCACTCCGCGCTGATGGTTGGTATTTGCGTCAGGACATTATTTGGCACAAGCCAAACCCGATGCCTGAGTCGGTGCAAGACCGATGCACGAAAGCGCATGAGTACATTTTTTTGATGAGCAAGTCCCAAAAGTATTATTACGATATTGATGCAATTAAAGAGCCGCTAAAAGGTGAACCAGAAACACGCAACAAAAACGGTGAAGGCTATCAGGCTGACTACGCGCATGGAGACAGGTTTAGTAAAGGAGAAAGAGTGTTTGGTGCTGACGGAATGGCTAACAAGCGCAGCGTTTGGACAGTAGCCACTAAGCCTTACAGCGGCGCTCACTTTGCCGTTTTTCCGTCAGACTTGATTGAACCTTGCATCCTTGCTGGCGCACCGGTTGGCGGTATTGTGCTTGACCCGTTTATGGGCAGCGGGACTACAGCGCAGGTAGCGCAAAACCTTGGACGTAAATATTTGGGGTGCGAATTAAACCCTGATTATTGCCAACTGCAAAACATTCGAACTGCACAACAATCATTGGAACTTGCATGAACTACTACCAAGCCCATAAGCTGCTAGACGAAACCCGCAATGGTCACAACCACACCGAAGCCGACATCACCGCAGCCCTGGAACTCACTGGAGACATTGATCCAGACGTATGCACTGATGGCGTTAGCTGGTGGGGATCAAGCCTTGAAGGATGGACGCCGCGAGTACCTACTGCAACGCTTCAAGGAATTGGAACAAGATTTTCCGGGATTGCGATCAATGATCATCGAGCGAATTAAGGCGCTGAAATGATGCAAATTATGTTCACAGTGCCTGGACAGCCGCACGGCAAAGGGCGACCGCGGTTTGCTCGACGAGGAAACTTTGTCAAAACTTACACCGATGCCAAGACAGCCAGTTACGAAGACCAGATCAGGTTTTATGCACTTCAAGCGATGGGAAGCAGTGAACCGCTTAAAACGGCGCTAGAGGCTTTTATTTACATTAGGCTAGCAGTGCCTAAGTCATACCCTAAAAAGCGAGTGGAGGCCTGTTTAAGTGGCTCTGAGTGGCCTTGCAAGAAGCCAGATCTAGACAATGTTGTGAAATCTTTCATGGATGGCATGAACGGCATTGTTTACATGGATGACTCGCAAGTGGTGGAGATCCACACAACAAAGGTGTACGCAGAGACTGCTGGCGTGGATGTACTGATTAAGGAAAAAGAATGAAAGTCACAGTATGGGAACCCGTCCAGGCACACAAAGAGATGCTGACCGTGATCTGGCCGATGCTTAAGTCAATGCTGATGGCAGGCCACCGGATGACAATTGAGATCAAGCAGAGCAAACGCAGTGTGGAACAAAACTCAATGTTTCACAGCATGATTGACAAAATAGCCAAACAAATGGCCACGGCTGGCAGCACCTGGACAAGTGACGATTGGAAACGGCTCTTGATCGACCAGTGGGCGCACGACACAAACAGGAAAATCGGCAAGGTCTGTCCGAGCCTAGATGGGGAGCGAATCGTCCAGCTGGGCCTGCAAAGCCACAAATTCACGACAACGGAGAGCAGCGAGTTTATTGAATTCTTGTACGCTTGGGCAACAAACAAAGGATTGACGTTGTAATGTGCTACATTTGCAAAGCAGTTGCCCTTTTGGGGGTTCGCCCCCGCTTTTTGGACAGATATGCCAAACATTGATGACATTGCTGAATTCATTGCCCAGCTGTTCCACAGCAGCACGGTGACGCATCTACTCCACCTGAGTACCGACAGCTACAGCAAGCACAAGGCGCTGGGCAAGTATTACCCGCAGATCGTTGAACTGACCGACAAGTTTGCTGAAAACTTCCAGGGCAAGTACGAGAAGATTAAAAAATACCCTGAAGAATTCCACAGCGCAACTGACCCAATTGCTTATCTGCAAGGCATCCAGGCGTTTGTAACCGAGGCACGAGTGTCATTGCCTGAAGACACAGAATTGCAAAACATTGTTGATGAAATCGCAGAACTCATCAACTCTACTCTGTACCGACTGCGCTTTTTGGAGTAAACATGGATAGCAAAATGGAAAAGATGGAGCCAAAAGCTGAAAAAGCACCAATGCAGCCAATGGCCCAGCCCATGATGAAGGCCAAAGCGCCAGCGCCAATGAACTTCAGCGGCGGCAAATCCAACGGCGGCAGCTGCTACGACCACGGACGCAAGAGCAGCCAATGAATTGTGGATCTTGCAGGATGTTCCAAGACCAGCCTATCATGGGCGTCTGCCGGTTATATCCACAAACGCAAAACAAGCAACGCACCGATTGGTGTGGTCAATTTGCTGCAATTGAAAACAGAAAAGTTGCAGAAGTACCTGTTTACGACATAATGACTGACACAATCAAACCGCAAGTTGTTGCCCGAATCAAACGAAAGTACGAGCGTAAAAATGTTCAAACCTCTGCGTGACCGTGTTGTTGTTAAACCCCAGGTAAGGCTATTGAGCGATCTAATTTATGTGGACAACAAGGAACCCTTTAACGAGGGCACTATTGTGGCTATAGGCCCACTGGTGACGGATGTGGCGGTTGGTGACTTCATCAAGTACGGCAACGGCGACTATCTCAACTGGCCCACTCAAACGGAAGATGGTCAGGATTATCAAATCATTCAAGAAGCTGACATTTGTGCAGTAGTGGAGTTTGAAAATGGCAAATAAACCCGGATTGTATGCAAATATTCACGCTAAACAAGAGCGCATCGAGCGTCAAAAAGATGCTGGCAAGACACCAGAGCGCATGAGGTCACCAGGCGCCAAGGGCGCACCTACTGCCGCGGCGTTTAAGGCCAGTGCCAAAACCGCTAAGAAATAATGGCAAAGCACGACAAACCCATTGCCCATACCACCACAGGGAAGGGTAAGAACTACAACGCCACTGAGAAGGGCGCTGGAATGACAGCCGCAGGACGCGCAGCGTACAACTCTGCGAACAGCGCAAATCTCAAGCCGCCAGCCCCAAATCCAAAGACCAAAGCAGATGCAGGCCGCAAAGCCAGCTTTTGTGCGCGAATGGAAGGGGTGGTTCAAAACGCCAAAGGCCCAGCAGAACGGGCAAAGGCATCCCTGAAAAATTGGAACTGTTAAAAAGGAAACATTATGTCAAACTCAGTCGCAATCGGCGTTGCTTACTCCGACCCCGAATTCACTACTTGCTACGCAAGCCAAGAATTTGGCTACAGCACAGCTGCACAAGGCGCAGTTACTCAAATAACTAGCAAAGCTACAGGCGTGACTTTGAACAAGTCTGCTGGCCGTATCACGATGCACGATGCAGCATTGGCAGGAGCTACCGCTGTGTCGTTTATCTTGACCAACAGTTCAATTTCCATCAATGACACCATCATTGTGAATGTCTCAAGCAATACTACTGGTAGTGCTGCCGGTGCGTATACCACTTACGTTTCGTACATGGCTGCTGGTTCTTGTTTAATTACGTTACGGAATCTGACTGCTGCGACTTCTTATTCTGAAGCTGTCATCATTAACTTTTCAATCATCCACGGCGCTAGTTAATGTTTCCTGGCCAAAACCTAATTAGCCAGATGCTCCCTGCCAGCAGGGACATTCGTGCTTTTCAGCAGCAGATGGGTGGCGGCGGTTATTCAGGCGTTAGTTCAAATCCTGGTTGGGATGCGTTGTCCAATGAGGAAAAAGCTGATTTTTATGGGCAAAATCCAACAATGGCAGGCATTACCCAGCTTGGTCAAAAAGCCTTTGGGTTAAGCAGCTACGGGATGTTGCAGAACGCTTTACAGCCTGCTTTTGTAAGCGAACAGAGAGCAGTTGCTCAAGGCCCGATGGCGTTGTCTGGGTTTACCAACTTTGGCAAAGAAAGCGCTATCCCCGGCGGCGGCATGGTCAGCCCGGGTGTGACAGCACAAGATTACGGAAAATCAGCTTTTGGCAAAACTGGCATCGAAAGTCAAGATATTGGGACAGGCGGGTTTGGTGATGCTGCTGTTGGCGCAGGTGGCGGTTTTGGCGGTAACGTTGGCACTGGCGAGAGTGGCGGCAGCCCTGCTGATGCTGCTAATATGGGTTATTCCCACGGTGGCAAGGTAAAGCTAAAAGACCTGATCCAACCAGGCCCAGGCAAAGATGATGGCTACGGTGGCCTGCAAGATGGCGAGTACGTCATTAAGAAAGATGCTGTAAAGAAGTACGGCATCAAGATGCTGGAAAACATCAACCAGCGCAAAGTATCAAAGAAACAAGTAAACAACTTCTTCAAGAATCATGGCTGACAACCGCCTGAGTACGTTTTTGCCCAACCGCAGCGTTATGGGCGCAAAAATGTTGCAGCGTCCAGCACAGCCATCCTTGCGCGAACACTTGCGCGAACAATACCCCGAGGTCTATGGTGGTCTGGGTGGGCTGATGGGCATGGCACCAGACGAGATGGGCGGCAGCGTGTTAGACCCAAACACCGCCCGAGTCAGGCAAGGCGCTGAGATAGGGTTTCCGCTTGGTACAGCACTGCAAATGCTGCCTTTTGCCAAACCAGCAACCGCAGGCGTCAAAGCACTAGGCCCCACAGCTGGTCGCATGGCAGAAGGCTACTTGCAGCGCCAGGGTCTGATGCCCAACATCGTTCCAAATTTCCCAACTTTTATTACAAACAGAAGCGAAGTAAAAAATATAGCTAACGATTTTGCTGATCAATTTAAGCAAATGGGCTTTGATGTAACCCTTGACCATTCTGGCAGTAAAGCTGGGGCATCAAGTTATCTTAGAGTGTCAGACCCACAAACAGGTAGATTTTTAAATAAACCGATTCGTATCTCTGACCACAGTAAAGGCGCTAAAGAATTAAATGCCAACATAAATGTTTTAAATCCTCAAGAAGATTTTGCAAAAATAATATCTTCTTTAAATGACATGAGGGCAAAGGGAGATACATTGGTTTTTAAGCAAGATAAATACGCTCAAGAACTTATTGCTAGTGGCGTTAAGCCAAAAACAGCTTATCAAAGAGCCAGAACTGAAATAACAGAAAATCAACCATCACCCTACCCCCAACAATCCTCCCTTGACTTAGCCCAGCAACGCGCAGCACTGCCAATTGAGCAAGGAGGTCTGGGGTTACCAGCCAACAATACTGCAATGGACAGGGCTAAGGCTATGAAATTTGAAGAACGAGGCTTTCATGAGACGGAAGGCGCAAATATTGAGAGTGGCCTAACCAATTTTGACGTTAGACGCGCAGGCGCTGCTGCTTCTGATGAACAAACTCCTTATGCCATGTTTATTAAACCTCATGGTCAATCCATAGGAATCGCAAAAAAGAACCCTGCACAGATGCCATTAATGGTCAAAAGTAATTTGACTGATGAGAACATTATGCAAGCGTTTGGCAATAGAGAAGAATTGCAACAATATTTAAATCAATATCCTGACATTCAAAAAGCAACTCAAGCAGTGAGTGATTTGGATAAAAAGATGGCTAATTACATGGGCGAGATACAAAAAAAAGCTGATGATTTTTATGCTCAAGGAAAAACAGAACAAGGCGATAAACTACTTGATTCTTTAAATGTTGACAGTAATTTAATGAAAGAATTTGATTTGCGAATGAATGAACTTTCAGCAATTTCAAAAGAAAAGATTACGGATTTATTTAAATCCAAAGGAATTGGAACTCTTGGGTTGACCAATGATGCTGGCGCTTTTGGTCGCAAAACAATTACAGAAGCGGTTTTAAATCCTGCTGAAAATGTGCGTTCACGTTTTGCAGCCTTTGACCCTTTTCGTAAGACTGCCGCTACCGCTATTGCATTTGGAGTGGCTGCACCGGATCTATTGGCTGCACAACCAAAACAGCAACCAAGTCGGAACAGTCTTAACTCATTTATTCAGTGATAACCGAGTTCCCCTTTAAAAAATGCCAATCTACCCACAAGAGGCCCACGAGCCAACAGATGAAATGAAAAGGCTGGTTGAAAGCACCAGCGGGTTAGGCTTGCCGCATGAGCAGATAGCTATTCTGGTTGGGATAGACGATAAGACGCTCCGCAAGCACTACCGCACTGAGTTAGACCTAGGCAAAGCCAAAGCAAATGGGCAGATAGCCAGGACACTGTTTGCCAAGGCCACAGGCGGCGACACCACGGCACTGATCTGGTGGACAAAGACCCAGCTGCGATGGGCTGAGACTGTCAAGCAAGAGATCACGGGCAAGGACGGGGAAGCGCTCCAGGGCATTCAGGTAACCTTTGTAAAGCCTAATGACTGACGTCAAAGCTGAATTCCCTCTCAAGCTGCAAAGCCTGTTCCAGCGCAGCCGCTACAAGGTTTGCTACGGCGGCAGGGGCGGTGCTAAGTCTTGGGGGATAGCCAGGGCACTGCTAATCAAAGGGGCCAAGGAACCAATCCGCATACTTTGTGCCCGTGAATTCCAGACCAGCATTAGGGACAGCGTACACAAGCTGTTATGCGACCAGATTGAGGCATTGGGCCTACATTCGTTCTACGAGATCACTCAGGCCAGTATCCGAGGCTCAAACGGCACTGAGTTTGCCTTTGCTGGTCTCAAGAACAACATCAGCAACATCAAGTCATTTGAAGGCGTGGACATCTGCTGGGTGGAGGAAGCCCAGACCGTCAGCCGCTTGTCCTGGAATGTGTTGATACCAACCATCCGCAAAGAGGCCAGCGAGATATGGGTCAGCTTTAACCCTGAGTTGGAGACAGACGAGACTTACCAGCGCTTTGTGGTTAAGCCGCCTGATGACTGCATCCAGATTAAGGTGAACTGGTCAGACAACCCCTGGTTTCCTGAAACGCTACGGTTGGAGAAGGATGCGCTCAAGCAAAGGGATGAAGAATCGTATAACCAAGTCTGGGAAGGTTTGTGCCGCCAGACAGTAGACGGGGCCATCTTTGCCAAGGAAATGCAGCAGGCCGAGAAGGATGGACGCATCTGCCGGGTTCCATTTGACGCCACAAAGCCTGTCCACGCTGTTTTTGACCTTGGTTGGTCTGATAGCACTGCCATCTGGTTTTTGCAGTTCGTGGGCATGGAAACAAGGCTTATCCGCTACATTGAGGACAGCCAAAAGACCATCAGCTATTACTTGGCAACCATGCAGACGTATGGATACCACTACGACAAGGTATGGTTACCGCACGATGCCGAGAATAAGACGCTGGCAGCATCTGGGCGCAGCATTGACGATATTGTCCGGGCGGCAGGGTACAAAACAGAGATATTGCCAAGGGTTCCCGTAGTGGACAGCATTAACGCAGCCAGAACAATATTTCCCAATTGCTACTTTGACCGTGAACACGCAGCTGATGGATTAGCCTGTTTGCGGCACTATCGCTACGAGGTAGATCCCGACACCGGGCAGTTCAGCAGAAACCCACTGCACGACCATTACAGCCACGGTGCTGATGCCTTTAGATACATTGGCCTTATGATTCGGGAACCGCACAAACGCAAACCCAAACTTGTTGCTGAGGCCGCAGGCAGCTGGATGAATTGAGGAATAACCATGAATGATCCCCGCATTGACGATGCCATCAAGTTTTGGCAGCTGGTGAACGACAGCGACAGCACCAACCGCAGCGAAGCACTGCAAGACATACGGTTTGCCGCGGGTGATCAATGGCCGGTGGAGATCCAAAATAGCAGGAACCTTGAAGCAAGGCCGTGCCTGACCATCAACAAGATTGATGCTTATGTGCGCCAGGTGACCAACCAGCAGCGCCAGCAACGTCCCCGCATCAAGGTGCATCCGGTAAACAACCTGGCTGATTACAAGATTGCCCAGGTGCTAGAAGGTATTACCCGTCACATTGAGGTTAACTCCAACGCCGACACCGCTTATGACACCGCTTTTGACTATGCTGTCCGAATGGGTTGGGGCTATTGGCGCGTTAATACCAAATACGTTAGCGAGGATTCTTTTGACCAAGAAATCTACATTGACGCTATAGACAATCCTTTTACAGTCTACTTTGACCCCAACAGCGTAAGACCAGACGGTTCAGATGCAGAGCGTTGCCTTGTCACCACACTGTTGAGCAAGACCATTTTCAAGGAAATGTACCCAGACGCTGACGATGGGGCTAACTTTACGCACCGCAGCACTGGTGACAATGCAGCGAGCTGGGTGACCAAAGAGGATATTCGGATTGCTGAATTCTTTTACGTTACCCGCGAGAAAGCCAAGCTTTACCTGCTGAGTGACGGTTCCAGCGGGTTTGCAGACTCTGACCGATTCCTTGAGCGAGTGACAGCTGCTGGATTGACTGTGGTGGATACCCGTGAGAGTTTCCGCAGGGCAGTGAAGTGGTGCAAGATGACCGCACTTGAGATTCTGGAAGAAAAGACATGGGACGGTAAATATATCCCCATCGTGCCGTGCTACGGCGCTCAAGTGATCGTTGATGACAAGCGCAAGAAGTATGGCCTGGTGCGGTTTGCTAAAGACCCACAGCGTATGTACAACTTCTGGCGTACCAGCATGACCGAAAGCATTGCCCTGGCGCCTAAAGCCAAATGGCTGCTTGCTGAAGGCCAAGACGAAGGCCACGAGAACGAATGGGCATTGGCAAACATCAAAAGCAGCCCTGTGCTGCGCTACAAGCAGAAAGACATAGAAGGACAGCCTGCACCAGTTCCAGTGCGCCTACAGCCCGAATCACCGCCTGCTGGCATCATGGACGCAGCCAATGCAATCAACACTGATTTACAGATGGTGTTGGGTATCCTAGACCCTAACCAGCTGCCCAGCGGCAACATCAGCGGCAAAGCGCTCCAGGGCCAACAGAACCAGACGGATCTGAGCAATTTTCATTTCTACGACAACCTGACGCGCAGCATCAAACATACGGGCAAGATTCTGCTGGATTTGATTCCCAAGATTTACGATACCCAGCGGGTGATGCGGATTATCGGCAGCGATGGACAGCCAGATATGACTACCATCAATGAGCAAACCGCGGTGGGCGAAGTGCTGAACGATGTGACGGTTGGCGAGTATGACGTTGTGATGGACACTGGGCCAGGCTTCCAATCCAAGCGCCAGCAGGCCGTGGAAGCCATGATGCCCCTACTGACTGGCAACAAGGAACTGTTTGACCTGGCTGGCGATCTGGTGTTTAGGAACATGGACTTCCCTGGTGCTGACGTTATTGCTGATCGGCTGGCCGCTAGAAACCCAATGGCGCAGATTGACGAGAAGTCAGACATACCGCCCCAGGTTCAGATGCAGCTTGCACAACAGCAGAAACAACTGGAGCAAATGCAGCAGCAATTGCAAGCCGCCCAGCTGGAGATCAATAACCGTATGCAAGTGGCGCAGCTTAAAGACGAAGGCGAAACCAAGCGCAAGTTGATGGACGTTACCGCACGGGCGCACAACACCGAAACGATGGCAGAAGTTCGCGTCAATGACCAGAATACCCGTGCTGTGACTAGCCAGAACAAGACTGAAATTGACGCGATTGTTCAATTGTTGTTACACCGAATGGATACAAGTCGATTGACAGAGGAAATTGAGCGCAGGAACTTAGAACAAGGCCAATATGCTCAATTTGCTGCCCAAGATATTAGCGAAGGAGCAAATCCGCTGATCCAACCCATGCAATAGTTGCATAACCTTTTGTTTTTGGGTAATAATGCCCCAACCCGACCCGTGGGTAGTAACGGGGCAAATCCTTGGAGTAATCCATGTCTGAAGAAGTAAGTGCAGTACAGAAAAGACTAGAAGCCAGTACGGTGACTAGCGAAAATTTAGCTGAATTCCAAGCTGAAAAGCTAGGTTTAGCTGACAAACCGCCACGCGAGGCTATTGAAACAATAGAGCCGCTGGACGATGACAGTCAGAGTGAACCAGCCAGTGACGAGCAGCAAACAACAGAGGAAAAAAGGCGACCTAAGATTGAGCGACGGTTTGAGGCAGTAACCAAGGCGCGTGATGAAGCAAAGCAAGAAGCGATGCGGGAGCGCGAAGCCAGGGTAAGCCTAGAACAGCGGTTAGCGGAAATGGAACGGAAACAAGCGCCAAAGGGCGAAGCCGAACCAGACCCAAGCCAGTTCACCGATATGTTTGAATATGCCAAGGCATTGACAGACTACAAGGTTGACCAGCGATTAGGGGAAGAACGGCAGAAGGCAGTACAGGCCAAGGTGCAAGCCGAGAAAGAGCAGGTATTAAACACCTGGTCAGAACGGGTTAACCAGGCCAAAGCAACGATGCCAAACTTTGAGCAAGTTGTGAAAAGCGCAGATATGACAGTGATCAATGAAGTGCGCGATTCCATCTTTGAGTCAGATGTTGGGCCACAGTTGTTGTATCACCTTGCTGACAATCCTGAATTCGTTGAAAAGCTGCAAGGGATGACGCCAGCCGCACAGTTGCGACAGATTGGGAAACTAGAGGCTATGTTTGAGAAACAAGACTCAAAGCCTGTTGTGCAGAGAAGTAGAGCAAGCGCACCGATTACCCCTATTCGGTCAGCCGCCAACGGGCGTGATGTTGCATTGACTGCTGATGGGCAGTTTCATGGCAGCTACCAAGCCTGGAAAGCAGGTAGACTTAATGGGCAAATTCGATAACCATTTTTTTAGGATTTATCATGGCAAATAATTTGCTTACCATCAGCATGATCACCAACGAAGCGTTGATGGTCTTGGAAAACGAGTTGACTTTCACGAGCCAAGTCGAACGTAACTATGACGATCAATTCGCTGTAACCGGCGCAAAGATTGGCGCAACACTGAACGTCCGTCGCCCTGGCCGCTTTGTCGGAACCACGGGGCCAGCGCTTTCGGTCGAAGACTTCAACGAGACGTCTGTACCAGTAACTTTGTCAACGCAGTTCCACGTTGATACCCAGTTCACCACGCAGGATCTGGCGCTGTCTCTTGACCGCTTCAGTGATCGAGTGCTAAAACCCGCGGTTGCTGCTATTGCCAATAAGATTGACCGTGATGGTCTGGTGATGGCTAAAAACGCCACTGCCAACATTGTTGGTACTGCTGGCACTGTCCCCACCAGCTTACTCACCTACCTCACGGCAGGCGCATACCTGGACTCCGAGGGCGCACCCCGTGATGGACGCCGAGCCTGCATCGTTGAGCCATTTACTGGTGCAACCATCGTGGACAGCTTGAAAGGTCTGTTTGTGCCATCCAACACCATTGCCAAGCAATACGAGCGTGGCATGATGGGCAAGGACTCGGCAGGCATGATGTGGAAGATGGATCAGAACGTTGTTAGCCAAACCTTTGGCAGCTACGCTACCGCTACCCTGGCTTGCGCTACCACCACGGCAACGGGCTTTCTGACCAGCGGCTGGGCATCAACGTCCACCATTGCTCTGACTGCTACCACTGCTACGGCTGGCCTCAAGCAAGGCGACACCATCACCATTGCAAACATCTTTGCAGCCAACCCACAGAATCGCGCAGCTTACGGCTCCAACCGTCTGCGTAGCTTTGTTGTCCAGGCTGATGTGACTGTTGCAACGTCTGGTACGACTTCTGTGATTGTGTCTCCTGCTGTGATCACTGCTGGTCAATTCCAGAATGTGGTTGTCAACAGCACCAGCGCTACAGCAGTTGTAACCCCGTTCAACAACACTGGCACTGTTTCTCCACAGAACATTGTTATGCACAAAAATGCATTTTGCATGGCATGTGCTGACCTCGAGCTACCCGACGGGGTTCACTTTGCTGGCCGTGCAGCTGACAAGGAACTGGGCCTGTCCATGCGTGTTGTTCGTCAGTACACTATCAACAACGATTCAATCCCAACTCGCGTAGACGTTCTCTACGGTTGGGCGCCGCTGTACCCCGAACTCGCTTGCCGAGTTGCAGCTTAACACCTACCACTAAGGAGTAACTATCATGGCAAATCCAGGCGCAGCAACAACCACTACCGTCCATCCGCAAGTTCTGTCGAGCAACCAGGCCATTCGTTTGCTTGCTTACGCAACCAGCGTTTCGCTTAATGCAACAGGCGATGCAACAGTAACCTTGCCGGTTATTAACACCAGCAGCTATAACATCACCAATGTTGTCATCACAAATGCTAACAAAGATGTGTCTGCTGGTTATCTGGCAATCTGGACGCAACCAGCTGGTGCGGGTACTGAAATTGTCACCAACGCAGCACTGACCAGCAATACCAGTTCAGCCTACGTTACCAAATCCACGGTGGTAGCAGCTACTGGCACAGCAAACCTTTCTGCTCAGACGTTCTACGTTAAAGTGGGAACTGCTGTCGCTGGCGGCACGGTTGACATTTTTGTGTACGGTACTGATTTCACAGCGTTTTAAACTGTCGGTTTTCAGTAAAATAAAAGGGGACTGTTCGCAAGGGCGGTTCCCTTTTTCACTAAAAAATCATGGCTACAACATCCCTATCCCCCACGCCCAAGCTGCAATTCTTTGATCTGAACGGCGCTCCATTGTCGGGAGGGTTGTTGTACACCTACGCTGCTGGCACAACCACGCCATTGGCTTCCTACACCGACAGCACCGGCAACATTGCCAACACCAATCCCATCATCTTAGACAGCCGTGGCGAGGCCAATGTGTGGCTTAGTGGGGCCATCTACAAATTTGCCCTGTACACCAGTGTCGGTGTGTTGATCTGGACGGTTGACAACATCAACGGCAGCACCTTTGCCTCTAATGCAACGGGTGACGGAACAACAACTGCTTTCTCGGTGGTCAATGGTTTTACTGCCATTTACATCAACGGCGTCTACCAGAACCGCAACACATATACCGTAACCAGCGGCACGGTAACTTTTACTGAAGCACCGCCCTACACATCCATTATTGAAGTTGTTTACAACTAGGAATCGCCATGTTAAAAGTAGCAAATTCAGTCATTAACGCCAGCCAGATCAAAACGCCCATTACGTTTGTTGGCGACGTCACTCTGTCCACTGGCAACCTAGTTATTGGTACAGCAGGCAAAGGCATTGACTTTTCTATTACATCATCAGGCACTGGCACGATGACCAGCGAGTTGCTGGCTGATTATGAAGAAGGTACGTTCACTCCCACTTATACCTCAACAGGAACACCGCCGACAGTTACCTATTCGCATCAATATGGCAAATACACTCGCATTGGTCGTCAAGTGTTCTTTACGGTGGAGCTTGGTACAAATTCTGCGGCAGCTGGGACTGGCGTTTTGGCTATCGGTGGACTGCCATTTACTTCAGTAAACGACAGATATTCTGGAACATTGAGTATTGGTTACGCAGACGGCTTTACAATCGCCTCCCCGTCTGGTGCTTACATCGGCGCAAATTCAACAATTGCACAATTAACCTATCAAGCCAGCGCAACATCTAGGACAGACATGTTGACTTCGTTCTTAACCCTTACTGCTGGACAAAACTATCTGATCATCTCCGGCTTTTACATGGTTTAAGGAATAAATTATGGCGCTGACAAAAGTAACCTACTCGTTAATTCAAAACGCATCTGTCAACGTCAAAGATTTTGGCGCTGTTGGAGATGGCGTGGCAGACGATACGCAGGCAATTAAAGATGCCATTGCAGCTTGCTATTTACCCACCACAGGAAGCTCTGGGAGACAGTACGCAAAAGATTTGTATTTTCCCGTTGGCGATTATCGCATTACAAGTTCAATTCAATTTGCGCCTGCTAATGGGTTAATTGGGTTTACTGTCTATGGCGACTCATCGGGATCGTCCAACATTTTTTACGAAGGTTTTGAAACTAATTTTCAATGCCAGTACAGCGCAGCTATTTTATTTAAAGACATTGCGTTTTGGTCATCTGGTGTTGACGATGACCAAGTGGCGTTTCGTGTTAACTACCAGTCAGGAAATGTTCCGCTAAGAAATTGGAAATTTGAACGTTGCGCGTTTTGGTATTTTTACGAATGTTTTGATGTTACAGGCGACGCGCTGTGCAGCGAGTTTAATTTTCACGGCTGTTATTTCACGGACTGTTACTATTTGATGGGTAACTCCAACGATCAGGCAGTTAACTGGAACTTTGTCGATTGCAATTGGGAAAACGTAGACCTTTCTACAGTTAGAGCACTTGACGGCTCGGCAATTTTCTTTTTGTCCAAAGGTACTTCCGTAATTTGGACTGGTGGTTCTTTGATTTTCCACGGTCGGATGGTATTTTTTAACCTGACCTCATCAGCATCGTTTGCTGACACATCTCACCGACTCACATTTCAAGGTGTTCGGCTAGAGCTTCCACCAAACGGTTCTAACACCCACTCAACATTGTTGGACAAAACAGGCACAGGTTATGTGTCTGGCTCAAACTCCCCAACAGTGTCAATTGTTAATTCAACAATATTTAACCGATCACCGATTGGTTTTGCGTTAAATTATTTTAATATATGGAATAACTGCAATTTTGTATTTGAAAACGTAGAGGTAAGCGGCGGTTATGTAACGGCAATTTACGATGCCAACACTGGCAGTCAAAACCCAAATTTGCGGATCATAAGTTGCAAGGGGCTGTTGTACGAAGAAAACACATCGGGCCGCGTTACCAGTCATATTTCACCTAACGCAACGATTGTTCCAAATGATATGCAGAATCAATCGCTGCCTTTGATTGAAGTTCGCAATAATAATCTTTCTGTCACCCCAAGCAGTTCAGTAAAACGCATTTGGGTTCGTGGGCCAACAGGCTCATTGCCTCTTGGCGGCACTACGGTGAATCTTCCTGAACTGCAAGACCACTTCACGCTAATCAATATTTTCTGTTATCGGTTTACGGTGGCGGCTTTTAATTTGACAGTTGAATTAAAAGACCAAGCAGACACCATTGTTTACGGAACCGTAACTGTCAATGCTGGTGTGACCAACGGACAAGGTTACATTGGCAAGGAAATGGGGTTTGAGATTCCAAGCGGAACCCCGTTGATGTTCAAGTTTACCGGCACACCTGAGATTGTTAAAGGTGTAGCAGGATTAGAATATCTTTAACAGAATAATCAAAAAATGTTTTAAACAATCAAAGAAAAGAAAATGGCGCTCTCAAAAACTTTTGAACTTGATGGAAAAGTCTTTATTGAAACTGATGCTGGTAGAATTTTTAAACATCAAGAAAAAATTTCTATCGCCGCGTATATTAAAGTTGTTTCCATTTCCGGAAATAAAACTTCAATAAATGCAGTTGTTTCTTTTTCTGAACAAGATGTGCTTTTTGAAAAAAATTACTGCCTCCCTGTAAAGTCCAACCAAGAAGCCAAAAATTTTATCGCTCAAGTGTATGAACACTTAAAAACACTGCCAGAATTTGCTGGCGCGACCGATTGTTAAACCAAAGCCCAAGTGGATTCTTGGGTCATATTAGGAAAGCATCATGTTAGAAAAAATTATCTCTGTTGATTTGATTGAAGTCATTGAAAATGGTGCTGTCCAAGTACGCACCAAAACTGCCATCATGGAGGACGGCAAGCAGATCAGCGGCTCATTCCACCGTCACGTTGTTGCCCCAGGCGATGACTACAGCAAGCAGGACGCCCGTGTGAAGGCCATCTGCGCTGCAACGCATACGGCGGCTGTGGTGGCTGCTTACAAGGCTGCTGCCGAAAAATGATCCGCACCGCCTCTGGCCCAATCTTGCGATACATGAAAGCCTGTGGCTTCCAGGGCTGGACATCGTTCTGGAATGTCATCTACATGGCTCCAGGCTATGAGTTGAACAATGCCTTAATCAGGCATGAAATGACGCACTTGGAGCAGATGCGGCGGGATGGCAAAGTGCTGTATGCCATCAAGTACACATGGTGGATGCTGCGCTATGGTTATAAAATGAATCCGTATGAAGTTGAGGCACGAGCCGCTGAACAACCTTGAAAGACAAACATGACACAAGAAGCATTCCAACCAATTGGTGCAACAGTTAACTTTACCGGCGCAACCAGTGCGCCAACGGCAGTGCAGCCCAACCCATCAAATGTGGTCAACACTAATTTTAGGTTTGTCAATACTGGTGCTGTGACCGTGTTTTTGGGAACTGGTACAACGTCAGCAATTGCTGTGACAGCTGCATCTGTAACCACCGGCATTCCATTAGTAGCTGGCGCTGTTGAAGTAATGAGTTTTCCTCAAGGAACATTCTTTACAGGCATCACTGCAAGCAGCACCGCGGTGGTCTACGTTACGCAAGGGCAAGGGCTGTGACAACCCCCCAAGACATCATTAATCGGGCGCTGAAGGACGTTGGCGCTTTAGCTGCGGGGGAAACTCCTGCGGCAGCAGATTCGGCAGATGCGTTTGATATGCTGAACGATATGTGCGCTCAGTGGTCAAACGAAAACATGATGGTCTTCTATAAGACTGAAATCATTTTTCCAACAACGCCCAACCAGGTGCAGTACACCATTGGCCCAGGTGGTCAGGTAGGCGCATCGTTTACAGGATCTATTGCTGGTACAACCCTGACGGTCACTGCCATCACATCAGGCGCTATAGCGATTGGTCAAACCCTGTCAGGCACTGGCATTACCGCAGGAACCACCATTGTGGGCTTCACAACGGGCGCAGGCGGCAACGTTAACGAGGCAGGCACATACACTGTCAGCACCAACCAAACAACGACCAGCGGCACGATAGCAGCTTACTACGAGCGCCCCCTAACCATTGAGAGTGCCTTTGTGCGGATTGCTACGATGCAGGGTGGCAGTTCTGTTGCTGGCGGTTACCTTGACTATCCTGTGGCCATTCTTGGTGCAGAGGAATACCAGAGCATTGGTATTAAGCAGCTAAGTGGGCCGTGGGCTAAGGCCGTTTACTACCAGCCAAGCGAAGTTCTGGGGACATTGTTTGTCTATCCAAACCCCAGCCAGGGCGAGTTGCATTTGTTTACTCAGACCATTTTTCGGCAGTTCAACGGCTATGCTGACTCTATCCAGCTGCCCCAAGGTTACAACAATGCGTTGCGGTGGTGTTTGGCGGAAAGGTTGATGCCTATGTACGGCAAGACCAATGCGACTACCATCGCAATGATTAACGCATTTGCTGCCCAAGCCAAGGCCACGATCAAACGCACCAATATGCGTCCCCCCCAAGTTTCGCGTTATCCTGATGCACTGATGGTTGGCAAAGCCAAAGATGCCGGTTTTATCATGGATGGCGGTTTCCGTTAAACAAGGATTATTATGACTACTGTTGCCATTTCTGCTCTGCCCGTTGCTACCGTCATCAACGCTGCCGACATTGTTCCGTTTGTCCAGGCTGGCACAACCAAAAGCATCAGCAAGACCTTGCTGTTCACCAGCCCCACATTGGTGACGCCTGCGTTGGGTACGGTTGCCAGTGGCGTCATTTCAGCCTGCACATCGACCAGCATGGTTATGGTTACACCTGTAATCGGCGCAGCCACCGGAACTAGCTTGGCAGTAACGGGTGCACTCACATCCTCTGGCACAGCTGGCGTAGGCTACGCAACTGGCGCTGGCGGTGCTGTGACGCAATTGACCAGCCGCACCACAGGCGTGACGCTCAACAAAACAACTGGTGCAATCACCATGTTCAGCGCAGCAGGCACAACCACTGCGGCAACTTTTACTGTGACCAACAGCACCGTGGCGGCAACCGATGTGATCATCCTCAATCAAAAGTCAGGAACGGATCTGTACGACCTGATGGTTACGGCAGTGGCGGCAGGAAGTTTTAACCTGACATTCCGCACAACTGGCGGCACTACTACTGAAACTCCGGTCTTCAACTTTGCAGTGATTAAAGCAGTAGCCGCTTGATATGCCAGATTTTGGTTTTGTTGGGACTTCATACGAAGCCCCTTCTATCTATCAAGATGCTCAAGAGTGCATCAATTTCTATGCGGAGATTGACCCTCAAAAGCAGCCCGGAGAGCGTGGCGTTGTAGCGCTGTACCCAACCCCTGGCCTGACCCTGCAAACGCAGCTGGCAGTGGCAGAAGTGCGTGGGCTGCATACTCTGTCAGGCGAGACAATCCTGATTGCAGTGTCAGGTGCAAGTGTTTACTCGGTCAATACCAGCATGGTGGCAACCTTGATTGGTACGCTGTTAAGCAGCACTGGCCCCGTGTCCATCAGTGACAACATCACTACCAACAACGGGTTGACTGCCTACATCGTGGATGGCGGTAACCGCTACACCTGGATTGCAGCCACAAATACCTTTGCAGTTCTGTCTAGCGCTGATGGCCCGTGGCAGGGCGCAAACGTCACAGACCAAGTTGACAACTATTTCCTCTACAACGAGCCAGGAACGCAAAACTGGGCGTGTAGCGACCTTGGCCTTGCTAGTTCATCTTTAGCGCTTTACGGCACGGTTGATGGATCTAGTGACCTGTTGGTGAGCTTTATTGTTGACCGCAGGCAGGTTTACCTGTTGGGTGAACGCACAACAGAGGTTTGGACTGACATTGGCAACGTAATAACTGGCATCACCACCTTCCCGTTTCAACGGGTGCAAGGCACCAGCAGTCAGAGTGGTATTGCTGCAAGGTTTTCTTTGGCCCGGTTTGGCAACAGCTTTGTGTGTGTGGCCCGAGACACTCGCGGTGATGGCACCATTGAAATGATGGAAGGCTACACCTGGGTACGAATTTCTACCCACGCAGTTGAGCAGACGCTCATCAATCAATACATTGCGGATGCAATTGCCTACACCTATCAGATTGAAGGCCATGAGATGTACGTTGTTACATTTCCAAGCATCAATTTAACCTGGGTTTATGACCTGTCCACCAAAAGCTGGCACAAATGGCTGGCGTTTGCAAATGGCGTATACAGCCGCCACAGGTCAAATTGCGGTGCGTTTTTTAACAGTATGTACATTGTTGGGGACTACCAAAACGGCAAGCTCTACAGCATTGAGAATGATGTCTACACTGAAGATGGTGCCACTATTCGCAGACTGCGCCGAGCGCCACACCTGGTAGCAGATTTCCAGCGCCAATACTTTGATGAACTGCAAATTCAATTCCAACCAGGCGTAGGGCTTGGCGTCACACCAGAGCAAACTGCTGATGGCATTGTCACCGAATTGGCAAACGTTCCACCAGCTGGCCCAAGCTACCAACTGATTGCAGAGTTTGATTGGCAGTACCTAGCAACAGAA
>Ga0075464_10000247_pt1 | contig 23205 bp, 19 predicted proteins | sample DEB19_08_DNA_5_FD_75068 | JGI IMG/M metagenome (GOLD analysis project Ga0075464, IMG submission 75068) | Aqueous microbial communities from the Delaware River and Bay under freshwater to marine salinity gradient to study organic matter... | ecosystem: Environmental > Aquatic > Marine > Coastal ...
CGAATAGCTTTTGCCACTTCTTGAATCAGGAAAAAAGTACCATGAATATTTAGGTCGAGTAAAGACTTCATGGATTCTGGGCTATAATCCCAAAAGCTCCCAAAAGTAGTAATCCCCGCATTACAAACACAACCAGCTAAAGTACCAGGAAGAGCCGTCGCGTAAGCCACCAATTCTTTAATAAAAAGCGGAGAACTAACATCCCCAGCTAACGTATGAGCCCCATGTAATAATCCAGCATTGATATCATTAACTACTACTAAATGCTCTTCTTTCATCAATTGCTTGGCAATTTGATGTCCAATTCCTTGACCAGCGCCAGTAACGATATATATTTTCATTTTAATGAAACTGCAAGATCAAAACATGTTGATAAATTCATAAATAAATATTTTAAATCTGATTTTAATAATAATACTAACTATTTAGGCGGAAGAAATTGCCAGGCAGAACGGGATAAAGGTTTAATAAATGTATTTACAAATAATGATTTTAAATTTTTTAATGCTGATACAATTTTATGCATACGTGTTGATAGTTTGGCAAGAAAAAGGAATGACCCTGACTTAAATGATTTAATATACGTTGTTTTGCACAAGCAAAATATCGGAGATATTTATGTTGGATTTGCTTACAAGAAAGAGTATGAGAATTTAGTTATTAATGAAATTAAAAATTTATGGAAAATAATTAAGTTTAAATAATATTATATAAAATTTGTCTTATTATTTTATTCGATAATTTCAATTTGTAGTTTTAATTAGAATTATATTATGCAGTTATCACTATAAATTTATTATAGGTTTCCATTTTTTTGTAAAGATTAAAATTGTAATTCAAATCCATTTTTTACAAATAAAATTAGGTTTACCTATCGGGTGCAGTGGAGCGCAGGCTTGCCGAAGCGTAACGGAGTCCAATAGTAGGTTTTATTTTATTTACCTGCTTTCCCTTATACATTCTTGGGATAAACCACCCAGCGCTTTATGTGGCCTTTGGTTATTATAATCATCATCCTTTGTTTGGGTAATTTCTCTAACCTCATTTAAAGCGTCAAACAAAAAACGCATTCAAAATATATTCCCTATAAGTTTTATTATACCCTTCTACATATGCTTTTTGCGTTGGCTTACGTGGCTGGATATATTTAAACTCTATTTTATTCAGTTTGCTCCAATATTGTGCAAGGCGTGCAATAAACTAAGGCTATTATCCATTCTAATTTTTATCATTTTTGCAATATCGGTTAATTAAATGTCTTACACCCAAATAACCTTCCGCTATTTAGGGGATATTCTGCTTCAATAAATAGCACTTCTCTGTTATATTCATCAATCACATTAAAGGAACTACATTTGTTACCATTGCTTAATATGCCATTGATAAAATCAATACTCCATCTTATAATAATTGCAGCAGGAACTTCTAATGTATCTATAACCCTTGCTGGATAAAACTACCTTATTTTGCACCTTATTGGCTAGCACATATTTTTATAAATCTTATTTAGATTTTTGTGATTTATAATAAAGTAGTCATTTCTGATTCGTTGGTAACAACTCCCGATGCACTCTGCTGGGTTGTGTTTTACCAATGCCTCAAGTTTTTGAATGCACCCTCTATCATACTTTATGAATTTTTAATACAATCTACTCCTGCTAATTTTATTAACGGACACGCTATACTGTCTTTGGGTTTTTCTTTGCGTAGCACACTAATAATAATCTTTTTGTCGCAACACTTTAAACTTTTTTTTAATAATGTTTTTTGCTGCGTCTAACTCTAAAGCCAAATTGGAATCCATTTTTTTTAGTTTATCATTTTCCTCCTCCTACTCCTTTTTTTTAACTTGTAGGCCTACATGCCATTATATAACTATCTTCATTTTTACAAAGTGGCTTTACTCACACCATGATCACACCCTTTTTCATCCGCAGACTTACAAAAGGCAAACACCTTTAATATACTGGTAATCTGACTTGTATTAAAACGACTCTTTTCATTTTTAAAAGTTAGAAAATTTATCTACTTTTAAAATGTACAATTTTCCAATGCCTATATTCGCAAGTTTTACTTTATTTGTGGTAGCAAGTAAATCATAAAAGGTGTAAACGATTTAAAAATTATTAATTAATATTTAGCAGTATAATTCCGTTTCATATATTTTGACATATAGAATACCTCTTTATGCATAGAGAAATTTGTAGCTTATAAAATACATTATTTTAGATGATACTATGGAAATAAGTTCGTTTAAGAATTTATTAATTAATCCCAAAAAAGTATCATTTATGGAAAACACAATCACTTTTTTCGAAAATCCAATTAGTATTTTAGCATTGATTGAAATTACTAGCAAGACAGTAACAGATTCTATTACTTTTTTAGAAGGAGCCTCGTGTTTTGATATTGGGCCAGTTATGCCAAATAATTAAATCAAATTAAATGTGGCGGTATTATTTATCGCCACATTTTGTATTATATCTAAAATATTATGCAAACGTCTAACATATATGATGACGAAGAAATGATGGGAAGATTTAACTTAGTAAGTGCGAGTTTATTTAATTTCTTACCTCAAATAAAATTCAAAGAACATGAGATAATTTTTAGAGAAATTCTGCTTCATCAAAAAGATATTATTACAAATCAAGGAAATTTTAACATCTTAGGGAAATCTGAAATTATTGGTCTCGAATCAGTTAATAATTCTTATAATTTACAACAAAGTATATTTTGCACTTTTCATATCGGATCTTATAGGTTAATAAATTTATTTTTAATTAAAAATAAGATAGATTACACCTTAGTTGTTTCGAAAAAACTTCTCGCTGCACAAGGTGATACTTTTATCGAATTTTATAAAAATCAGAATTATTTTAAAGAAGGGGGGTTTGATGTCATTGATGCTGACTCATTTACTTCGACAATGAATATGATTAGACACTTAAAGAATGGGAGAAGTTTATTAATATATACAGATGGAAATTTAGGTGTTGGTATTGATGCCAAGGAAAGTAGAAATACTTGTTTGATAAATTTTATGAGTCAAAAAATATATGCAAGATCTGGTGTGGCATTTTTATCTCATTTATTAGATATTCCTATTATTCCTGTCTTCTCATATAAAAATTCTATAAATGTGGATGTAATAAAATTCGAAGAAATGTTATGCCCTAAAAAAGGTATTTCTAAATCAGAATATGCTCATTCTGTAACAAGTATACTTTATAAAAAAGCCGAAGAATTAATCACTAGAAATCCTAGCCAATGGGAAGGATGGCTTTATCTTCATAAAATTGCAGTAGTCGAAAAAGAAAACTTTAGATATATTAATAAGTCAAATTGTAACTCGTCTGTCAATTTATCATTTAATGAGGATGACTTTGGATTATTTAAAATAGGGTCTAATTACTACTTGTTTCAAAAGAGTGGATACAAATCTTATTACATTAAAGAAGATTTGTATAAATTGTTATTAGAAAACATCAAATATGGGAAACCCATTCAAACATTTGACAAAAAGGTGCTACAAGATTTTGTCAATAAAGGAGTACTAATCAATCTACATGCAATTTTATAATATATATAACAATAAAAAAGTAGTATTACATTCTTTAGCTTGGATACTCTACTCTGCTTTTTTATATATTACAAACTTATTCACAAGGCCTGAAGCTAGTTACTATAAAGTTGTATTATTCTTATTGCCATTTATAATTACATTTTATACAAGTCTGTATTTTCTTAATTTATATAATAGGTTCAATTGGTCGAGATTCATAATTTCATTCATTAGTGTCTTTTTTGTAATGAGCATATCCGGATATGTCTATATGTATGTTTTTTTGCCAAGGATAAATATAATAATCTATAAAAATACAGATATTAAACTCTTTTTACAAAATTCTATTTTGGGTTATCTTCAATTTTACATTTATGCATCATTGTATTATTATTTTACAGAAACAATAAATAAGAAAAAACAACTTATTATTTTACGTGAGGAGAAACTATTAATAGAGCAGCAAAAAATTCAAAAAGAATTAGAAAATTCATTATTAATTCAAAATGAGTTAAATGTTCAAAAAGAAAAACTTCAATATGAATATGCTTTTCTTAGAGCACAAATAAATCCCCATTTTCTTCACAATACCCTCAATGTTTTATTTTCACAAGCCCTTAACTATTCGCCTGAACTAGCGGATAATATTCAAAAACTATCAAAATTAATGCGATATTCACTCGAAAGTTTTGAATATGAGAGCGGAAAGGTATATTTAAAAAAGGAGCTAGAGCATCTACAAACTTTACTAGAAATTCATAATATAAGATTTGCTGGAAGTACTTCAATAAAATATGAAATTATGGGCGAGTTGACCGAGCAAATGGTTCCACCATTGTCAATAATGACTATTGTTGAAAATGCCTTTAAGTATGGTAACTTGAAAGATCCATTACATCCATTAGTTATTAAACTCGTGTTAAAAAACAATGAAGTTTATCTTAATTGTAGTAATAAAAAAAAGAAGAATAATTTATCATTAAATTCGACTAATATTGGGCTTAGTAATTTAGGAAAAAGACTAGATGTCGCATTTAAAGATAAATATGAAATGAAAGTTTCAGATCTAGATGACATTTATGTTTTCGAACTAAGGATTTTAAATTAATTTCGTATGATTAGATGTTATATACTAGATGATGAACAGCCTGCTATCGATGTCATTAAAAAATATATTAGTAGAATTCCAGAACTTTTAATTGTTGGCACAAGTACAAATCCAATTAATGCAATCGAGTTCATCAAAAAAAGCACTATCGAATTAATATTCTTAGATATCCAAATGGATGAAATGAATGGATTAGATGTTATAAAGACTCTCGGGAATATATATAAATACGTATTGTGTACTGCATATTCAGAATTTGCAGTAAATGGCTACGATCTAGACGCAATCGATTACTTGCTTAAACCAATTACATTTGAACGATTTGATCGTGCATTATCTAGAGTTGACAAAAGAATTAATTCTACAAATAAATTTAATAATATATCGATTGACGATTACATTTATGTTAAGACTGAATGTAAAGGGAAGATGTTAAAAATTGACCTGTCCGACATTTTATATATAGAAGCGAAAAGTAATTATGTTGCATTTCAATTAGAACAGAAAAAAATATTATCTCATATATCATTAAAAGATTTAGAAGATAGGCTTGGCCAATTTAATTTTTTACGTGTTCATAAATCTTATATAATTCCATTAAAGCGAATTACTTCTGTTCAAAACTGCGAAATACACCTAAAGAATGTTCCCATTTCAATCCCCTTAAGTACTTTTTATAGAGAATCCTTCTTTGAAATGGTCTCATCTAACTTACTAGGATAACGTTTTCCTGCCTTATTGTAATTTTTAGTAATGAATTTCATATACTTGATAATTTATCATTAAGTATATATACCTAATGTGTGATTTTTCACATAGAGTATATTGAATTTCACATAATATTTTTGAAACTCATAGATATCATTACTATTTTCAAATTATACTAGTATTGATTTTATTCCATAATTAATCAAAAAACAAAAATGGACACTGATAGTGTGTCACTACTTCGAGTAGCCTTACAGTCGAGCTAATAACTAAACTGGAGCAATGCAGAAAAGCAGTAAAAAACCGCCGAAATTCTATCCAAGGTGTCAGACAGGTAGAAGTTATTAAAAAAATATATATGAAAAAATTAGATTTAAAAAACATGGGGCTTGAATTAATTGATTCTAATGAATTGTCTCAAATTCAAGGTGGAAGTTTATTTGGTGATATTTTAATGGGAGTTGGATGGGTTGTAATAGCAGCAGGTGCGGGAGTTACATTAATTGGTGGAATAGCTGTTGCACTATTTGTAGGTGGAGTAATTGAAAATACATCAGGAAATTAAGGCTACTAATAAAGTAAGAGTTGGTATTATAAATACCAAACTCTTACTTTTAAAACAAATCACGTTTTGAAATATTTTCTATTTTTATTATTTTTCTCATCAATTTTAAATTCACATGCTCAAATTACAAGAATTTATGGTAAAGTTTTAAGCTCTGCTGAAAAGTTGCCAATTCAAGGTGCGACTATTAATTATGGAGGATTGTATACAATTTCTGATAAAGATGGCTTTTATAATATTTTAGTTGACTCTAATGTACATCAAGATCTAATAATCTTTTCGGCCATTGGGTACAAAACAAAAATTTTAACTGATTTTAAATTTAATACTTTTACTAAAATTCAGTTATACGATTCTGTTTTTAATTTACCTGAAATAAATATTTCAAGTGGTACAAATGCTTTAATTAAAAAAGCAATAGATAATATAAGCATAAATTACCCACAAACTCCGTTTATACTTAGTGGACTATTAAGATTATTTTATAACCAAAATAATGGTTACAATTATTATAATGATGCAATCATCGAAAATTATGTACCACCTTATAATAGTCACAAAGAGATAAGTGTTAGACTAATTGAAAACTCTTCAAAGAACTATTTTAAAGCAGGGTCTAAAAATACTTTAATTCAAAATTGGGTTAGTGCGTATAAAATTGTTGCGAATTATGATTTTATTCACAAGCCTTTCGAATTTTTAAGTCCAAAAACATTTAACACATTCACATTTAAACTAATTGATAAGTTTACAGTTGGCTCTGAAAGATATTTTACAGTTGAATTCAAAAACAAAACAAAAATTAATGGCTTTAATTATCTAAAAATTGAAGGCAAATTAATAATCGATTCTACTAGTTTGGCTTTTGTAAAGGGAGATTTCACAATCTATAACTTAAAAGACCCTTTTTATAAAGAAATAGAAGAATTAAAATTAATTATTAGTTATAAAAAATATGATAAACTTTGGTATGTAGATAATATTTTTAGAGATGCAATATATAAGGAAACAAATAATATAAAATCAAATTCGAAAATTTATTATATTTCAAAAAAAATAGACACAAATTACATTAAGGAATTTAATTATTCTGAAAAAATACAAAATTCAGACATCACTCAAAAATTAAATATTCCTGTGAAAAGTGTTGATAGTATAAATTTTATAAATCATTTTTCTATCGCAGAAGAAGACTGCCTAATACCTAAGAAATCTGTTTTTTTCCCTGATTCGATTATGCCTATTATTGATACAAAAAAATCTTTTTTTGGACAATTATCTTATTACTTTACTCATTCTAATATTAGTTATAGCTTAAACTTATATCAACTTCCTTTTAAAATTAAAAACAATAACTTAAACTTTTCTAAATATGGTAATGTTGCAGTTGGATTTTCGACTACATTTAGACTATACCATAATCTATGTTTATTAGTCGATGCTTATTTTAATTTTAACACAGTTTCGATCTCAAATAATGAAAATACAGGTTCAATTTCATTAACTAATCTGTTTAAATATAAATTTCTTAATCGGAATATTACATTAAGCCCAATTATAGGTGTAAATAAAATAAAAATTTCAAATTCTACTAATACTATTTCTACTATTATTAATAATTACCATTATGGTTTTTCTCAACAATTTGAATTAACTCATAGATTTAGCCTATTACTTACTGAATTATATAATAATCCCTACAACTATCCAGGAAGCAATCTAGATTTTATTTCATCATCGCCACTCTTTTCTTCATTAGGTATTAAAATGAATTTATAAATAATATTTATATTTTAATATGATTTTTCAAACCTATCCAATTCATTTAAAAAAATCAGTAATCGGCTATATGTATCTATCTTGTATTACTCTAATTATTTTAGTACTTTCCACTCTTCCATTGGTAAAAACAGACATTTCTATAAGATCAAAAGGTGTTACTCGTCCAGTAACAGAAAGAACAGAAGTTAAACCTATAATGACTGGGATCATTGATACAATATTTTATAAAGAAGGTGATAAGGTACTAAAAGATGCAGTAATACTTAGATTAAAAGACCCTAACACTAAAGGCAAGGTTATATTGAACAACTACGAGATTAATCAACGTGAACAGTTTATTTATGATTTAATCTTACTTACATCTTCGAATGATTTTGAGATACCCACCATTGAAAAACTAACTGCTCCATTATATAAACAACAATTAGCCAAGTTTACGCACCAAAAGCAGGATTTAGAAGCATCTTTAAACAAGGCAAAAAATGATTTAGACATAAATACCTTACTTGCTAAGGATAAAATCATCAGCGGTAAGGAGTTTTACGATATACAAATTACTTATCAAAAATTGAATTCTTCCTATAAGGCATTTATTCAAGAGCAATTGAGTACTTGGCAACAAGAGCTTGTTCGTTATAATCTAGAACTCTCTCAATACAAACAAGCTCTTAATGTTGTTAAGACAGATGCTTCTTATTATTTTATCAATGCACCTACTTCTGGGATTATCCAAGGGATTAATACAAGGTATCAAGGTGGATTACTCCAAGCTAATGAAATATTATGCTCTATTTCTCCCGACGTTGATTTGATTGGTGAATGTTATGTTCCAACTCGTGATATTGGACTTCTAAAAGTAGGTCAACAAGTCAGGTATCAAATGGAAGCCTTTGATTATAATTACTTTGGAGTACTCACAGGTAAAGTGGCCATGATTGACAATGATTTTACGGTGATTAACAATACCCCCGTTTTTAAGGTGAGGTGCAGTTTTGATAGCACCCAATTACACCTAAAGAATGGATTTACGGGTACACTAAAAAAAGGACTGAACTTCCAAGCCAGGTTTATTGTAGCTCACAGGTCGCTTTGGCAACTATTATATGACAAGATGGATGATTGGTTAAATCCCAATGCAGCACCAAACACTACAACTGCTGCCAATTGAATAAATCATCAAAAATAAAACAAAGGGATATTACCGATTGTGGTGCTGCTTGTTTGGCATCCATTGCTGCACACTATCAGTTACAGATGCCAGTAAGTCGTATTCGTCAATATGCAGGTACCGATAAAAGAGGCACCAATGTTCTTGGATTAATTGAGGCAGCTGAGAAATTAGGATTTCAGGCTAAGGGTGCTAAAGGTGCATTGGATAGTCTATCAAAAATACCACTCCCTGCCATAGCTCATGTAATTTTAAAAAATGGGTTACATCACTTTGTAGTAGTCTTTAAGGTAAGCAAGAAGGACATTACTTTTATGGATCCTGCTGATGGTCAGTACCATAAAAAGAAGATTGCTGATTTCGAGAAAGTTTGGAGTGGTGTTATTGTTTTGATACTTCCTTATGAAAGCTTCACCAAAGGAAATGAAACCACCTCCAATGCTAAAAGGTTTTGGCAGTTAATAATGCCACATAAGGGAATAATGATTCAAGCACTGATTGGTGCTGTAGTATATACCATACTTGGGTTGTCGACATCCATTTATATGCAGAAGCTAATTGACTTTGTGCTTCCTGATGGCAATATCAGACTTCTTAATCTACTCAGTATTGGAATGATTGTGATACTTTTATTTCAGGTATTCATTGGAACCTTTAAAACAATACTTGGTTTACAAACAGGTCAACAAATTGATGCAAGACTAATACTTGGGTATTATAAACACTTATTAAAGCTACCACAACGATTTTTTGACACAATGCGAGTTGGTGAGATTACAAGCCGTATTAATGACGCGGTTAAAATAAGGATGTTTATTAATGATGTTGCATTAAGCATGATTGTAAATGTGTTAATTGTGGGATTCTCTATTGCGCTCATGTTTTTGTACTACTGGAAACTCGCAGTCATTATGCTCTGCATTGTTCCCATTTACATATTAATCTATTGGATAAGTAATAGAATTAACAAAAAGTGGCTCAGAACCTTGATGGAAAAAAGTGCTGAATTAGAGACTCAGCTTGTGGAAAGTATCAGTACCGCAGGTACCATTAAAAGGTTTGGGATTGAGGAGTATGCCAATACTAAGACTGAGAATAAGTTTTACACCCTGCTAAATACAATTTACAAAAGTGGTATAAAAGGTCTTTATCTTGGAACAAGCGCTGATTTTGCTACAAGACTGTTTACCATACTTATACTTTGGGCAGGAGCATATTTTGTAATTAATAGAGAACTTACCCCAGGGGAACTATTATCATTTTATGCACTAATTGGATATTTTACCGGCCCAGCAAGTTCACTAATTGGAGCAAATAAAAGTATTCAAGATGCATTAATTGCCGCTGACCGCTTATTTGAGATTATCGACTTGGAAATAGAAAGTAGTGACCTAAATAAAGTTGAACTTACACTTGAACTAATCGATGATATTAACTTTAATAATGTTCATTTTAGATATGGTACCAGAGCTATGGTATTTGAGGGGTTGAATCTTACCATTAAAAAAGGAAGCTCCACAGGTATTATTGGCGAAAGTGGAAGTGGTAAGTCAACACTACTTTCTTTACTTCAAAACCTTTATCCATTAAAGGAAGGTAATATCACTATTGGTGGATTAGACTTACAACACATTTCTAATAAGAGTTTAAGAAAAGCAGTGTCAGTAGTACCACAGCAAATTGATTTATTCGCGGGAACAGTTATTGAGAATATTGCTATTGGGGACTATGAGCCGGATATGCAACGAATACTTGAACTATCAAAAATGCTTGGTATTAGTGATTTTATTGAGCAGTTACCGTCAGGATATAACTCACTACTTGGAGAGCAAGGTGTAAACTTATCAGGTGGACAAAGACAGAGGATAGCAATTGCAAGGGCACTTTACCGTAACCCAGAGATACTCATACTTGATGAAGCAACTTCCAACCTTGACCAACTGTGTGAATCAAAGGTGCAAGCAACTCTTGAATGGTTTAAATTACAAGGAAAGACCATTATACTAATTGCACATCGTCTCAATACGATTAAAAACTGTGATGAGATATTAGTGCTTAAAGAAGGGAAACTTGTTGAGAAAGGAACAAATAGCACACTATCAAACAATACAGAATCTTATTATTATACATTCTGGAAAACAAATAATTAAAAATTTAACCTATGAAATTACAAAAATTAATTATAAAAAATTTTAGGGGTCTAAAGGGGAATCAAAATGAGATTGATTTTTCAAATTCGAATATCATATTTTTAATTGGAGAGAACAATGTAGGAAAATCTTCATTTTTAAGAGCATATGAATTTTTTGTTAACTCAGTACAGAAAGCGTCTGAAACTGATTTTTTTAACTTTGATCAATCCAATCATATTGAAATTGAGGGCGTCTTTTTAAAAGAAGAAGATGATGATGCTGATGAAGAATTACAAGGTAGCGGAAAAAATATAGAGCCTGATTGGGTAAATAAATGGGTTGATAACAACAAACTTGTAAGAGTAAAAAAAATTTGGGTACAAAAGGATAAAGAAGGAGAAAAATATACCTTTTCGCCTCTAGATAATGAATGGGTGAAAAATGGTTTTGGAGGATTACCAACTTTGTTTCAAAAATATTCGCCCACGCCAATTTCAATAAGTGCAATGGAGACCGAAGCAACACTTGAAGATAAGGTTAATAAATTAATTCAAGATGAAATGTTGAAAAAGTTAAGAGACGATTATCCTAATGAATTTTCTGATTTAATTCAAGGGGTAAAAAATTTGCAAAAACTAATTTTAGGCTCTGAAGCAGTTACAAGATATAACATTGAAATAAATGAAAATTTCAAAAAAGTATTTACCGATTTAACTCTTAAAATCAACCCTAAAAATGATCAAAGTATTAAACTAGAAGATGCGTTTAAGAAAAATCATTCTGTAAATATTAAAAAAGAAGGAATTGATAGAGAAGAAGTTTTTACCCAACATGGACATGGAATAATAAGACAAGCATTGTATAATTTTGTAGCTTTCTTAAAAAAGTCTAATACAAGTACAAAAAAAGAATACATTATCTTATTTGAAGAGCCAGAATTATTTCTTCATCCAGAAGCAGCCTATCGATTAAGAAGTAATTTATATGATTTGGCTGGAGACAGTCCATTTCAAATTCTATGCGCCACACATTCACCACTAATGATAGATGTATCAAGAACACATTCGTCCTTGGTAAGGGTAGTTAAAGATTTACAAGAAAACACAAAAACATATCAAGTAGGAGATGATGTTTTTAGATCTGATGATGAAAAAAAGCAACGAATACAAATGATAAATAGGTTTAATCCACATATATGCGAAGCATTTTATGCTAAAAAAATCATAATTGTTGAGGGTGATACTGAAGCTATAGTATTCCGTGAATTAATAAGCAATTTCTTTCCTAATGAAGATATATATGTATTGAATTCAGGATCAAAGAGTAATATTCCATTTTTTCAAGAAATATTAACTGCATTTAATATAGAACATTATATAATACATGATACTGATGAACGTCTTAATAAAAATGGCAAAACCAATGGTGCGTGGACATTAAATGGAAAAATTTGGGATTATGTTGAGAAAGCTAATGAAATAAAGGCAGGTATGTCAAGAAGATATGTTCACATGACTAATTTCGAAATTGCACATAATATAAATTCAGATGGTAAGGACAAGCCTTTAAAGGCTTATGAGTTCGTGAAAAATATATCTATTGATTCGGATCAACCTTGTATGAATTACTTGCGTGATATTATTGAAAAAAAAGAAATATTACATAATCAAGAATTTGTAGAAACCTTATAATTAAAAGACTTCCAAGTAAGAATGCTATACCCAATAATCGTTATTAAATGAATATTAACTTAAGTGATTGGAAACTCGTTAAAACAGGACATATTGAAGCAGATTTCGAAGGATTTAATGATGAAATAATATTTGAATTTTCTGACGGGACGGTTTATATTCAATCAGCTTACAAATATAAATATTATTACGCATATCATCCAATTGCAAAAATATATACTAATGGGAATTTACAAATTATTGTACCAGAAGGTATGGATGATTTTGCAGAAGTTATAATGACTAATTCAATTAAAAGTAAAATAATAAGTGACTTTAATGGTTGGTCGGGGAATACCTTATTTGAACTTCAAAATGGTCAGATTTGGAAGCAATCACAATATCAGTATAAATATTTTTATGCTTATAGACCAGATGTTTTAATTATTAAATTTGGCAGCTATCATATAATGAAAGTAAATGGTAAGCAAATTCGGGTTATAAGAGTAAAATAACATTTTGTATATGAGATTTATTTACATATAATTTCTTTAAACTTAATATAAGTCTACAGTTTACTCTAATAGCAATATAAATCGAGTCTAACTTTATTTTTTTGAACTAAATTGACCTGTATTATTTTCTTCAAAACATATTTAATTATTAAAAAATAAAAATTAACATAATATGAAAAATAAAACATTTTCATAACAAGGAATTTATTTTACACCTGGTAGTGGATGTATTACATGTAGAGATAATTCTAGCCATAATAATGTACATATTTCTTCAAATCTTGATAGAACTGAATTTAGAATTCATGCTACTTCTAATACGAATACTATAACACAAGTTGAAATTTGTGAAGACTTTAATAATGAGCATGATGCTGTTCATTTTGTTTGTGAAACATTTAATTGGTTTAAATGTTTCTAGCATTTAAATTATTTAGCTGTAAGGATGTCATTTATTATAGCATCTTTTTAGGAATGTACTCTTCCCATCTAATGTCATCTTTGTTGCTACTTTCTCCAGTAATATTTTTTGCAAGTGACTCTAATGCCTTTCTTGAACCAAGTGCACTTTTATATTCTTCAATATAATTAGCAAAAAATAATACATAATCCTTTTTGTCTCTATGAGAATAACTGTTTAAATCAAAGAATTTATATATAGCATAATCTATAACCTTTTTTGGAAATCTTGGTGGTATACAAAGTTTCATTTTTTTTCCCAATGGTTTTGCAGGTATTTCTAATCCATTGTAAAATATCATATCAACCTCCTCTTTAGTTAAAATAGGTTTGAACTCATAATTTTTAGTCTTTTCAAATTCTTCTTTATATAAGAAAGAGAAGAAGTGTATAATTTCTTCAATAGTCATTTTACCTTCAATTTTTTGATTTTTCTTCATTTCCCAATGATCTACAAAAAGTTTAGTGGCATTATCTACAATTTCTATTTCTACAACTTTTTCATTATCATATAGGCCTAGATTAACTTTATTTACTTTTATCCATTGCTGAATTGTGTCATTAATTGATGGCAAAAGATAGGGAATACTGTCTTTTGCCAATAGTCTATGGAGAAAATATCCATAGTCCTCTTTATTACCGTTATAGTTGTCGTATAATTGGAAGTCTATAAAATCCTTTAAATTATTTTTTGAGTAGTCCACTTCCATCAATTTTAATGCAAAAAGTACCTGAAATTGTTCATCATTTACATAAGCTCTACTAAAGTTGAGATTTCTATCCATATCATAAAAGTCGCCTTCATGGTTAAAGAAATCTGGAACAATATTATTTGACTTATTTTCTTCCTCCAACCTTATGTATTTGTTATAATAACCATCGTTTTTTTGTGTGATTGGTTTTCTTAGGAAAGGTGCAATTTCTGAATTTATCACTGCTTGCTTTAATACGCTGAATATATGCCTTGCATTAATTGGTACTAGCTTATTTTCAATCAATTTATTTGCAAAGTGTTTTAATGCAGATAGTTCTATATGGTAGTTAATCTCTTGATAATAGTACATGCCGTTAATTTTTGTAACAAAAATACTGATAAACCATTTCAAAAAAGGGTATGTCAACATCTTTCCAATACATCAAATCATAAATGAAGTTTAATATCTTATAAAATATCAAATGGATTAATGTCATTTTATAAGACAATATATTAGTTGTAAAAGTATACGTCGACGACGTACACAACGTATACGTTTTTTCAATAAAAATCAATGATATCAATGGTTTTATTAATAGACATATTTAGTTTTACCTTTCAAAACTAAGGACATGAAAATTGATGAAATAAGATTATGTGAACACTGTCATGGTGTTATTCCAGACACTCGTAACAAGAATAGTAAGTATTGTAGTGATAGTTGCTACAGTAAAAATAAGGCAGATGTTGCCATTAATCTACAAAAAGATAAAGTACGCTCTCTGCTACTTTTAAATAATGATGAGATTATACATGATCTGTATTTAAAGTATGAGTCAAAATTCTACATCACTGCAAAGGAATTAATTGATAGAAACTTCAATTGGACAATTTACAAAGCATCAATTACCGCCAATAATATACCAGCTAAGTCATTAATCCGTTATGGATATACACTTTTTAATAATCAAACCGTACAACTATGGAAACTTTAAATACACTACTTTCAAATGATATTGGCTACCTAAATGCCCTTAGGCATGCACCTCCTGTTCCTCCAGCAGTATCTGTGGTAAAACCACTAACAGATATCAAGTTACCAGCTAATAAGTTCAAGATTCCAACTTGGGGATGGATTTTAGCAGGTGTAGGGGTGAGTGTTTTTGCAGCATATAAATGGAGGACATATCATGACAAGAAAAAATCCAATACCCTATAATCGTTGGATATATCAAATCAAATATTATTAAGTGGTATTAGTCCAAATCAATTGGTGGAATTATTACGTCCAATGATTAGGGAAGAAGTACGCCTTGTAATGGCAGAACAGGAGGAGAAGCTAATCTCTCCTGCTGAAGCTTGTAAGTTATTCAAGCCTGCTATTACTAAGGCAACTTTAGCTTCATGGACTGAAAAGGGTTGGCTTCAGGAGCATAGAATAGGAGGTAGGGTGTTTTACCTCCAGTCTGAGATATTAGGAAGCACTTTGAAGTTGGGGAAGTATTGCAAAATAGGCTGATTTATTATATTAATAACTTGTTGATTATCAATAATTTTTAATAAAATTTTAAAAATAATTCTTTCTGATTTAAAATATTAATACATTTACATCAACAGTACCTGTGTTGCTTCCCATTAGAACAGCTCACGGGTCTTTCTTTTTTATAGCATTCCCTACTGCTTTCCATGCTTGGAACATTATTTTCCTTTTGTAATAATTGTAGTTATAATTTTAAATGATAATTAATTATGCCTAAACCTTCAAAGAATTTATTAGAACAAATTGCTTTATTACAAAGTAGAGGCATGAAATTTCAAGATGACTCAAAAGCATCCCATTTTTTATCTAATATAAGCTATTATAGACTTAAAGGATATTGGTGGGAAATGCAATTGGATTATGTTCAACATACATTTAAAGACAATTGTTATTTCGAAGATGTAGTAGATCTATACAATTTTGATCGGCACTTTAGATTGATTATTTTTAATGGAATTGAGCGTATTGAGATTGCTTTGCGTACAAAATTAATTTATCACTTATCACTAAAATATGGAGCACATTGGTACTTGACTCCGAATATTTTTGAGAATCCTAAAAGATTTACCTCATTTTTAGGAAAAATAAATAATGATATGAGTAATAGTAGTGAGGAGTTTATCATTAAACATTTTGAAAATCATCAAAATGAAATGCCTGAGAGTTGGAAGGCTTTGGAAGTTTTAACTTTGGGTACTTTGTCTAAGTTATACAGTAATTTAAAACATCAATTACCGGAGAAGAATATAATAGCAAAAGAATTCGGACTTAATAATCAAAAGTATTTAGAGAGTTGGTTGTTAACAATTACTGTGTTAAGAAACATAATTGCTCATCATGGTAGACTATGGAATCGTGTAATAATTAATAAATATGATTGGCCAATATCTACACCAAAGCCAATTTTAAATTATAAACCTAATAATTATCAAAGAAGGAAAATTTTTCCAATTTTATCTGCAATTATTTATATGAACAATGAAATAAGTCCTGGTCATAAAATTAAATATGAATTATTTGATTTGTTCAAAACTTTTCCAAATATCAAAGTCAGTAAAATGGGTTTCCCTGAAAATTGGAAGAGTGAACCAATTTGGAAGTAGTCAGTAGGAGATATCCGAATAATCTATTTAGTCTTTTTCAGGTTAAAGTTTTTACACGGCTTTGTTATACTAATAAAATTGAATTCTAAGATTTAAAAGTTATTTATCGGAAACGATAAATAACCAATGCAAATTATTGCAAAGTAGAAAAACTATTCTTGTGCATTTAAAATAATTATATACTTCATACTTCAACAAATTTGTAATCGTTCAATTCTTTAAAATCACTTGTAGTGTATTCAATTAATTCTAATATTCTGTTATTAAAGTAAATTTTTTGGTTAGGATCTTTTTTATGGTATATAGTAATTTTTCTTTTATTATTACTTGATGGCGTTTGTTTCCATAATGAAAATAATTTTTTAAAGTACATCTCATCTGATATTCCTAATGAATGACCAAAAATTGTTACGTTATTAGCTTTACCCATTAAGCCAAGTGAAAATTTTGTATAATCAACATGTATAGATTTTCTAATTATAAAAGTTTCTTTTGGTATAATGTTTCCTATATCTTCAATTCCCAAAATTATATTGTCAGCATCTAAAGAGCCATGAATATGAATGATGTTGTCTTTAATTTTTTGAAAATTATTTTTAAACTTTTCTCCCAATCCATCAGATACAGCCCATTTCTTTCTAGCTTCTATCTCAATTAATTTTGTAAGTGAATTTGTATAATTGAATGTTATGATTTTTATATTATTATTTTCACTAAATAGTCCTCCAATTAAATTGGATGTCCTCTCATATCTGTCAACTATCTCTTTGGCAATTCTAATTGAATTTTTTGTATCTGGTAATGTTAAAAGGTCAACTTTTGATGCTTGTTCGATTAGGAAGTCTGCTACTGATTTGCGAATTTCTTTGAAATGAGATTCAAATTCTCTAAGATTTTGAAACTTTATTATCCTCTCATTATCCATTGCATATTCATTGCCCAATACATTCATGCAATATGATTTTATAGCCTCTTCAAAATCAACCCAGTTTTCCTTAAAATTTTTATCATTTAAGACCTTTATATGTGTTGCAAGAGGAGATATTTCACACAGGTTGAGAAAATATTTCGATTTATAATATGAGTCGTAAGATGAATCAATTCCTAAATCTAAATCAAAACCGTTACCAATCAAATACACTTCCATTTTAATATTTTTATGTAAAATTATGTTGAATAAAGTTTATGTTAGTGTCACTCATAGTGTCACCTTTAAAATTAAAAAAGCTCCTAAAACATTTATTATCAATGTAATAGGAGCTTTTAGTAGCTGTAGGGGGAGGGATCGAACCTCCATGAGGCAGTTAGTTGTAGCACAAAGTTCAGTGGTCGACCCTGGTCGCCTATTGCTAGACGGCTCTATGCTATATTTATCCCGTTATCCTCACCCCCGAGACAAGGGGGCATGTCTGCCAAAATTTCATCACCCCACAGTATTAAGAACTTATCATCTGATGTCCTAGCTGTAAGCTTTCTCTCATTTGATATATCAAAACTAAAGTATTAGGCCATACGTTGCAAATTATTTAACTAATATTTTTAAAATGTAGAAAATATCTAATAATATGACAATATATTTAATAATATACAAAAATAGCCTTTAAAAGGAGTACTAAATTAAACATTGACAAAAGGGGATTTACGATTGAAAGGGAAAACAAAATATTTTCCGAAAATTTACTACAACGTTTTCGTGAAAATTATAGTTTGAATTTTTATAAATAATAATTAATTAATATATATAGTTACCTTAATTTGTGTTTTTTGTATTAATCTATATAAAAAATATAATATATATAAAGATACTAGTTATTTAAGTAAGTTAAAATCAAATCCTTTTACCAAAGTTGGACAAAACATTTGTTAGGATTTTTGCAGTAGATTTAAAGCTAACTATTGCTTTTATATTAAAAATTCGAAAACTATTGCTATCATGAAATCATTTAGATTGCTATTCACTATGATTCCTATGCTTTGCCTAACCTTGTTTGCGCATGCGCAAAAAAGGGAACTAACAGGTAAAGTTACGGATCAATCTACAGGGCTTCCTCTAACTGGAGCTTCTATTCTTATCAATAATACAGGTGTTGCCACAAAGGAAAATGGAACATTTGTTATTTCAGTAGCCAACGATGCAAAATCTGTTACAGTGAGTTTTGTTGGTTATTTAGCTCAAACAATCAATATCAGTGGAAAGAAGGTTATCAATGTAGCATTAATTCCAGATGTAAGCCAACAAAATGAAGTAGTCGTAATTGGTTACGGTACTCAAAAAAAATCAAGCTTAACTGGTGCGATTGCTAAATTTAAAAATGAAAATTTAGATGAAGCGCCTGTTTCTAGAGTGGATCAAGCTTTGCAAGGTAAAATTGCAGGATTAACAATTCAAAATACATCCTCAGAGGCGGGTGCTGCACCAAAAATTAGTATCAGAGGTATTAGTTCTGTAAATGCAGGTGCAAGTCCATTAATTGTAATTGATGGTTTGCCAGTTCCAGATGGTTTATCTTTTATTAACCCAGCAGATATCGAATCTATTGAAGTGTTAAAAGATGCGGCTTCATCCGCTATTTATGGTTCAAGAGGTGCAAGTGGAGTTATTATGGTAACTACAAAAAAAGGATCAGTAAGTAAACCAAAGTATAATTTCAAATATTCTTCGGGTCAAAAAAAGGATTATAAGCGTTATGATATCATGACTACTAAAGAATATGTAGGTATGTTATTTGATGAAATGAAGCTAAAATCAACGGATCCAACGGTGGATCAAGCTTCCAATACAGTTGTTGATGGTGATAGAGCTTCTTACATAATTCAAACCGCAAATTCGCAGTTTGAAGGAAGTACAGATTGGCAATCTCAAACATTAAGACCAGGAGGGTTTACAAATTTGCAATTAAGTGCATTAGGTGGGTCAAAGGATGTTAGATATTTTGTTTCTGGTGGATACCAGAACGATGAGGGTATGCAGTATAAAAGTAATTACGAAAAATTTAATATAAGAACTAAGGTTGATGTTGATTTTGGTAAGAAAGTTAAATTAACAATTAATTTAAACCCTTCTTATGCTAAAAAAATATCTCCTTCTCAAAACTTTACTAACTTTTGGAGAGCTCCAACATGGTTGCCTGTGTATCATAACGTCTTAACAGCTGCAATGGTAAATGCCAATCCACAGTATGCAGGAGTTTTGCCAGGTGATTTTGCACACCCACGTCATTTTTCTAATTTAGTATATTCGGGTCTGATGCCAGATGGTACAACTTGGACTTCACCAGTTAAGGGTGCTAGCCCTAGTGGATCTGCACAACAAAATCCACGCTCAGATATTTTAAGATCAGATGTATCAAGTAATGAATATCGTTTGCAGTCCTCTGCAGAATTAAGTATTGAACTTGCAAAAGGTTTAATTTTTAAAAGTTTAGCTAGTAGCTTAATTAACTACACAAATGGTTTAAGTTTTTATGAAAGAGAATATAATAGTGAAGGTTCTACTAATATTGGAACTTTTACAAATAACAAATACACAGATTTATTATCTGAAAATACGCTGAATTATAGCAAGTCAATTAAGAAGAGCGAATTTAATGTGTTGGCTGGTTTTACCTCTCAAACTACAAAAATTCAAAACCAACAAACTACAGGAAATGATTTCCCGAGTGATGATATCAGAACTTTAAATAGTGCAGCCCAAATTGATAAAGCAGGTACTACAGGAACGAACAATCAAATTGGTTTAATTTCTTACTTAGGTCGTATTACTTATGCTTATGATAGTAAGTATTTATTAGCAGCAAGTTACAGAGCGGATGGTAGCTCTTACTTTGCCCAAGGTAAAAAGTGGGGAAGATTCCCATCTGTTTCAGGTGGTTGGGTTATTAGCAAAGAAAAATTCTTAAGTAATGTAAATTGGTTAAGTAATTTAAAAGTAAGATCTAGTTATGGTGTATCGGGTAATAACCGCATTGTTGATTTTGCTTTTTTAGATTTATTATATGGAGCTAATTATACGTATGGTTCTGGAACTGGAACGACTGCTCCAGGATTAGTTAGTTCAAATGCATTTTTATCTAATCCTAATATTACATGGGAAAGCACGAATCAGAACAACTATGGTATTGACCTTTCGTTATTTAAGAATAGAGTTAGTTTGACTGTTGATATGTACAAATCAAAAACAGACAGATTATTATTGCAACAATCTGCAATGGCGTTTACAGGCGTACCACAATTTTGGAATAACTTAGGAAGCTTAGAAAACAAAGGTTTTGAAATTGAATTGACAACAAAAAATATTCAAAGACAAGATTTCTCTTGGACTACCTCTGCGAATATTTCACATAATCAAAATAAAATACTACAATTAGGAACGGAAGCCTTTTTATTAAACCAAGGAGAACGTACCGAAGTATATCGTAATAAAGTAGGTGATCCATTGGTGGTATTTTATGGATTTAAAACAGATGGAGTTTGGTTGTCTCAAGATCAAATTACTACTTCAGGGCTAACTTCAAATTTAACGGGTATGTTTGTTACCGGTGGATTAAAAATTGTAGATGTGAACGGTGATAAGATCATTGATAATAATGATAGAACTGATTTAGGAAATCCGTATCCTGACTTTAACTGGGGAATTACCAATAACTTTAAATACAAAGGGTTTGATTTTAGTTTCTTATTACAAGGGGTACAAGGTGGTAAAGTAATCAACGGCGATCCTAACTATAATGAATCCCGTAGAACTATTAAAATTTACAATCAAAATAGATGGGTTAGTGCTGCTAATCCAGGAGATGGCAAAACACCTTATTCTACCAATGGATTTAACTGGATGTTAACTGATTATGTAATTGAAGATGCATCCTACTTTGCATTGAGAGAGGTTAATTTTGGATATACTGTACCAGGTTTAACTTTAAATAAATTAAAAATAAACTCAATGAGATTATATCTATCTGCTCAAAATTTATATTTCCATACTGCTAAAGGGTATAGAGGTCTGAATCCAGAGGGTAGATCTAATAATGGAGCCTATTCATCTGTATTAATTGATGGATACCAAAGAGGTTCATTCCCAATTCCTCAAACGATCACAGCAGGAATTGACATAAATTTTTAATTTTCTAAATAAGAAAAAAGTAAAGAATTTCATATGAAAAACATAATTAAGTTATTTTTCCTTTCGTCATTTTTTTTAGCATCTTGCCAAAAAAATATTGACTTATTTCCGCAATCAAATATCACTACCGATAATTTTTATAAAACATCAAACGATATTCAAATTGCATTAAATGGTTGCTACAATGCACTTAGAACCCCTTTATTAGAAGAATGGAAACTGACTGAACTAAGAAGCGATAATACCATAATGTATAGCTCAGCTAGTAAGTCTGTTCCAAATCGTGATTTGAGTGATTTGGATTTATTCATTCCAAGTACCTCCCATTCTGATATTTATAATTATTGGATTGCTAATTATTTTAATATCCGTAATGTTAATACTATTTTAAATAGTTTAAATATTAACTACAATCCAACAACAAGTGCCTTAACGAGTGAAGCATCAGACGTAGATATTACGGATGCGCAAAAAAAGTTAGCTAGTGCTGAAGCAACATTTATTAGAGCATACCACTATTTTAATCTAGTAAGATTGTATGGTGATGTAATGTTAATTCATGAGCCTTTGGATCCATTCACTGCTGTTGATATTAATCGTACTCCAGCGGCTGACATTTATAAATTAATAATAGCGGATCTTCAATATTCAATAACGAATGGTTCTTCTGCAAAATATTCTGCAACATCAACTGGCTTAGGTAAAGTGAACGCTTGGACAGCTAAAGCATTATTAGCAAAAGTTTATTTAACATTAAATCGTAAAACCGATGCGATTCCTTTGTTATCTGATATTATAGCAAATAGTGGTTATTCACTAAATGCTGCTTATGCAGATGTCTTTTCAATTTCTAATGAAATGAATAAGGAAATTATGTTTGCTGTAAGATATAAAGCAGGTGGTATAGGACAAGGTTCACCTTTCCCTAACTTATTTGCCCCAGAATTAAGTGGTACTGCTATTATTAATGGGGATGGAAGTGGTTTAAATGCACCTACCCTGGAATTAAGTAATACTTATAATACAGTAACATTAGATAGTAGAAAAGCAGTAAGTATTGGTACTTACGGCTCTGCA
>Ga0075464_10000248_pt1 | contig 23200 bp, 31 predicted proteins | sample DEB19_08_DNA_5_FD_75068 | JGI IMG/M metagenome (GOLD analysis project Ga0075464, IMG submission 75068) | Aqueous microbial communities from the Delaware River and Bay under freshwater to marine salinity gradient to study organic matter... | ecosystem: Environmental > Aquatic > Marine > Coastal ...
CCCGGACGCCGCGCGGCTGATCCCGTCTCCCACCCGCCCGGCCCTGATAACTCCCAGGGCCGGTTGCGAGCCCGCGAGGAACACCCACCCCTCCTCGCGGGCTTTTTGTGCGCGCCGTGCGTCATTTTGACGACGCGACAGTTGACAGCGTCAAGTTTGACTCGTCAAAATGATTCTTCCGTGTGGTCAAAAATCACGCTTGATTTTTGGGTGGGATCAAAGTGACCGACGAGCCTGAGCTTGATCTCGGCCCACTGAACGACCCGCCTGTCCCCCGGCTGCACTTCTGGGAATGCAAGCGGTGCGGGCGTCAGTGGCGCGAGGAGATCGACCCGTACAGCACCGCCGGTCGGCCGCACGCGGCGACGACCACGATCTGCCTGACGTGCGTCGGCAGGATGGGGCCGCCGAGGCGGGGGAGGAAGAGGCTGTGACCAAGCTGCTCGCGAATCGCTTGGCCCGGGCGTTCCTCGCCTTTGTGCTTGCGGGGCCGGTGTCGTTCATTCTGTTCGTCTGGGATCGACTCTCGGCAGATGCCCGGATTGCCTCGGTCGGATGGTTCTTTGCAGGCAGCATGATGTTTCTCACCGCGATGCCCGGTGAGCAGGAGTATGAAGGTCTTTCAGGGGGAGGAAGTCTTGAAGTCCAAGGTGATGCTCGCGCGGTTCCCGGGGATGTTTCAGGAACACCCGAAGTCGTCGAACTGGGTCCGGCAGACGTTCGGGAAGATGCGGCCGATCGAGATGCTGGACCGGCTGGAGTCGGATAACCAGACGATCGAGACGTGGCGCACGGCCCACGCCGAGATCGGCGAGGTGGTCCTGTGGGACCTGACCGAGACGCCGATCGACATGGCCCGCAACAGGTGCATCAAGGAAGCCCAGGAGCGGGGCTGCGACTACGTCCTGATGATCGACGCCGACATGGCGCCCGATGAGGACCGGCCCGGCGCGAAGCCGTTCTGGGACACGGCCTGGACGTGGATCCGTCAGCAGCGAGCCCCGGTCGTGGTCGCCGCGCCCTATGTGGGGCCGGGTCTCCACCAGAACATCTACGTCTTCCGGTGGGCCAACTGGCAGAACCCGGAGCATGAGCAGGGGCCCTCGCCGCGCCTCGTCCAGTACACGCGCGAGGAAGCCAGCGAACGTGGGGGGTTTGAGCAGGTCGCCGCGCTCCCGACGGGCCTGATCTTATACGACCTGCGAATTTTTGAAAAAATGGCGCCGCCCTTCTTCTATTACGAGATGGATTCGTTCCACTCGAAGAAGCACTCCACGGAGGACGTCACGAATACCCGGGATCTGGGAATCCTGTGGTCGAGGACTCCGGGCGCGGGATGCTATGTGGCCTGGGACACCTGGGCGCGGCACGTCAAGCTGACTGAGTTCGGTGGTCCGGTTCCGTCCAACACGGCTGTGGTCGGCGAACACCTTCGCCGTTCGCTCGAGCGTGGCATGGGGCCTGGCGACCGCGTGATCGACATCGAGAGGCCCGCCGAGACCGCGCCAGAGGCCCAGCAGCGGCTGGTTGAGGTCAAGGCATCCATGGCGGCGGCCGACGAGCGGACGGGCTCTCCGAGCCTCACAGGGGCCCTCTCGCTGGAGAGGGCCACCCGCATGGCCGCCCGCTGCTTCCGCGACGTGATGGAGGGTCCGGATGACACCGAGTGAGGACAACTGCCCGTGGCTCCCGCCCGACTTCGAGCCGCTCGAGATGCTGGCTGATGGGACGCGGCTGGGTCGCGACCGATACGGGGCGAACGGGCATGGGCGGCGGACGCTCATCAAGCGGATCTGGGAGTCGCTGGGGAATCACTGGAAGCCGCCGAACGGCGGGCACGGATTCTCGTTGATTGAGGTCGGGAGCTGGGCCGGCGGCAATGCGCTCCAGATTTCGGAAGGGGTGAACTACCTCGACTGGATCTACTGCGTCGACACCTGGGCCGGGACCCCGGCACGCAACGGCGCAGACTCAACCACCGTGATTGCGGCGGCGATCAGCCCGGACAGGGTTTACCGGACGTTCCTGAAGAACGTCCAGAAGCAACTCTTCACTCGGATCGTCCCGTGTCGCGGGACCAGCGAGTTCTGGGCGTCGATCTGGCCCCGCCAGGTTGAGGTGATATTCATCGACGCCGATCACTCCTATGAGGGCGTGAAGGCGGACCTGAAGGGCTGGTGGCCCCACGTCCGGACCGGCGGCCTGTTCTGCGGGCACGACTACCACCTGTTCCCCGGCGTGAAGCAGGCCGTCGACGAGTGGGTGGCGGCGCAAGGCCTTGAGCTGCTGGTCGAGGAAGAGTGCTGGTTCGTGACGAAGCCGAGCGACGGGGGAATTCGCGGCTGGCATGCGATGCCGGAGCCGCACGACAGCCCTTATGGGGAGTGAAGCGATGTCGCACAGCCTAGAGCCGTGGTGGATCGAGCCACTCGCGAACAACGATCGTCGCGCTGAGATCCACAGCGGCGAGCGAACCGTCCACGAGGTTGACGGCTATGTCACGTCTCCGTGCGTGGTGGCGTACAAAGTCCTGCCAACCACCGAAGACGCCGAGCGGATTGCCGCGTGTGTCAACGCCTGTGCCGGAATCCCCACCGAAGAGCTGAAGTGGGCAGGAAAGCCGATCGGCTGGAGTTCCGTGGCTGTCTGCGCTCTTGATGTCCTGCGACGCTTCTACGCCGCTGGCGGACTCCAGTCACTCCCCGCCGGAACAAGGGTCGTTCCGCAGATCACCTGCTCAATCGAGTCGGAGTCTCTGTTCGTTGGGGAGCGGCTCGATCCCGACTCGTTCAGCAACCTGTCCGCCGCATTGCGGGTGTGTCACCGGAACGGCTACAAGATCGACGACAAGGCGATGGAGATCACCTCTCCGGGCGAGAACCCCTGATGCCCCCCGCCCTGACCCCCGACGAGCGCCGCGAGGCGAAGAAGCGATGGGCTGCGTTCGTTGACCGGCTGCTTGAGGTTTCCCGGTGGGAGGCCCAGCAGCTCGCCGAGGCGCTGGGCGTCAGCGAGGCGACCGTCAGCCGGTGGCGCAAGCCCGGCCCGAGAGGTCGCATCCCAAGCGGGCCCGCCGCGCGAATGCTCATTGATCTCGCGCGGTCGCTTGGGATGGTGAAGTAGGCTCGGACTCGAGCATATCAATCAGGCGGTCGAGCATGATCGCAGGGACCGCCGACAGGGCGAGGTCTCCGACCTCTTCGTCGAGAACCTGCCGGAGTGAGATCCGGAAAAACGTCTGCGAGATCGCCCCGACGTACTTCGTCACAGTCCCAATCCGAACCGGCGAATGAGAGTTCAGGGCTTGATACGCCACCATGAGCGAGACGATCGACGATCTGCTCGCAACGTCTTCCTGAACTCTCAGGGAGAGGTCAACCTTGGCTGCGTGGCTCATGTCCCGCACCTGCTTCGCGATATCGACGAGGTCGATATCTTTTACGAAGTCCCCTAACTTTGCGCCGGGAAGCGTGGCCCGCTTCGCCCCCCTCATGCTTCGCGACAGTTCCTTGTCATCTTCGCTCATCCTGCCGGCCTAAATAGGACATCCTTAGGCGCAGGGTTCTCTCGCCCCACGACCGCCGGATCGAGATAGTGCTTCGTCGTCACGAGCCGGCTGCTGTGGTCCAGCAGCTCCGTCGCGTTCCCGCCTGATGCCTCGAAGTAAGAGGCCGACGACTTCCGCATGCAGTGAAAGCTATGCGCCCGGTCGCACGGGAGACCCGCCTTGCGGAGGATCCGCTTGTACTTGTACCAGAGATAGAACGGGTTCATGTCCCAAGGGAACACGAGCGTCGCCTTCGGGACCTTGAGGCGATACAAGAGTGCGACCGTGTCGGAGTGAAGCTGGTGCTGGCGGTCGCGGGTCTTGTTCTTCCGGTTCTCTGCCCGGAACGTGACCCGCGCCGTCGACAGGGATACGTCATTCCATTCGAGCCTCACAACCGCACCGATCCGCTCAGCCGTATCCCAGATGACCGCGTGCAGAGCGGTCCACCAGAGCGAGGCCGGATGCCCGCCCACCGTGCCGGGCAGTAGCTGCAGGGCCTCGAACAGGCTCCGCAACTCGTCGCGAGTCCACGCGGTGGGAATCCGCTCCGGCTCCTTCAGTCGCTTCGAGTCGGGCCACTTCGTCATCCAGCCCATCCGGCAGGCGAACGACCAGAGTGTGTGCAGATTGCTCCGGATCTTGTTGGCCCCGCGCGGCGTGCGGCCCATCCGGAGGAACCACGCCATCATGTCCTGCACGGTGTCGTCCGTCAGGTCGCTCAGCACAGCCGGCCGACCCAGGAACTTCGCCATGTTCCTCAAAGTCACCGCGTACTGCTTGACCGTTGAGGCCGCAGCCCAGCGGAGATGTTTTGAGGCATACACCTTGAGAACTTCTCCCACCTCTTCCGGAATCTTTGCTTCATTCGACATGGTTGCCCTTTGATAAGGGTTCAACCTCCCTGCGCGGCTGCTCCTTATATTCCCACGACACATAGGGAACGGCCCGAATGGGCAGTTATCTCCAGTCTAATTCTTCAATTCGATGCACGATTTTTGCCTCGGATTCGGGAGACATATCAAGTCAGCGGGATAGATCGCCGATGCTAGATAGGCCCCTGCTTCGCATTAGCTAAGGCGTTGCGGTTATTACACTTCTCTTGCACCTGCATTAGAAGTGTCTTGCGCACTTGAATCTTTGAAGTTTGAGTAAAGTCCCGACTCCGGGTGGTAGACGACAAGGCCGTAAGGCCCGTACTAGTGGTTCGGATTATTCCCGCAGGCAAGTTCTCTTCCCTGCGGTCGAGTGCCAAGCCGCTCTTGAGGTATCGGCCCGGAGTCGGGATTTTTTCTCTTCAAAACTGTTCCGAGCTGGACCATAATAGGGGCATGATCATGGCAACTCAAGAGTTGAAAACCTTGCCGACGGACACAATTCCGATCGAAGAGGCCGCGTCCATCATCGGCGTTTCCCTCCGCAGGATCCGGAAGATCTGTGAAAGCGGACGCCTCGGCTACAAGCTGCGCGTGACCTCCCACGTCGAGGTGTGGGTGATCACCCGGAGCGAGGCTGAGAAGTTCGCCAAGCAGGACCGCCCCTCGGGGCGGCCGAGGAAGATCGCCTAAGGCTGCATCGGGACACGTCTTAGCGAAATCTTCAGAATTTCGCTGATCCGGACTTGTTCTCACTGATCCGGGTCGGTACATTTTCGGCGTCGGGCATGACTGCTCGACGCCGACTCCGTTTGGTGACTACCATAACGAGTCGGTAGGACGCAGCCCCTGACCTCAAGCGGGGGACTGCACCATACGGAGACCCGGCAATCGCCCTGACCTCAAGCAGGGGGATCGCCGTGGAGAGAACGGATGCAAGGCACGGCCGCCCCTGCGCACTTTCGTGCGCGCCTCGTCGGGTCCAAGATCCGCATCGACGCGCCCGTGAGCGAGTCGATCGAGGCATTCCTGCACACGCTTCCGGCGTGTGTCTGGGATCGCCGGGATCTCTGCTGGAAATGCAACGCGACGCCCGCCGCGGCGTGGCGGCTTCTCTACGGGGAAGTCCGCTTCGACGGCGACGCGGAGCTGTTCGCCCTCGCTTCGTCGATTCAGGAGGCCCAGATTGTCGGGACCGGCGGCGTGCTCATGCAGCCGGGATTCCGCAAGAACGACCTCTGGCGTCACCAGCTCGAGGCGTTCCGGTTCGCGAAGAACCTGCCGGCCGCCATGCTCCACTGTGGGATGGGCTGCGGCAAAAGTAATATCGCAATCTCGCTCATCGCGAACCGCGCCTGCCGCAAGGTTCTGATCTGCTGTCCGAAGTCCGTCCTCGGTGTGTGGCGGCGGGAGTTCGAGAAGCACTGCCCGACCGCCCACAAGGTTGTCGTCCTTGAGAAAGGCACGACGACCGACAAGAAAAAGCTCCTCGAAAAAGAGCTGATGCTCGCGAGCGCTCTGCAGGCGCCGCGCATCACGGTGTTCGTCGTCAACTACGAAACAGCCCGCATGCCGGTCCTCGCCGAGGCCCTGGCGGAGGTCAAGTTCGACTGTGTCGTGTGCGACGAGTCGCAGCGCATCAAAGCCCACAATTCGCAGCAATCGAAGGCTCTGGCCGCGATCGGGGCCACGGCGAAGTATCGGCTCGCCCTCACCGGGACGCCGATGCAGAACTCGCCGATGGACGTGTTCGGGCAATTCCGATTCCTCGATCCCGGCGTGTTCGGGACGAAGTACCACGCGTTCCGGTCGCGGTACGCGGAGATAGGACATTTCGGAGCCGACCACATCGTCGGCTTCAAGAATCAGGAGGAGCTGGCCGCGAGGATGCGGCTGTTGACCTACCACGCGGACAGGTCGGTCCTCGACCTTCCGCCGGTGCAGCACATCACGGTTCCCGTGACGCTGGGGCAGGACACCCTGAAGCTGTACCGCGCGCTCGAGCAGGAGATGATCGCGGCGGTAGCGGATGAGGTTGTGACGGTCTCGAACGCGCTGGTGAAGACGCTGCGTCTGCGGCAGATCACCGGCGGGTTCGTGCATACCGACGACGACGGCGCAGGATCGAGGCTCGTCGAGACAGGCCACGAGAAGCGGGATGCGCTCGTGGAGCTGCTGGAGGGGATGGACGCCCCTTGCGTCGTGTTTTGCGAGTTCGTTCACGACCTCGATCAGATCGCCGATGCCGCCAGGGAGGCGGGCCGCAAGTACGGAGAGGTGTCAGGGCGGAGGAAGGACCTGACACAGCATGCCACGATGCCCGAGGACGTGGGCGTGATGGGCGTGCAGGTTCGCAGCGGCGGCATCGGCGTCGATCTGACTCGCGCCCCGTACGGCGTGTTCTGGAATCACCCGTGGTCCCCCGGTCTCTACGACCAGGCGTGGGCCCGCGTGAGTCGGCCCGGGCAGACGCAGTCCTGCGTGTTCTATCACCTGCTGGCTGAAGGTACGGCCGACGTGCAGGTGTGGAAGGCGCTGGAGAAGAAGCAGAACGTGATCGACATGGTGATCTCTTACATGAGGGGGATGGAGTGATGGAGCGAATGGGACATCTGGCAACGGCGGCCTCGCGAAGTGCGAACAGCATTCGGGACTACATCGACGTGAACGGTCCGGCGCCGGTCGCCGAGAAGCAGCTTCCACTGCAGGTGCGGCGGCTCGAGAGCGAGATCACGGAGCTGGGAGCAATCGTCAACTCCCTTGTGGATCGGCTGAAGCCGCTGCGAGGGGACTCGCTGGCGAGTAAGGGGTGCCCGGAGAACGGAGCATCGCCGAACCTCTGCGAGGTCGCGCATGCGGTCTTCGTGCAGTCCGACCGGATCCGCGACATCCGGCTTGCGCTCGACCGCCTCCTCTCTGAGCTGGAGGTCTGAAGTGAAAGCGAAGCTCGAGCAAGACGCCATCTACATCACGGCGGAGAACCCAAAAGAGACGCTCGCGCTGGTGGGCATCAACCAAACAAGTCTTTCCTGCGAACTGGGCACGACGCCCAGCGGGAAGATTGTTCTCCGGCTCCCGTACGAAGTCAGCGACTTCGACCTGAAGGAGTACATCGACGACGACGAACCCGTCCGCGGCCTTGCCGATGCGGGGGTGTCGAAGTGATCCCACCCACCTTCATCGACAGCATCGAAGAGACGCTCCAGCAGGCGACCGACGCGCCGCCGGAGCCGGAAGCGGGGACGCCGCTGCATGAGCGACTCAGCGTGTTCGTGCGGCTGGACAAGCTGCTCCGCGACCTGGAGGACGCGACCAAGCAGGTCAAGGCGACGATGGCGAGGATGGAGCCGGACCTCGCAACCGATATGGCGAGGGCGGGGTGCGACCAGATGCGGATTCACGGGATGACCGTGCATTTCCGCACCGAGACCTGGGTCCGCAAGCTCCCCGAGAAGGACGGCGTCACGGTCGAGATGGTCTGTGACGCCCTGCGGGCGATCGGCCGCGCGGACATGGTGGCCGACAACTACAGTCCCTCGTCCCTCAAGTCGCTCGTGAAGGAATACACGGACAACGGCGAGCCCGTGCCCGAGCCGCTGGCAAAGGTACTCGACGTCGGGAGCAAGACGGTCCTGAGCGTTCTCAAGGTGAAGTGACACGGAGGTCGACATGCCCTCTCCCTGGCGTGGAAACGGAAAGAAGTGCGCGAGGTGCGAGACTTTCCCGTGCAACTACGGGACTCGCTTCTGCCTGAAGTGCGGCGAGCTGGTCCGCAACGCGATGGAGAAAGAGGGCTACCTCGAGGACGAGCCCTACAAGAACACCTACCGCTCGCAAGGGCAGAAGGAGAACCGAAAGGAGACGCGCGACGGTGTTGATTCGTGACTGTGCTGATTCGTGACTGTGCTGATGTGTTTCAACTCAAAAACGGAGACGAGTTCAGATGACGACGACGGAGATGTCGGTGGTGAAGAAGGAGCGGTTCGCCCTGCTGGCTCCCGGCCAGAGCGAGGCCAAGGAAGCCATGCAGGCGATGCGCGAGACGGGCATGTCGATCGAGCCGAAGGACCTGCTGCGGATCAAGGTGCCGGCCGGCGGCATGACTCAGTGGCTGATCGGCGAGGAGGCGCACCGGGAGATCGTCGGGGCGCTGGTGTTCTTCCAGAAGTGCTCGCTCCTCTGGCCGAGCGAGGACGCGAAGCCGGGACAGATCCCCGTGCTCCGCAGTTTCGACGGGATCGAAGGGGAGCAGCAGGGACCGATCCCGGAAGACATGATGAAGGTCATGGCCCCGTACCTGATCCCGGATCGCACAAAGTACGACGCATCCGGGAACGTCGTGAAGCGGGTCTACAACATCGCCGAGGCGAGCGGGTTCCCCTACTCGCAGTGGGACACCGGCAAGAACGGCCGCGGCAAGCGGATGAAGGATCAGCGGATCCTGTTCATCCTGCGACCTGACGACCTGATGCCGCTCGTGGTGAACGTGCCGCCCGCCTCGATCAAGGCGTTCGACAAGTTCATCAAGGACAGCCTCCAGATCACGAAGATGCCGTACTGGCGTTACATGGTCCGGCTCGGACTGGCCCGGGCCCAGAACGCCGACGGCGCGCCGTACGCCCAGATCGTCCCGAGCGTCGCCGAGATCATCGCCCGCGATGCGGCCGAGGCGCTTCAGGATCAGTGGGGACGCGCCCTCCGCGAGGTCGCCGTCAAGGTGGCCGACACCGCGCCGCAAGAGGAGTGACTGCCCGGTAGGCAGGGCCGCTCCCGGCCTCAGGTCGCTGAGCATGAACAGCACCAGGGAGACGCCAGCAGGAGTGCGTGCGGGTCAGCCATGGACCTCATCAACCGCTTCGATCAGCGGCTGCAAACCACTGCATGATCGGTTCGCCAGCAGGTGCGCATGAGCGGCTTTGACAACCGCTCGCCCGTTCGAGTCGGGCATGGCGAATTTCTCTCACTCAGGAGTCTCTCATGTTTTCCGACCTCCCTTCCTACTACTGGGAACTGCTCGAACAGCCGAGCCGCCTGACGCCGCCCGGCATGAGGATCCTGCTCCAGCAGATCATTCTGCCGGGGCACATGCCGGTGCCAACGCATATCGAGGCGCGCTTCCGGGCGGCGATGTTTCACTGACCCATCATTCCGCACGGAGGTGCAATGAATACGCAGCAGAAAGAGGCCGAGACGTTCCTGTGTGCCCTCTGGGAAGGCGTCCCGGAGCCGCACAAGTTCCTGACATGGACGCTCGACCGGAAGTGCAGCTACTGGTGGGACGACCCGGCGGAAGCGGCCGAGGCGATCGCCGGGCGGCCGAACGAGTATGTGGGGGTCGGCCTCGCCGACCAGAGCAAGACGTCGCTCAAGCTCAGCGAGCGAGCCAAGGCGAACGAGATCAGCGGCATCGCCGGGTTCGGCCTCGACATCGACTATCAGGACGGGGCCGCCCACAAGGGCAAGACGCTCCCGCCGGATGAGGAGTCGGCCCACAAGCTCCTCGACGCCATGCCGCTCCGGCCGACGCTCGTAGTCCACTCAGGTCACGGCCTGCAGGCGTGGTGGCTCCTGAAGGAGCACCTGATCTTCAGCGGGGACGCCGACCGGATGCGGGCTGCGATGGTGGCCCGGGACTGGAACGCGACCCTCGCGGCGAAGGCGAAGGGATTCGGCTGGGAGGTCGACAGCGTCCATGACCTGGCCCGCGTGCTGCGGATTCCCGGGACGATCAACACGAAAGGCGGGGTCAGCGTCCCTGCCCGCCTGCTCAAGCACGACGGCCCGCGGTTCGAGGATCTGGACTGCTTCACCGCGGTCTGCGTGCAGGCGCCGGCGGAGAGTAGCAAGGCGGGGCCGAAGCTGGCGGACGCCCCGCGGTCGCGCGAGTTCTGGAACAAGATCCTGTCCGGCGTCGAGGAAGGGGGCCGCAACAATGCTGTCGCCTCGCTCGCCGGGCTCCTGTTTCAGGGGATGAAGGACGTCGAGGACGAGCGGCTGCGGCGGATCTACCTGGAGCTGCTACAGAAGGTCAACCTCGACTTCGACCCGCCGCTTCCCGAGATGGAAGTGACCCGCACGACCATGTCGATCCTGCGGGCCGAGGTGCAGAAGCGGGCCGCGGCCGACGCCCTCGTGAAGCTCGAGCAGAGCGAGTCGTACGCTGAGGCGGCCCCCAGCGACGAGCGGCTGCGGATCATCGCCTCGCTCCTGACCGACGACAACCTGCGAATCGCGGGGATCACGAAGCGGGGAAGCGAGGCGTCGGAGTACGCCTTCGAGCTGGACAACGGGACGTCCGTGACCCTGGGCTCCCTGCTCAATCAGGATCAGGTTCGCCGCGCCCTGTTCGATCACACCGCTGGCACGCCGGACCCCGTCGTGATCCGCCTCTTCAAGAAACCGGAATGGCTCTCCGTCTGCCGGCACATCGCCGCGGCGGCCCGGTCGATCGACGCCCCGGAGTACGGTCGCGCGACGCAAGGGGCCGCCTACCTCGGGGCGTACATCGAGATCAAGCAGGGCTCAACCGGGCTCCCCGCCCCGCACACGATGTCGCGGGAAGAGTGGGTCGACGGAGCCCCGTTCTTCGACGCCGGAGAGGTGTACATCGGCGTGCTCGACCTCACTCGGACGCTCCGCACCTGCGGCAATCCGTGGAACGAGAAGGACTGGGCAAACGCTCTCATGGACATCGGTTTCGAGCGTGCCCAGGTAAACCGCCGCTTCGATGGGAAACAGATCAAGAGGCGTTGCTGGAAGGCGAACGCCTCCATGATTGAGGCAAAACACCACATTCACGCCTTCCGATCGGCTAACGATGTTACCAACCCTTCCCAGATTGACAGGCCGGAGCATGCCAGCTCGGCGCTGCTACCTGCTACCACCTGATTTTGAAAAGTTGGAAAAACGAAAAACAGGTGGTAGCAGGTAGCACATAAGGAACCGCTTATATGTCACGGAACTGCTACATGACCGTTGGACCGCCAGGAACCGGAAAAACGACGGACCTGGTAGCAAACGCCTCGCGGGCCGTGGACCTGTACGGCGGCGACAAAGTCATGATCTGCTCCCTGACGAAAACGGCCGCCTTCGCGGTGCGCCAGAAGGGGGTCCCGCTCCCGAACAATTCCGTCGGGACGCTCCATGCCCACTGCCATCGCCTGCTCGGTCGGCCGGAGATCGCCGAGGGGAAACTGAAGGAGTGGAATGAGCGGTGTCCGCGGCTGCCGCTGACAGGGGGAAGGACCACTCCGGACGATTCCGGGGAGCCGGTCCCGACATCGCAGGCGGGCGGAGACCGGGTGTTCGCACGGTACACGATCAACCGCGCCCGGATGGTGCCGCGGGACGAGTGGGACTCGAGCGTGAACGACTTCGCCCGGAGCTGGGAGGAGTGGAAGGCGGAGACGGGATACATGGACTTCGAGGACCTGATCGAAGTTGCCGCCCGCGACTACGACCGGGCCCCCGGAAGTCCCTATATCATCTACGTCGATGAGGCCCAGGACTGTTCAGCCAGCGAGGTGAATCTGCTGGCGAAGTGGTCAGAAAACGCCAAGGTCGTCTTCTCGGGGGACACCGACCAGTCCATCTTCGCGTGGCGCGGGGCCTCTCCCGAGGCGATCTGGAACCTCGGAATCCCCGCCTCGCAGAGGCGAGTGCTCGAGACGAGCTACCGCGTGCCGGACGCCGTCCTCAAACAGTCCCTCGGCTGGATCCGCAAGGTCAGCAGCCGCGAGGACGTGGTCTACAAGCCCCGCGGGGCGGACGGTCAGGTGGTGCGGTCGCCTCACCTGCACTTCCGCGACCCGGCCACGCTGATGCGGAACGCCCAGAAACACCTCGACGAGGGGAAGACGGTGATGTTCCTGGGGGCCTGCGGATTCCACGTCGACCCGCTCATCGCCCACATGCGGAAGGAGGGGATTCCCTTTCAGAATCCCTACGCGGTCCAGAATGGCCGGTGGAACCCGCTGGCGCCGAGGCAGGGGGCCAGCTCGACAGACCGGCTGCTGGCGTACCTGGCCGCCCGCGAGAAGGGGCGGTGGGAGCTGCGGGACATCCTGGCATGGGTCGAGGTGATCTCATCCGACGTGCTGAGTCGAGGAGCGAAGAAGCGGCTCGACGAGTGGAAGAAGGCCGAGAACCCGATCGTCACCGACGAAGACATCTCCGACCTGTTCGCCACCGAGGAGGATCAGCGGGCCGCCCTGTCGGCCGCGTGGCAGGGGGACCTGTCGTGGTTCCAGCGGAACCTGATCGCCAGCAAGAGCGGGGCGATGGAGTTCCCGGCGAAGGTCTACAAGCGGGTCGGCCCGGAGATGGGGCAGTACGGCAACCCGGGGACGCCGTTCGAGAAGTACCCGCTGGTGCGGGTCGGGACAATCCATTCGGCGAAGGGGGGCGAGGCCGACGTCGTCTACCTCTGCCCTGCCCTCAGTCGTGCGGGCTACGAGAACTGGGTCGGCCCCCGCGACCAGAAGGACATGATCTATCGCCTCTTTTACGTCGCCATGACGCGGGCCTACGAGACGCTCGTGCTGTGCGGCGACCTGTCACCCATGAAGGTGGAGTGGAACTGATGGCAACGATTCTTGAGAACGGAAAGATCGCCTTCCTGGGTGACATGGGGCGACGCTGCCGCTCCTGTCAGCGGACTCTCTATGAAAACTTCGAGGTGTTCTGGGACCAGTCCGCTCGCGACTGGCGGCAGTGGAAACTGACGATCCGCTGCAGGTCGTGCCAGAAGACCTTCGGCCCGGTCGCGAAGTCGAACATGCCCGAGGACGAAAGCCTCATTCCCCCAAAGCCGGACATCGCCGGCCAGAAGGAGCTATTCAGTGACGCCGGAGCTTCAGAGTACGGAAATCGCGACCATTGAACTCGAGAAGGGAGTCGTAGTGACCTTCGACAGGTCCGACCTCGATCTCGTCTCTGGCCGAAAGTGGTTCGCGTGGCGATGCACCAGAAACATTGTCTATGCAGCTACGCGGGTGCCGGTCCCAAAGACCGGCAAGACGAACAATCTGGGAATGCACCGGCTCATCATGGGAGAGCCGCCCGGAATGCTGATAGATCATCGAGACTGCGACGGCCTAAACAACAGGCGAAGCAACCTCAGGATCTGCACGCACGCGCAAAACAACAGGCACAGGAGACTGCACCGCAACAGCAAGTCGGGTCTCAAGGGGGTCTGTCGACAGTGCCAGCGATGGAAAGCGCACATAAGGGTGGACAAGGTCCGAATTCACTTGGGAACGTTCGATACGGCCGAGGATGCCGCCAGGGCGTACGACGCAGCGGCCCTTAAGTATTTCGGGCGTGAGTGGTGCATCCTCAATTTCCCAGAGGAGGTGGGTGGTGACTCCCGAAGCCAAAGTGCTTAAGAAGCTGACCGACTACCTCAAGAAACTCAAGGCAGCAGGAGAGCCGGTTTGGCACACCAAGAATCACGGCAGCCAGTACGCCAAGGCGGGCGTCCCTGACCTCGCCATCGTGTACCGGGGGCGGGCCGTCTGGGTCGAGGTGAAGGCGCCCGGCGGCCAGCCCAGCGAGATCCAGAAGCACCAGATGGGGCTTCTCGACAAGGCCGGTGCGATCGTCGGGGTGGTCCGGACGGTCGAGGAACTGCAGGAACTGTTGGCGAGGGTGGAATGACACCCCCCATCCTCTGCCTGCACCTCACCGAGGTCGCCGGCTGGGCCATGCTCAGCCAGGGCTTTACGAGCAGCGGCTGGCGCGACTTCGCCGACAGGACGAACCCGAAGCCGGGCCTGTCGCTCCCCTCGCTGGGAGCGTGGCTGGGAATGCTTCGGTATGAGCAATCGCGGTTCGCCGCAATCGGGGTCATCGGCGGGGATCACATCCTGCCGATGACCCCGTTCCTTGATGGGTGGGCCAGATCGACCGGAGCCGCCCTCCACCTGATTTCCCCGGCCACGATCAAGCGTGTGGCCTCGGGCCCCTACGCGAGCCGCAGGGACGTGCTGCGCTGGGCGCAGGGCAAAAACCCCAGGAAGACGATCGACCGCTATGAGCAAGCCGCTGCGCTCGCCGGACTGGAGTACCTGGCCGGAGGCGACCCGGGTCGAAAAGATCCCTCTCCTTAATAGGGGAGAAAAAAAACTAAATTTCTGGCGCCTGGGGGGGAGGAGAGGAATCTTCGCCTTAATAAGGGGGGCGTCGAGCCGGGAGGCTCCCCAGAGAATCGGACTCAATCAGGTCGTGGCCTCCTATCAGACGGTGGCCGGACGATCACTGGCAATCTTCGAGAGGATGGTCGAATTCGAGCAGTTCGTGGCCGAGTGCGCCGGACTCGATCTGGTGACAGACCTCGATCTGGTCATCTGTGATGATTGTGGCCGGGGGGCTCTGACGGTTGTTGAGCGACCCACCATGGATGGCCCCCGCGTGATCTGCCGCCCTTGCGCGGAGAGGGATTCACCTCGACAGGTCCCATAATGTGGTGGCCGTCCGTTTCGCCCTGTTGACGGCATGGGGACCGGTCGAGTATTTTTGATGAGTCAAAACCTGAAATTCGACCCATCAAATCTGGGGTGGACCGGAGATCATCCGTGCCTGGAGCTGATGCCGCGAAGGGTGTTCTGGACAGTGCGGCCCAGCAGGGGCCGGTGGTCTATCTTGCCGTCGTCATTGTGATGGTGGCCGTTGCTTTGGGTGGGGTGGTCATCTACGGCCTGTGGAGGGCCGCGAAGTGGGCGGCCCCGAGGGTGGATGAAGGGTTCCGTGCTCATGTGGAACTCATGGGGGTAATGAAGGCGGACAAGGTAGCCGATGCGGCTCATCGCCAGCGACTCGAGGATCTCCACCAGGATCACGTCGAGGCGATGCGGAAGCTGGACGACCATGTCCGCGGGATCCATTGCCGCGGGCTCATGCCGAGGCCAGGGGATGCGGGATGACGCTCGGGCTGTTTGTGACTGAGGTGAGTTTCTGGGGGATCTTCTTCGGAAGTTCGCTCGTGTGGCTGCCGGTGGGCTACCTGCTCAGCCTCGCGTCCGTGAGCGTTGCGATCGACTTCCTGAGGATGAAGGAACAGAAATGAACTGGCTCGTCCACATCGCCGCTCACGTCATCATCCACGTTGCGTGGGTGCTCGCTCCGTATGTCGCCTATGGGCAGGTGTGCCAGATTCGGAGTGCTGACGGTGCTGTCGGCTCGGCCGTGTGTATCGGAACGCGGACGGACGACGGGACCGGCGTGTTCTTTACGGCGGGCCATTGCATCGACCGCGACGGGACGTGGCTCGCCCCCGAAGGGAAGTGGCTGTGGGCGGAACCGTGGGCGTATTACGCGGGTGGACCCGGCAAGGATTTCGCTCTCGTCTACTGCCGTGGGTACAAACCGAAGGCGATCTATGACATCGGCAAGGCGTCACCGGCGATCGGCTCGGAGGTCACGGTGTGCGGATTCGCACGCGGCGGGCAACTCACCGTTACGAAGACGCGGATTAGGAGCTATGGCACGGGGTATCTCAATCTCGAATGTCGTGGCATTCAGGGCGTCTCTGGTGGTCCGATTCTCGTTGGCAAGACCGTCGTTGGCATCCTGACGCACGACGACTACGGCGACCAGTGCGGCATCGCGACGAACATCGAGACGATCCACGGTGCTCTCCGCTCGTGGCGTGCTCACTACGACAAGACGGCGTGGGGATTCGGCGTTGGGGTGGGTGGCGGGTGCGGACCCTATGGGTGCCGTCCGTTCGTGCCGGTTTATCCCGCCGTCCCCGCTCAACCGTACTACGCCGCACCGCAGCAACCCTACATGCCGAGTCCGGCCGCACCGCAGCAGCCGGGATATCCCGGATTCGACACGGCACCGACGCAGCCGAGTTCCCCGCCTGTCGCCTATGACGACGCGGAGATCAAGAAGCGGTTGTCGGAACTCGAACTCACCGACACGGAAATCTCTCTCGCACTGAAGGCACTCGCCAGCCGCACGCCGAAAGAGGGACCGCCAGGACCGCCGGGACGTGACGGAAAGGATGGCGTGAGCATCGACCCGGCTCGACTCGCCGCACTGGAGGAACGTGCCGCCAAGCATGACGCCGACATCGCCGCGATTCGCAGCATCAAGATTCCCGTCCGCATTGTGGACAACACAGGGAAGGTTCTCAGCGAGCAAGCCTACGAGTTGGGTAAGCCGCTGGAGTTCAGGTTCACGGAACAGAAATGACCGACGAACCCGGAATCACAGTTCACCTGCCCGCAGAGGGCGTTCAACCTTTGGAGATGACGATGGGTCCCGAAGACTACGGAATGATGAAGATGCACGCTCTCAACGGAGCGCAGCGTCAGGCCGACGGTGCGGCGCACTACGCCGAGAACCTGCGGTACGACTACCTCGAAGGGAAGGCGAATGTCAGCCTGACCGAAGGGCTCGGCGTGCGGTACATCCAGGGGCCGCATCCGCAGTTCGGCTCGCCTGACGGCCCGACGGCCGGCCCGACGGCCGCGAAGCAGTGATGCACCCGCTGACCATCGCTCAGCAGCAAGCGGACAAGGCGGCGGGTGACGCTCAGGCGTTGCTCGCCGCGTACCGCATCCCCGGAGGCGTTCGTGGCCGAATCCGCACCATCGCAGATCAATACCGAGCTGCCGGAAGAGATCGCCCAGCAGTGGGCGCGGACTCGTCTGGCGCACGAAGCGGTGATGTTGCAGGACGCAGCGGAGAGCCTGCGGCTGGACAGGGCACGGACGCAGGCCCATCAACGTGAGTTTCTCGGCCCATCGTGGAGCGATCCGCAGGGGGGCGAGGTGATCCATATCGGCGACGTTCATCAAGCGGTCCCGCTTCCCATTGCGAAGGAAGTCCCCGCGTCCCAGCCATCCACCATCAGCACGCTCGCAAAGGTGGCGATGGCGTTCGCTGTCGGTGGTCCGATCGGTGCGGGACTGGCGGCGATCCCGATTGTGCAGTCCTACCTGTCGCGTCCTGCAACCGTGGCTCAGCCGACTCCCGTGGAGACGCCTGGAATCAAGCCGAACATTTACGGACTCGAACTGGTGCCGCCGAAATGAAGCTCAACACATTGCTGGCGATCACCTGTATTGCAGTCGCAACGAGCGTCTTGCTTCAGGCTAATGCAGAGCCAAGGGGCCCGAAGCCGGCAGTCGTTCCGATGATCCGCGTCCCGGCGGTCATCAACGAGGTTCACGACGGCGACACACTCAGTGTCTCATTCGAGTTCTCAGCCCGCATTCGGCTCATCGACTGCTGGGCCCCTGAGCTGAAGAGTGGGGAGCCCGGAGCGAAGAGCAAGGCGAACCTGATCAAGCTCACCAGCAAGCATCAGCGGTGCATGGTCGAGATTCCGATTCACGACGACATTGGGAGGTCTACCTCGCTGGGTCGCGTCCTGGCTCGAGTGACTGTTGACGGACAGGACAAGGACCTGTCGACGCAGCAGGTCGTGGGGGGATTCGCCACGCGAGACAAGACCGATTGAACAACCGCCCTCATTGTTTTACGATACAGCGAGCCCTGTCCCGCGTGCGGGCACTCTCAGGGGCTGAAAGCTGCGTCTCTCCGCAGTCGCGGACCCGGCCATGCCAGCAGATCAGAGGTTTCTGGACCAGACCCTCGAGACGCTCCTCAGCGCTCCCAAGAATCAGGTCGACCTGTCCGAGCTTGCCGAAGCATTGATTACCGAGTTCGGCGGCCCCCGCGCATTCGCCAAGACAGTGCGTCAGCACTTTCAGGATTCCGCCCCGGGCGGAATGCAGCGCGGCCAGGCGATGAAGATGATTCTGGGCGTTGTCGAGAAGCATGCCTCGCTGACGAAGGCCGACTCGCGGCCCGAGCAGAGCATGAGCGACGAGGAGCTGAGGATCAACCTCGAGTTGCTGGCTCGTGAGATGCAGACGCCCGATGCCTCGGCCGCCTCGCCTCCCTCCGAGCCTCCTGCCGAACTCGCGCCGCGAGTCGGCTGACGGGTTCTCCGCGTTTGGCGTGATCCTGCCGGATGACGACGCTCCTGATGCCGGGGGCATCGACACCGCCGCGGTCGCCCAGGCCCAGAGCAACTCGCAGCGCGCCCGCCTGATGCGGCTCCTGCAGGAGTACGCCAACCGCAAGGCCGAGGCGCTGAAGGTCTACCGGCCGCTCCCCGCGCAGCTTCGCTTCCATTCCTCGACCGCCGCCGATCGCGTTGTGAGGGGGAGCAATCGCTGCCTCGCAGGCAGCCAAGAAATCTACGACCCAGTCCATGGGGGGTATCGACGGATCGACGAGATCGACGGGGACTTCCATGTCCACTCGCGCGATCCGGGTACGGGAGATCTCCAAGTCCGCCGGGCTTCCCGTCCATTCGTGAAGAGCGAGGGAGAACTCTATGAGTTCACCCTGTCGAATGGCGAGAAGTTGCGGGCAACTATGGAGCATCGGGTTTTGGATCGGTCCGGGCACTGGATTCCGCTTGGAGTCGCTCTCTCCTCCGGCGCCACCTTGCTCTGCGAGACGCGTCCATCGCCACTTTCCCCTCCTCGGTCCAGTTCGGAACCCTTCCCGTCCGGGTCGCCTTCAAGTGCTCGCCATTCGATGCGAACAGTTGAAGATTATCAGGATGGTTGTTCGCGCGGTTCTCGTCGATGTGATGGACCACTTCGTGCGGCTCAAGCAGCCGGCCGAGCTTCTGCTCCATCACGAGACGGTGCTCTCGCACATAGCCCGCGTTGTTCGCACTGGGATGCTGAGGACGATACCTCAGGATGTATCCGTGCTTGTCGGTCGTCACGCCGCCCTTCCAGTCAGGATGAAGCTCTCCGTTCCGTGGTCCTGTGCGGCGGCCCTGAATTCCGAACCTCCGAAACCGCCGGTTTATGGAGTTCAGGGAAACTCCCTTCGCTTTCGCGATCTCTTGCTTTGTCATCAGTCGGACCTCGTACATCTCGCGAAGCTCAGCAGGGTCGAGGTCAATTCGCAGATCCGTTTTTGGCATCCCATCCTCCTGAATTCTGTGGCACCAATCGCGATGCAGATTGTACCATTGTGGATGTTTGTCCGCTAGGTCACGGATGTATTTTTGACATCACGGTCGAGCCGAACGCGAACTATGTCGCTGCGGGATTGGTGAATGCGAACAGCGGGAAATCGCAATGCTGCGGCGCCGAGGTCGCGTGGTGGATGATGGGCTGCCATCCGCACCGCCGCGTGCCGAAAGAGAACGCCAACTTCATGGCGGTCGGGTGGGACTGGGACCACATCGGCCGCGTCATGTGGCCGAAGGTGGGCCGCGAGGGATCGTTCAAGATGATCCGCGACGAGCACTCCCGGGAGTGGAGGCCCGTCATGCCGGACAATGCGTACGACAACGCCTACGCCGAGAAGTGGAAGGACGCTCCGCCGTTCCTGCCGCCGCGATGGATCAAGAGTATCGCGTGGGAGTGCAAGGCCAAGGATCAGCCCGGGATCATCGAGTGCGTCAACGGGAGCAAGCTCCGGTTCGCCTCGTCGGCCGGTGCGCCGAAGCAGGGGGACGAAATCGACGGCTGGTGGGCGGACGAGGAACTCGATAACGAGCGATGGATCTCGGAACTCCAGCGCGGCTGCGTGAAGCGCCGCGGGTCGGGGTTCTACTCCGCAACGCCGCTCGCGTCGTCGATCCAGTTGTTCGAGATGCACCGCCGGGCGATCGACCCGAAGAAGCAGTACGACATCGAGGAGTTTCATCTCCTCATCTCGGACAACGTCTACATCGGGAAGAAGGAGAAAGAAACCTTCTTCAAGCAGCTCCTGACGCCGCAGGACGTCCGGGTCCGCTGGTACGGCGAGTTCGCGATGAGCGGGCTCGTGGTGTATCCGGAGTGGGCTCCCGAGAAGCATGTCATCGAGCCGTTCGAGATCCCGCACTACTGGTCGCGATACATGATCGTCGACCCGGGCGTGCAGGTGTGCGCCGTCCTGTTCGCGGCCGTGCCGCCCGAGGAAGAACTCTTCACCTCGCAGCGCGGCGTGCCGTACGCGCACCGCGGGACGGTCCACATCTACGACGAGCTTTACATCGAGCGATGCACGGCCAGTCTCTTCGCCAAGAAGGTTGCCGAGAAGATGGGCGACCGGAAGCGGGGCGAGTTTGAGGCGTTCGTGATCGACCACTCGATGGGCCGGCAGACGGAGCTGGGCTCGGGCCTCAACGTCGAGATCCAGTACAGCGACGCGCTGGCGTCCGAGGGCGTTTACTCGCGCGTGACCGGGTCGGGCTTCCTCTGGGGAAGCGACGACATTGAGTCGCGGACGGAGTCGCTCCGCCGCTGGATGATGGAGCGACCCGACACCGGCAAGCCGACGCTCAAGATCCACTCCCGCTGCCCGAAGCTCATCTGGGAGATGGGTCAGCAGTTCTACAAGAAGGACAAAGAAGGCAACGCCACGACGAAGCGGCGCGATGCGAATAACCACGCCGCCAGTTGCTTTGACGCAGAGACGGAAGTCCTTACCGAGAGTGGATGGAAGCGATTCTACGACCTGTCTCCGGCAGAATCCTTGGCTACGGTCAACCTGGAGACGGACCTGATTGAGTATCAGGTGCCGTCTCGGCTGATTGCCAAGAGACATTTCGGCGAAATGGTGAAGATTGGAGGGAGCCCAAGGCAGCGGCTCGACTGCCTCGTTACCCCGGACCATCGCATGGTGGTTTACGAGAAGCATGGAGATGGAAAGCCCGTCATTCGCTTGGCGGGCGAGCTGAGCATCTGGGATTCCATCAAGACGCGAGCGTCATGGGCTGGAAAGAAGTACGACAAGGTGGTCATCCCGAAGGCGGGAAGACTTGGCGGTGATCGGGAAGTTGATCCCGGAGACTTCGCTGAGCTGTGTGGCTGGTACGTTTCCGAAGGGTGCTGCGACAAGACGATCCGAATCCCTGGAAAAGGCTACCGGGTCACAATCTCTCAGGTGAAGCCCGAAGGCCGCAAGAGAATCCGCGACCTCGTTGATCGGCTTCCTTGGAACTGGGTGAGCACTCCGGGCGGGTTCGTGGCATCTAGTCGTCAGCTTTGGGAATACTTCTCCAGGTTCGGGAAGGGATTTCTCGAGAAGCGAGTTCCGCAGTGGATTCGAGATGGCGAGCCGAAACTCATCCAGCGGTTTCTTGAAGGCGCCGTGATGGGGGATGGGAGTCGGCGACCGAACAGTGAGTGCTACTTCACGTCGAGCCCCATGCTCGCTGGGGACATTCAGGAGCTTTACCTGAAGTCTGGTTTCTCTACGTCTATGAGGCCACGCCCAGCGGGCACCACTACGTTAATCCGCGGAAAGCCATGCACCACTCGACATCCGTCGATTCGAGTTGGTCGGCGGCTTGAGCGCAAGGCGTCCCTGCGGGATGCCTACAACAGGCCAAACTTCGAGACTGTCCATTATGAGGGCATGGTCTATTGTGCTTCCGTGCCCAACGGCACGCTCATTGTTCGGAGAAACGGCAACGTAATCATTGCCGGGAACTGCCTCGAATACCTGGCCGACCTCGCTCCGGACTGGACGCCCCCGAAGAAGGCGGCGCCTCGCGATTCGTGGGCGGTCCAGCAGTTGAACAACAAGCGAAGGAAGGCCGGGGCGTCCGGCGGATCCTTCTCCATTTCCCTGGGACCGAGCTGATTATGACCGCCGTTCTGCCTCCTGAAATCAAGACCGACGCGGACCTCGCCAGGCCGGCGAAGCCGCGGAAGGAACGTCCCGAGCCCGAGGCTCCGCCGGAGCCGAAGCACAGGAACTTCATGGGCCAGATGGTTCGCTGGCGGCACCCCGGCGGCGAGTGGTTCCCGGCTCTCGTCCGCTATGTCAACGGCGACGGGACGCTGCGGCTGACGGTGTTCACGAACAACCCGACGCCGGACACCTCGAAGATGTGCGTCTGCCACATCAGCGAGTCGAACAACGTGTCGGAAGGGCGGAGCCATTACGGAATGTGGGACTACCTCGAAGGCTGATCCATGCCGGTCTCGACCGACAACCCGATGTCGCCAGTCGTGAGTCTCTGGCTTTCCCTCATGGGGAAGGCCAGGGATCACAAATGGCGCGCCTTCGGCAAGACGGCCGACGAGTGCTGGAAGTTCTTCGACGGCGCGCATGACTTCATGTACGCCCAGAAGAACGCGTCGGAAGCGGTCGGCATGTACGTCGACGGGACCGCCCCGAAGACGGTCTTCAAGATGTCGATGAACAAGGTCGCGGAGCTGGTGCAGCTCTTCGGCCCGACGATGTACTACAAGAACCCGAACCGTCAGGCGAACCCGAAGAAACCGGAGATCCCGCCGCTCGCGCTCCAGATGATCGCCAGCCAGCAGGCCCAGCAGCAGCTTGCGATGGCGTTCCAGCAGCAGGGAGCGATGTCGGCCCCGCCGATCCCGATGGTCGACCCGATGACGGGGATGATGCTGAGTCCCGAGCAGATGGCAATGCAGCTCGAGCAGCGGATCGTCGCCAGCTACCAGCAGGAGATGCAGACGAACTACGCCCGCGACCAGGCGGTGGGCAACCTCATCCAGTGGGTCCTGAACTTCACGCCGAACGAGTTCAACCTGAAGGACGAGTCGCGGATGGCGATCGACGAGGCCCTGATCAAGGGTCGCGGCGTGCTGTTCCACGAGATGTACCAGCCTCCCGGCTCGGCGACGCGTCTGCCTCGCACGCGGTGGGTTTCGGTCGACGACCTGCTGATCGACCCGGACGCGACGACGCTGCGGGACGCGACGTGGATCGCCCTGCGTTGCCAGGAGCCGCAGTGGCAGGTCGAGCGGGATCGCGGCATGGAGCC
>Ga0075464_10000249_pt1 | contig 23186 bp, 20 predicted proteins | sample DEB19_08_DNA_5_FD_75068 | JGI IMG/M metagenome (GOLD analysis project Ga0075464, IMG submission 75068) | Aqueous microbial communities from the Delaware River and Bay under freshwater to marine salinity gradient to study organic matter... | ecosystem: Environmental > Aquatic > Marine > Coastal ...
AGGCATACAAGGCCACGCGGTCTGGCCGAAGCTGCGCCACTTGGGCCAGCGTGCGGTCAAAAGACTCAGGCGTTTGTTGCGGCAGACCGTAAATCAGGTCGATGTTGATCGACTCAAAACCCATCTGACGCGCCGACTCAACCAGCGCAAAGACCTGCTCAGCAGGCTGCACCCGGTGCACAGCTTTTTGAACCACCGGGTCAAAGTCCTGCACGCCAAAGCTCAAGCGGTTAAAACCCAACTCAGCCAGCACGGCCAAACGCTTGGTGTCCACGGTGCGCGGGTCCACTTCAATGGAATATTCGCCGCCGGGGGCGAAATTAAAACTGCGGCGCAGCATGGACATCAGGCTGCGCAATTCATCGTCGGACAAAAAAGTCGGCGTGCCACCACCCAAATGCAGCTGGCTGATAGTCTGACCGGCGCCGAGATGCACCGTGTGCAAGTCCACTTCCCGGCTCAAATAGCGCAAATACTCTTCAGCGCGTTCATGGTGCTTGGTAACGATCTTGTTGCAGGCGCAGTAATAGCAGAGCGACTCGCAAAACGGAATGTGAACATACAGCGACAGCGGCATGTTCATGCCTGCCGCACCCGAACGACGCAGTGCCATGGCCTGCGTGTAATCTTCCGCCGTGAAGGCCTCCACAAAACGGTCGGCAGTCGGGTAAGAGGTGTACCGCGGACCGCTGAGGTCAAAACGCTGCAGTAAATCGGGTGAAACGGCACTCATGTAGCAATCCTTGAAATCCCTTGAACAATGCCGTGACTGTGCCCCTTGCAAGCGCTGGCTGCCTTGATGTGGATCAAGCAACTCAGCTCATGCGCCTGCAGAGTTAACCGAATGCTCATCTACAGAAAAATAAAATGATTACTAGGAAAAATACCCACACTCACCGAAAATGATCGAATGAACAGGGAATCCATTAAAGTCGCTTGCTCCAACTGCAACTTGCGAGAGTTGTGCATGCCCATGGGCTTGAGTGCACAAGAACTGATTCGTGTTGACGAGCTCGTTGCCACCCGCCGCACGGTCAAACGTGGGACATCGCTGTTTCACAACGGCGAGAAGTTCACCTCGCTTTACGCCATCCGCACCGGATTTTTCAAGACCAGCGTCATCACCGAAGACGGCCGTGATCAAGTCACAGGCTTTCAGATGGCCGGCGAGATCATCGGCTTGGACGGCATCGTCAACGACCTGCACACCTGCGACGCCACGGCCCTTGAAGACGCCGAAGTTTGTGTCATGCCGTTTGACCGGATTGAAGAAATCTCGCGTGAGGTGAATGCGCTGCAACACCATGTGCACAAAATCATGAGCCGTGAAATTGTGCGTGAGCATGGCGTCATGTTGCTGCTCGGGAGCATGCGGGCGGAAGAACGCTTGGCCGCCTTTTTACTCAATCTGGTGCAGCGTCTGCAAGCCCGCGGATTCTCTAAAACTGAGCTGATCCTGCGCATGACACGCGAGGAAATAGGCAGTTACTTGGGCATGAAGCTCGAAACTGTCAGCCGGACATTCTCGAAATTTTCAGACGATGGCATCGTTGAAGTCAAACAGCGACAAATCAACATCCGCGATGCTGAGGCGCTGCAACGCATCGTCAACCCGCAGGTCAGTCACTGAGCGTTTCGTCGTTGACCTGAAGTTCCGGTTTGCTTAGCCACAGCACCAAACTGCAGCAGACCATGGTGATAGCCCAAAACATGAAGAAAGCCACGGTGTAAACACCTTGCCGGCTGGGTTGCGGAACCAAGCCTGGCCAATGTATTTCGCCCGGGTCCACCATCGCGAAGACCACGCCCTCCAACATGCAGGCGGCCAAAAACGAAGGCCACAAAATCAACACGGCGTTGCGCAGCTTGGCTCCCTCCGGCACGGCGGGTTTTGTCAGATCAGGGTTTTGCATCAGTCTGGCCTCCGGTGGCGCTGTGATTACGCGCTGTGTGGGATGGCTGCATGGGCGGCTGCGCAGTCTTGACCTCCCGCATGATGGCAATGCCTTGGCGGTAATCTTCTTCGGACACCACCGCATCCGTCCCCTGCAGGATGTAGGCAGCGGTGATGCCGCAAGCGATCACCGCTGACAGCGGCCCGGAAATCACCATCCACACATAAGGCTCTTTCCACCAGACGCGCTCCGGCGAAGGTGGGCCACCGTCGGCTCGTTTGCTCAGACTTTGGCTTGGGAGGCTGTTAACTTGGCTCATGGTCTTATCTTTCATCAATACACGAAGCACTAGCGTGGTACCAAAAAGACAGACTTTTCGGCCCGCTCACCCTGCCCGCCTTCCGCAGCGATTAAAAAAGTCATGGCGTGGGAGCCTGGCACAGCCGCTTCTGGCGCTAGCTGCACACGCACCGGCACCCAGCGCGAACCGGCCGGCTCAACCCACACCGAGTCGTCAGAGACAATGCGCGCGCCTTCCAACCCAGCCAACTTCAGATGGTATTGCTGCCGCACTTCGGTCGCGTTCATGATTTGCAAGCGGTACACGTTTTCGATCAGTCCTTGGCCCACCACGCGCGCCAGCGAACCGCGGTCGCGCACCACATCCACCTTGAACGGCGCCCGGGTGATCAAACTGCTCAGCAAAGAGACGCTGATGGTCAACAACACGGCGGAGTAAACCAACACGCGCGGCCGCAAGACCCTGCGAATCATGGCGGCACTGGACAACTTCAAACTGATACCGTTGGGCGTGCTGTAACGGATCAAACCACGGGGGTAATGCATTTTGTCCATGACGGTGTCGCAGACGTCGATGCACGCCGAACAACTGATGCACTCGTATTGCAGTCCATTGCGAATGTCGATGCCGGTCGGGCACACCTGAACACACAAACCGCAGTCAATACAGTCGCCAAAACCCTTCGCGTGGTAATCGGCCGGGGTGTCGCTGCGGGGCCTGACGCCGCGTCCTTCCCCACGCGCTTCGTCATACGTCACGATCAAGGTGTCGCGGTCGAACATGGCGCTTTGGAAACGGGCGTACGGGCACATGTACTTGCAGACCTGCTCGCGCATCCAGCCCGCGTTGCCATACGTGGCGAATCCGTAAAACAGAATCCAGAACCATTCCCAAGGCCCTAGAGACAAACGGCTGGCTTCGAGTGCCAGCTCGCGGATCGGCGAAAAATAACCCACAAAGGTGAAGCCAGTCCACAAACCAATGACGATCCAGACCGCGTGTTTGGCCCCTTTGCGCGCCAGTTTGTTGGCTCCCATGGCTGAGCCGTCAAGGCGCATGCGGGCCGAGCGATCACCCTCGATCTTGCGCTCAACCCACATGAAAATTTCGGTGTAAACCGTTTGTGGGCAGGCGTAACCGCACCACAAACGACCCGCGACCGCCGTGAACAAAAACAAAGACAGCGCACTGATGATCAGCAAGCCTGTCAGGTAGATCAGGTCTTGCGGATACAGCACTAAATTAAAAATGTAAAAGCGCCGCGACACCAAGTCGAACAGCATCGCCTGACGGTCATGGATAGACAACCAAGGCAAGCCGTAAAACACCAGCTGCGTGATCCAGACCATGGCCCAGCGCCAATGACTGAACCAACCCGACACGCTGCGCGCGTATATCTTTTTATCTGCTTGGTAAAGAGAAGCCACCACACTCGAGTCATCGCCGACAGCGTTGCTCACCGCGTCCGAAGACTTCACCTTGGCCGGCACAATCGGGATCACCTTGCTCACCTTGATCACCTTGATCACCTTGAATGTCGCGCTTACTTGGAGGCCACTGGCACAGCCGCTTGAACAACTGCCGGTTTGCCACCGCCCAAGCTCAGGACGTAGGCGGCCACCACGTGGACCTGCTCAGGGGTGAGCTTCGGTGCTTGGGCTGGCATCACGTTGTTTTTGCCGTATTTGATGGCACTCACAATCGCCGCTTCACCCCAGCCATGCAGCCAATAATCGTCGGTTAAATTGGGCGCACCCAGCGCCTTGTTGCCCTTGCCATCCATGCCATGGCAGGCCGCGCAGACAGCGAATTTTTGCTTGCCACTGAAGGCTTTGATTTCATTGTGTGGACTCCCAGACAGTGACAGCACGTAATGAGCCACGTTGCTGATGTCGTTTTCGCTGCCGATGGCCGCGCCCATTGGCGGCATCATGCCAACACGACCATTGGTGACGGTCTGGACGATGTGATCACCCGTGCGCTCACCCAGCCACGCAGCATTGCCGTTGGTGAGGTTGGGGTAAGACTTGCTGCCACGACCGTCAGAGCCATGGCACTGCGAGCACGTGTTCATGAACTGCCGCTCACCAATGGCCAGTGCACGTGGATCATGCGACAGGGCATCCACCGACTGCGCAGTGAATTCGGCGTAAAGCGGTGCCAGATCAGCCCTCATGCGCTCCACGTCGCTTTTGTGTTCCGCCTGCGTCGACCATTTGGCAAGCCCCTTGTAGCTGCCCAAGCCCGGAAAGATGGCTAAATAGCCCAAGGCAAAAATCACCGTCAAAATAAACAGCCACATCCACCAGCGTGGCAAGGGGTTGTTGAGTTCGCGCAGATCTTCATCCCACACATGGCCGGTGGTGTTGTCACCGGCTTTGCTGGCGTCTGCATTGACAGTGGCCTTGCCTGCTAACCAGAGCAGCAAAGCGCAGGCCAGAATCGACACCAAGCTGATGCCAGCCACATACCAAGACCAAAAACCATTGACGAAATCACTCATGAATCCTGCTCCTAGTCTGACTGGAAGGGCAACTGAGCCGCTTCATCAAAGTCTGATTTTTTGGAGGGCAGCGCGGCCCACACCAAAATCCCGACAAACACCACGAAGGCGGCCACGGTCACGATGCTTCTGAGCACATTGATATCCATAGTCATGTTGTTCTCCGCTTACTTCAGCGCCAGACCGAGACCCTGCAAGTACGCAATCAGCGCGTCCAGTTCGGTCTTGTCTTTGAGTTCGGCGGGGGCGGCTGCAATCTGCTCGTCGGTGTAAGGAACACCCACCGTGCGCAGAGCCCGCATGTGGCTTTGAATGGTCTCGGCGTTGGCCGGTGCTTTTTCTAGCCACGGGTAGGCCGGCATGATGGACTCAGGCACCAAGTCACGTGGGCTGATCAGATGCAGACGCTGCCATTCGTCGCTGTATTTACCGCCGACGCGGTGCAAATCAGGGCCGGTGCGCTTGCTGCCCCACTGGAACGGATGGTCGTAGACAAACTCGCCCGCCACCGAGTAATGACCGTAGCGCAGCGTTTCAGCCACCAGCGGACGGATCATCTGCGAATGGCAGTTGTAGCAGCCCTCACGGATGTAAATATCGCGGCCCACCACCTTGAGTGGCGAGTCCGGCACGATGCCGGCAATCGGTTGCGTGGTGGACTTTTGGAAGAACAGCGGAACGATTTCAACCAAGCCGCCGACAGCGACGACAAGCAGGATCAAAACGATCATCAGCCAATTGTTGGTTTCAACTTTTTCATGTAAAAAGGACATGACTGGTTTCTTTCAGGCGTGGGCCAAAGCGGATGGGATCGTGGCGTTGGCAGGCTTGCCTGCCGTCGCCGTCATGAACACATTCCAAGCCATGATGAGCATGCCGCTGAGGTACATCAGACCGCCCGTAAAGCGCACTACATAGAACGGGAAGGTGGCCTTGACGCTCTCCACAAAGGTGTAGGTGAGCGAACCGTCAGGGTTGATGGCGCGCCACATCAAACCCTGCATGACACCGGCAATCCACATCGCGGCGATGTACAGCACGATGCCGATGGTGGCGACCCAGAAGTGCACTTCAATGGCTTTTAGGCTGTGCATTTTCTTTTGCCCGAAAAGACGCGGCACCAGATAGTACAAAGCGCCCATCGAAATAAAGCCAACCCAACCCAGCGTGCCGCCATGCACGTGTGCAATGTTCCAGTCGGTGTAGTGCGACAGTGAATTCACCGTCTTGATCGACATCATCGGGCCTTCAAAAGTGGCGATGCCGTAGAAAGACAAGGCGACGATCATGAAGCGGATGATCGGGTCGTCGCGCAGTTTGTGCCAGGCGCCCGACAGCGTCATCACGCCGTTGATCATGCCGCCCCAGCTCGGTGCCAGCAAGATCAGCGAGAAGACCATACCCAAAGACTGCGTCCAATCCGGCAAGGCCGTGAAGTGCAGATGGTGCGGGCCGGCCCACATGTAGGTGAAGATCAGCGCCCAAAAGTGAACGATGGACAGACGGTACGAATAGACCGGCCGTTCAGCCTGCTTTGGAATGAAGTAATAAACGATGCCCAGGAAGCCGGCAGTGAGGAAAAACCCGACCGCGTTGTGGCCGTACCACCACTGAATCATGGCGTCCTGCACACCGGCGTAAGCTGAGTAAGACTTCATCCAGCCAGCAGGGACCACCGCAGCATTGACGATGTGCAACAGCGCCACAGCAATGATGAAAGCACCGTAAAACCAATTGGCCACATAAATATGGCGCACCTTGCGAATGCCGATGGTGCCAAAGAAAACAAGCGCGTAAGCCACCCATGTGACGGCGATCAGAATGGAGATGGGCCATTCCAACTCAGCGTATTCCTTGCCGCGCGTGAAACCCATGGGCAGAGAAACAGCCGCCGCCACAATCACCGCTTGCCAACCCCAAAAATGGAACGCCGCCAGCTTGTCCGAAATGATGCGGGTCTGACAGGTGCGCTGCACCACCCAATAGCTGGTGGCAAACAAAGAACAGCCGCCAAAAGCGAAGATGGCAGCGTTGGTGTGCAAGGGCCGCAAGCGACCAAAAGACAACCAAGGAATACCAAAATTCAGCTCTGGCCAAGCCATCTGAGCAGCAATGAACACGCCAACCAGCATGCTCACCACACCCCAAATCACCGCGGCGACTGAAAATTGACGAACTATTTTGTCGTTGTAAACCGTCGCGCGGGACGCCGCCCAGCCACCTTGAACAACGGGATGTGATCCGTTTTGAAGTACAGCACTCATTTCAAACCTTCTAAGACCCAAGTTAGGTTTGAGTCTCCCGCGATGCCGGTTCCACCATATTGATATGGATCAAGTCTTCATTCAGTTACATATAAAACAGCAGCGCTTTTGACGTGCAAGCCACACGGGCGCGATCAAGTTCGGCTGGGCGGCTCTTGATTTTCAAAATCGGCATCAGTCTCATGGAAAATCCGCTGCCCTTCACTTTCGATGTCTTCAAACTGGCCTGACCAGACCGCCCAAGCCAACACGCCGACCACAGCAAGCGCCAACAAAACGGAGATCGGGACCAGAAGAAAGAGGATGTCCATCACATTCCTTGAGGCGTACGCGACAGCCGAGCGGCGTTCACCAGCACGAACAAAGAACTCAGCGCCATGCCAAGCCCGGCCAGCCAAGCGGGCAAGTACCCGCCGATAGCCAAGGGCACGCCAACCGCGTTGTAGGCCGCCGCCCACGCCAAGTTTTGGCGAACGATGGACAAGGTGCGGCGTGCTTGGGCCGGCATGCTGGCCAGCATCAGCAGCTGAGCCCCCGGAATGATGAAGTCCGACTGCGCCTGTGCCAACGGAACAGCCTGGCCCACCGCGATCGACACATCGGCACGCGCCAGCACCGGTCCGTCGTTCAAACCATCCCCGACCATCAGCACCTTGCGGCCGCTGCCTTGCAAAGCTTGCAGATGCGCCAGTTTGCTCTGCGGCGTGCAGTCGCCCTGCACATGTTTGATGCCGACTCGCTCAGCAACACGGCGGGCAGCAGCGCTGCGGTCGCCTGACATCATGTGCACCTTTAAGCCTGCCAACTGGAGCTGCTTGACGGCCTCGAAAGCATCAGGACGGACCACTTCGTCAAGCTCAAAGCGCGTCAGCCAGCCAGCCTCATCCGCCAGAAAAACCTGCAGCGTGCCATTGTCAACAGCAGCTTGAGCGCCGCAAAAAGACGCCGAGCCCAAACGAACCGGGCCGCTGTAAACACCACAGCAGGGCTCGGTCAACAAACCCTGCAAACCTTGCCCGGCATGCTCAACAACCTCCGCCAGTCTGAAGCCATACGACCTTGCAGTGCTGTCAGCCAGGTCGACCGCTGGTGACTTGGGCTCTTCAAAAGCCACCAGCAAGGCGCGCGACACTGGGTGCAGCGAATGCCGAGCCAGCCCGGCGGCCAGCGCCATCGCATCGGCAACCGACACGCCTTCGCGGGTCGCGATGTGGCGTAAACCCATGCGGGCCTCGGTCAAAGTGCCCGTCTTGTCGAAGACAACCGTGTCGATATCGGCCAGCGCCTCCAGCGCTTGCAAGCGCCGGACTAAAACGCCCTGCTTCGCCCACACCCCTGCCGAGGTCAGCATGGCGGTCGGCGTGGCCAGCGACAGCGCGCAAGGACAAGTGACCACCAGCACCGCCACGGCGGCCATCACGGCTCGGGCCGGATCGGTGTTCCACCAATAAGCCGCAGCGAGCGAGGCCGCCAACATGACAAACCACAAAAAGGGCTTGGCCACCCGGTCAGCTAACTGAGCCAGCCGGGGCTTGTCAACGGCGGCGCGCTGCATCAAGGCCACAATGCCGGCGTAGCACGTGGCTTGACCCAGCTGCTGAACGCGCACCTGCACCATCGCAGACAGGTTGTAGCTGCCTGCCATCACCAGCGCACCCACCGGCCGCGCCACCGGCCGAGACTCGCCGGTCAACAGCGCTTCGTCGGCAAAGGTGTTGCCGCTCTCAATGAGGCCATCCGCTGGAAAAGCCTGACCCGGCAAGACCCGCAGCAAGTCGCCGACCTTCAAACGCCGCACTGCCACCAACTCAAACTCACCGCCGGGCAACTGCCGTTGCACGCTGTCGGGCAGTCGCTGCATGAGGCTGTCAAGCGCCCCGGAGGTGCGGGCGCGCAGTCGCTGCTCAAGCCAGCGACCCGTCAGCAGAAAAAATACAAACATCGTCAGAGAGTCAAAGTAAACCTCGGCACTCCACCAACCCGCCGTCTCAAAGGTCGCCGCTGAACTGATGACAAAGGTGATCAAGATACCCAAGGCCACCGGTAAGTCCATGCTGACGCTGCGCTGGCGCAGGTCGCGCAGGGCATTGGCAAAGAACGGCTTGCAAGAGAAAAGCAAGACCGGCAAGGTCAAGACCCAAGACGCCCAGCGCAGCAGTTTTTCGATGTCGGGCGTGATTTCGCCGGGCTGGGTGACGTAGGCTGGAAAGGCGTACATCATCACCTGCATCATGCAAAAGCCCGCTACCAGCCAACGCCAAAGCGCTAACCTTGCGTCCTTGCGGGTCTGGTCTGAGGCAGCGGTGTCGAGCGCCGGCGACAAGGTGTAACCCAGCGCTCGCGGCGCTAGCAACCATTCGGAAGGCCGCGTGACAGAGGACGACCAGACCACACTGGCGCGCTGGCTTGCCGCGCTCACCCGAGCCGACTTGACGCCGGGTGTGGCGAGCAAGGCTTGCTCCAGCATCAACGAACAGGCAGCGCAATGCATGCCGCTGACCAAGACTTGAGACTCCCACACGGTCGAGACAACGCCATCCGGCTGCCCATGCGGGGTTGACTGCAGACTGAAGCGCGACCATTCCTGTACATCGTCAAAAACACGCAACAGATCAACGCCGACCACCGCGTCCTGATGAGTCTCGACCTGATCCGGACTGCAGGCTAGACCGGAAAAAGTAGACGTGAGAACGGCAATATGCATGGCCTCAAGCGTAATCGCAGCCATCCGCACGGGGATTGATGTGGATCAAACTTCCAGCCGGATTCAGGATTAGACTGAAACCTAAACAACTAGGAGACTCGCATGTTCAAACGCATTTTGATCGCTACGGACGGCTCTGAACTTTCCCAAAAAGCGGCCGACAGCGGCATCGAACTGGCCAAGCTTTCAGGTGGGCAGGTTGTCGCTCTGCAAGTGGTGCCGCGCTACCCCGTGAGTTATTTCGAAGGCGGCGCCACCGTCAGCCCGACTGAAATTACCCGCATTGAAAAAGAGTGGGCCGACATCGGTCATGCCACCGTCAGCAAACTCAAAGCCCAAGCTGAGGCCAAAGGCGTTCAAGCCACTGGCATCACGACCCATTCAGACATGATTGCCGAGGCCATCATTGCCGCAGCCAAGAAGCACGAATGCGACCTCATCGTGATGGCGTCGCATGGCCGACGTGGCCTGTCGCGCATGTTGCTGGGCAGCGAAACCACCCACGTCCTGACGCATTCAGACATCCCGGTGATGGTGCTGCGCTGATCTTGCGCCTTTTAAGCGAAGAGTGACTTGTACTGCTCGCGCAACACGTTTTTTTGGACTTTGCCCATGGTGTTGCGCGGCAGTTCTGAAAGCACGAAGCACTTCTTCGGAATTTTGAAATTCGCCAGTTGCGCTTTGAGTGACGCCACCACGGCATCACCATTGACCTGAGCCCCTGACTTGGCGATCACCACGGCCACGCCGACCTCACCGAAATCCGGATGCGGCACGCCAATCAACGCGCTTTCGGCAATGCCCGGCATGTCATTGATGACAGACTCAATCTCAGCCGGGTAGACGTTGTAGCCGCCGCTGATGATCAGGTCTTTGCTGCGTCCGACGATGGTGATGTAGCGGCTTTCATCAATTTTTCCGACATCGCCAGTCTTGAACCAGTTGTCCGGCGTGAACTCTTCTTTGGTTTTTTCCGGCATGCGCCAGTAACCTTTGAAAACGTTCGGCCCTTTGACCTGAATCGCGCCAATCTCGCCTGTTGGCAAACTCTGGCCGTCATCACCGCAGACCCGCACGCTGACGCCTGGCAACGCAAAACCCACCGTGCCGCCGCGGCGTTCACCGTCCTCAGCCCGATACGGGTTCGAGGTCAGCATGACGGTTTCACTCATGCCGTAGCGCTCCAAAATCGTGTGGCCGGTGCGTTGCTGCCAGTCGGTGAAGGTCTCGATCAGCAAAGGCGCAGACCCAGCCACAAACAGCCGCATGTTGCTGCACGCCTTTTGGGTCAAACCCGGCTCGGCCAGCAAGCGCACATACAGCGTCGGCACGCCCATGAAGACCGTGGCTTCGGGCAACTTCTTCAATACCAGCTTGGGATCAAACTTTGACAGCCAAATCATTTTGCTACCGTTGATGAGCGCGCCGTGCAACGCCACAAACAAGCCATGCACATGAAAAATCGGCAGTGCGTGAATCAGCACATCACCCGGCTGCCAGCCCCAATAATCTTTCAATGTCAGCGCATTGCTCAGCAAGTTGCCGTGCGTCAGCATCGCGCCCTTGCTGCGGCCGGTGGTGCCGCTGGTGTACAAAATAGCGGCCAGGTCATCGGCGTTTTGATGCACCACCTCATGCTGGTCACTGCAGTGGGCCGCACGGTCCAGCAAGGAGCCGGTGCGATCGTCATCTAGCGTGAAGACATTTTGCGTACCGGCCTTGAAGGCAATCTTGCTGACCCAGCCGAAATTTTTTGAACTACAGACCACCACAGACGGCTCTGCGTTCTCGATGAAATAGTCGATCTCCGCGCTTTGGTATGCCGTGTTAAGCGGCAAAAAAACATAACCCGCCCGCAGTGTCGCCAAGTACAGCACCATGGCTTCGACTGATTTCTCAACCTGCATGGCGACGCGGGCACCAACCGGCAAGTCCAGCGACTTCAGCAAGTTGGCCATCATGGCGGTCGAGCGCTCCAAGTCCAGCCAAGAGTAAAGTAAACCTTGCTCAGTTTCCACTGCAACAGCATTCAGGTCTTGAGGAAAAGCTGCGCGCAAGGCTGCAAATAAATTGTTATTTTTCATCGAAAGAAAAAGAGAATTAAGTGAAAGACGGTTCTGGGAGGCTATTCTAAAAAATTAAAGTTATCCGCCTCAAGTCAAGAAAAGCCCCAAGCTAAGGGTCAACCGGCTCAATCCAGCTTGGCGCCTGAAGCCTTGACGACTGCAGCCCAACGCTTGACTTCGGCACTGACAAAACTGCCGAACTGCGTGGGCGTGAGGCCCCCAAAATCGGCACCATTCGCGGCCCAGACTGTTTTCAACTCAGGTGTGACACTGACGCGATTCAATTCCTCAATAATTTTGGTCTGAATATCAACGGGTGTGCCTTTGGGTGCCCACATGCCGTACCAAGTGGTCACGGTGTACTCGGGGAAACCCAATTCGGCGGCGCAAGGCACGTCAGGAAAAGCCGCATTGCGCTTGTTGCCAGACACCATCAGCGCCTTGATACGACCGCCCTTGATGTGGCCAGCAGACGAACCCAAGCCGTCGAACATCATGTCAACCGTGCCAGCCATCAAGTCTTGCAAAGCCGGCCCGGCACCGCGGTAAGGGATGTGGGTGATGAAGGTTTTGCTTTGCTGCTTGAACAGCTCGCCGGCCAAGTGGTGTGAAGTGCCAGCGCCAGCCGATCCGTAGTTGAACTTACCGGGTGATTTACGCACCAGCGCCAGAAAATCCTTGAAGTTTCCCGGCAGGTTTTTCGGGTTGACAACCAGCACTTGCGGCACGTTGGCCAAGAGCGACAAAGGGACAAAATCTTTTTCAATGTCGTAATCGAGCTTGGGGTACATCGACGGTGCAATCGCATGGTGCACCGCGCCCATGAACAGGGTGTAGCCATCCGGCACGGCCTTGGCCGCGATACCGGCGCCCAGCGTCCCGCCAGCGCCGCCGCGGTTGTCAATGATCAATTGCTTGCCTGTGAGCTTGGCAAATTGCGCCGACAAAGGCCGCGCGAAAGCGTCTGTGCCGCCGCCTGCAGGAAAGGGCACGATGACCGTGATCGGCCGACTGGGCCAAGTTGTTTGGGCTTGACTGCCCAAAGCGATAGCTGCAACGCTGGCTGCGGCCGCTCGAAGCACGCTGCGCCTGGTCGCGCGCGTTTGAAATGTGTTCATCAGATGTCTCCTGTCGTTGTGAATAGTGGCGGTGTCTTGTTGCACCGCTGTCGGGAAGCGTACCCAAATGGGTATCGTCAATGCTCAAATATACAAATCTTCCACCTTGGAGGATACGGGAATTTTCCCCTGTGCCAGCCAGCCGCGGTACTTGTCGAGGCGTTTCAAGTCATACAGGTAGTTGACCATCAGACCATACGACTGCTTGAGGCCTTTGCTGGACATGTCACCGGCCCAGTTCAGACGCTCGACACGCGCGCCGTTGCCCAAATGAAAACGTGCCACCGCGTCCAGTGGGCGCCCGTTGTCAAGCTGCCGGCCCAGATAGTCAGCGGCGCAGTGCATCAAGACCCGACGCACCGGTGATTTTTCGTCCAGCTCCGAGACCTTGTCAGCCGCCGCCAGAAACTCTGCGGCCGAGACCGTGACCGCGGCCCCGACAGGCTCCTGCCCCAAGGCGACACCCAAAGCCTGCCGCTCTTTGTCACTCAGCTTATCGATCAAGCCGCCAGCCTGCTTGGCCAACCAAGGGCGAAAACCAGGAATTGGTGAGAGTGTGGAAAAGACCTTCAAGCGGGGAAATTCGGCGCGCAAGGTTTCGACAACGCGCTTGATAAGCGAGTCGCCAAAGCTGACGCCGCGCAAGCCTGTTTGCGTGCTGCTAATGGAGTAAAAAATCGCGGTGGTGGCTTTGGCCAGGTCACTCGCCGCCGCCGATTCGTCGAGCAGCGGCGTGATCGCACCGGCCAGTTCATCGACCAGCGCAACCTCGACAAAAATAAGCGGCTCGTCGGGCAAGCGCGGGTGAAAAAATCCGTAGCAACGCCGGTCGCTGTCCAACCTGTTTTTGACGTCAGCCCAGCCCTTGATGGCGTGCACAGCCTCGTACTTGATGAGCTTTTCAATCAGCGACGCGGGCGAATCCCAGCTGATGCGACGCAGCTCCAAAAAGGCCACGTCAAACCAAGTCGAAAACAGATTTTCGAGCTCTGAATCCAAGGCCAGCAAACGCTTTTCAGCCTTCAGGTGCGGCAGCAGTTCAGCCCGCAAATCAACTAAAAACTGCATCCCTTCAGGAAAGGCCGAAAAACGTTGCAACAAGCGCGTGCGCGGTGACACAAAGGCCCTGCGGAGTCGGATCTCAGCTTGGCCTTCGTCGGGAGTTCCGAGCGCCGCTTCGTAATGATCGCGCGCAGCTTGAACCTTTTCAGCATTCGGAGCGAACTGCTCGCTCATCAACAGCCAAGCGTCACGCCGCTGCTCAGGTGGCGCGCTGGCGTACCACGTGGCGATGTTGCGGGCGCGGCGCCCACCCTCGACTTCACTGACCTGCTTGTCAATCACGGACTGCAATTCCAGCAAAGTACGGCGTAACACGCGCGGTGACAAAGCTTCTTCCTTGTGTTTGAGCACCGCTTTCAGGCGCTCCCTCGTGCTGCGACCGTTAGGCTTGACAGGGTCGGTCGTCGCCGTGGCCGCGACAACAGCGACAGCCGGTCGTGACACTTTGGCGGACATGACGGAAACCTTGTCATTGCGTTTGAATTGCAAGCCCTTGCTGACGGTCTGGACGCTGCGCAACAGCCATTCGGTTGAGTTCATGCGGCCACCCGGCTTTTTGTTTGATGACGTGAAAGATCGCGCAAAGCATCACGCTGACGCGTCAGATGTGTGCGCATCGCAGCCTCGGCGCCTTCGCTGTCGCGGCTCATCAACGCCGCGTAGACAGACAAGTGCTCTGCCAAACTTTGTGCCAGGCGACCCGGCGCATGCAATTGCTGCAGGCGTGCCAGCTTGAGGATTTTCCGTAAGTCTGCAATGGCTTGAGCCAGCCAGCGGTTGTTGGCCAGCATGATGATGGCTTCGTGAATCAGCAGATTGGTCGCGTAATAGTCTTGAATGCGGCGAGCATCGGCATGGTCTTGCAAACGGTCATGCAAGGTTTTCAAGGCGGCCAAATCGGCATCACTGGCGTTGCGGGCAGCTTCAAAGGCGCAGCGCCCTTCCAGCAGCGCGATCACTGGGAAAATATCTTCCAAGTCCTGCTCGGTCACTTCGCTGACAAAGCAACCGCGCCGCGGTTCGTGTCTCAGCAAGCCCTCGGCCGTCAGCACCTTCAGCGCCTCGCGAAGTGGCGTGCGTGAGATTTTCAGCACAGCACACAAAGCCACTTCATCGATGAAATTTCCAGGCGACAAGCTGCCTGAAAAAATCTGCTCTCGCAAGGTAGCGGCCACTTGCTGGTGCAAGGAATTTTGGACAAGGCGCATGATTTTCAAAACCTCAAAAGGGAGATAACAACAGAGACAAGCCGTAATTACAGGTAATTATGAGATGTCACTGGCTTGCAAGCAAGCGCAACCATCGATTAAAAGTGGGTAAAAGCTGACATATGAGGTCAAACCCCTAGTCGCCGCCAGCTCAAGCCTTATTAAAGGCCTTTATTCAGGCCGTCTTGTTCTTAGACGCCCAAAGCCACAGCCAAACACCGGCTGCGATCATCGGCAAGCACAGCCATTGCCCCATGCTCATGCCCATCGCAAGAATGCCCAAGAAGTCATCCGGTTCACGGTAAAACTCCGCCACGAAACGCAACACGCCGTAACCCACCAGAAAAGCCGCAGAGACTTGGCCCATCTTGCGTGGCTTGCGGGCATACAGCCACAGCAACACGAAGAGCAACAAACCTTCCAGCAAGAACTGATAGACCTGCGATGGATGACGCGGTTGCAGCGTTCCGCTGTGCCTGAAAACCATGCCCCATGGCAGATCAGCGCTACTTAAGCGGCCCCACAATTCACCATTGATAAAGTTGCCGACCCGGCCTGCCGCCAGACCAGTCGGCACACAAGGCGCAATCAAGTCCATCACCTGCAGCCACGGCTTGTGGCGGGTCCGGGCAAACCATATTTGCGAGACCAACACGCCCAACATACCGCCATGAAAACTCATGCCGCCCTGCCACACCGCCAGGATGTCCAAAGGATGAGCGAGGTAATAGTCAGGCTTGTAAAAAAGGCAATAACCAATGCGTCCACCCAGCACCACGCCCACCACACCGAGGAACAAAATATCTTCAATGTCGCGCCGGCTCCAGGCCGCAGCGCCTTTCATCGAGGCATAGGGTTGGTGGCGCAAACGAAGATTCGCCAACCACAAGAACAGCCCGAAGGCGGCCAAATAAGTCAGGCCATACCAATGAATGGCCAGCGGTCCCAGTTGCAGGGCGACAGGGTCAATTTCGGGGTGAATCAGCATCAGGGCATTGTGCCAGCGCAGGCACTCAATGCCCTCGTTAGCATCGTAGAATCCAAAATTGCTCCGACGAAGCCTCGGAACATCCCTAACCAACCGATAAAAGAGACCCCCCATGACGCAAGACAAGATGCCCGAAGGCGACGCTATCAATCGCCGCAGCCGCAACATCACCGAAGGCACAGCGCGCGCCCCGAATCGTTCGATGTACTACGCCATGGGTTACGAAGCGGAAGACTTCAAAAAACCAATGGTCGGCGTGGCCAACGGTCACAGCACCATCACACCGTGCAACAGCGGTCTGCAAAAACTGGCCGACGCCGCGATCAACGCGATTGAAGAAGCCGGCGGTAACGCGCAAGTCTTTGGCACGCCGACGATTTCTGACGGCATGGCGATGGGCACCGAAGGCATGAAGTACTCGCTGGTCAGCCGTGAAGTGATCTCAGACTGCATCGAAACCTGCGTGCAAGGCCAATGGATGGACGGCGTGCTGGTCATCGGCGGCTGCGACAAAAACATGCCCGGCGGCTTGATGGGCATGTTGCGCGCCAACGTACCGTCTATTTATGTGTATGGCGGGACGATTTTGCCCGGCCACTACAAGGGCAAAGACCTGAACATCGTCAGCGTCTTTGAAGCCGTCGGAGAGCACTCTGCCGGCCGCATGAGCGACGAGGACTTGCTGCAAATCGAGCGCCGTGCTGTTCCCGGCCCCGGCAGCTGCGGCGGCATGTACACGGCCAACACGATGTCCAGCGCCTTCGAAGCGCTGGGCATCTCCCTGCCCTACTCGTCGACCATGGCCAATCCGCATGACGAGAAAACCAACTCTGCCAAAGAGTCTGCCAAGGTACTGATCGAAGCCATCAAAAAGAACCTCAAGCCCCGCGACATCGTCACCAAGCAAGCCATTGAAAACGCAGTGGCAGTGATCATGGCCACCGGCGGTTCCACCAATGCCGTGCTGCATTTTCTGGCAATTGCCCACACCGCCGGCGTCGAGTGGACGATTGACGACTTCGAACGCATTCGCCAAAAGACACCCGTGCTGTGCGACTTGAAGCCCAGCGGCAAGTACCTCGCGGTTGATCTGCACCGGGCTGGCGGCATTCCGCAAGTCATGAAAACACTGTTGGCCGCCGGTCTGCTGAATGGCGACTGCATCACCATCACCGGCCAAACCATCGCCGAAGTTTTGAAAGATGTGCCGGATGTGCCGCGCGCCGACCAAGACGTGATTCGCCCGATCAGCAACCCGATGTACGCGCAAGGTCACTTGGCCGTGCTCAAGGGTAACTTGTCGCCAGAAGGCTGCGTCGCCAAGATCACCGGCCTGAAAAACCCGGTCATGACCGGCCCGGCCCGCGTCTTTGACGACGAGCAATCGGCCATGGCCGCCATCCTTGGCGGCAAGATCAAGGCTGGCGACGTCATGGTGCTGCGTTACCTCGGCCCCAAAGGTGGCCCGGGCATGCCTGAAATGCTGGCACCCACCGGCGCCTTGGTGGGAGCAGGCTTGGGCGAAAGCGTCGGCCTCATCACCGATGGCCGCTTCTCCGGCGGCACCTGGGGCATGGTCGTCGGCCACGTCGCGCCTGAAGCGGCAGCGGGCGGCAACATCGCATTTATCAATGAGAACGATTCCATCACCATCGACGCTAAACAGCTGCTGTTGCAACTCAACATCAGCGACGACGAACTGGCCGCCCGCAAAGTCGGCTGGAAAGCCCCGCTGCCGCGCTACACCCGCGGCGTGCAAGCCAAGTTTGCCTTCAACGCCTCCAGCGCCAGCAAAGGTGCTGTGTTGGACGACTATTGAGGTCAATATCCGGTCCGACTCGTGATGTAGTCAAAGCCCTTAAACTGAGCCTCACTCCAACCAGAAATCACCCCATGAAACATTCTTTATTACTCATCCCTACCCTGCTCGCCGGCTTGGCTGCTGCCGCACCCGCTTTGGCTGATATGCAATTGGCCACGTCTAAAAACTGCATGGCTTGCCACGCTGCCGCCGTCAAGCTGGTCGGTCCGTCGTTCAAAGCCGTCGCTGAGAAATACGCCGGTCAAAAAGACGCCGTGGACAAACTCGCCAACAAAATCATCAAAGGCGGCTCCGGCGTTTGGGGCCCCGTGCCCATGCCAGCCAACGCGCAAGTCTCGGCTGATGACGCCAAAAAATTGGTCACTTGGATTCTGGCGACAAAGTAACTTTCTCGCGCTCGATAAAAAAGCCCTCTGAGTCCAATCAGACTCAGCGGGCTTTTTTGCGTCCAGCTTGCGGCGGGATCCCCAACCAGATCAGCTCTTTTCTGACAGCTGATCCAGAATCGCCGGGTTCTCCAGCGTCGAGGTGTCTTGCGGGATGGTTTCGCCTTTGGCGATACCGCGCAGCAAGCGCCGCATGATCTTACCGCTGCGCGTTTTTGGCAGGTTGTCACCGAAACGGATCTCCTTCGGCTTGGCGATCGGGCCGATTTCTTTGCCGACCCAGTCGCGCAGTTCTTTGGCGATGGCTTTGGCTTCGTCGCCGGTCGGGCGTGAGCGCTTGAGCACGACAAAAGCGACGATGGCCTCACCCGTCACGTCATCTGGGCGACCGACCACAGCGGCTTCAGCCACCAAGGCGGAATGGCTGACCAGTGCCGACTCGATTTCCATCGTGCCCATGCGGTGACCGGAGACGTTCAGCACGTCATCAATGTGGCCTGTGATGCGGAAATAACCGCGGTCTTCACTGCGCACAGCGCCGTCGCCCGCCAAGTAATACGTGCCGCCCATTTCGGGTGGAAAGTAACTTTTCTTAAACCGCTCTGGGTCGTTCCAGATGGTGCGGATCATCGACGGCCATGGGCGCTTGATGACCAACAGGCCGCCCGACCCATTCGGCACATCACCACCCACTTCGTCGACGATGGCGGCCATGATGCCTGGCAGTGGCAAGGTGCAACTGCCGGGAACCAAGGGCGTGGCACCTGGCAAGGGCGTGATGACGTGACCACCGGTTTCGGTTTGCCAGAAGGTGTCGACGATCGGGCAACGCTCGCCGCCGACGTTTTTGTAGTACCACATCCAGGCTTCAGGGTTGATCGGCTCGCCGACCGAACCCAAGATGCGCAAGCTGCTCAAGTCGGAGCTGCGCGGATGGACTTTTTCGTCGGCTTCTGCGGCCTTGATGAGCGAACGGATCGCGGTCGGTGCGGTGTAGAACACCGTGACTTTGTGGCGCTCGATCATTTGCCAGAAGCGGCCGGCGTTCGGGAACGTCGGGATGCCTTCAAAAATGATTTGCGTCGCGCCGGCCGCCAATGGGCCATAAGCCACGTAGGTGTGGCCGGTGATCCAACCGATGTCGGCCGTGCACCAGAACACATCGCTGGGCTTGATGTCAAAAGTCCAGTCCATCGTCAGCTTGGCCCACAACAAATAGCCGCCGGTGCTGTGCTGCACGCCCTTTGGCTTGCCGGTGGAACCCGAGGTGTAAAGAATGAACAGCGGGTGTTCAGCGCTGACGAACTCTGGCTCGCAAACCGCCGATTGATGCGCCATGACTTCATGCATCAGGCTGTCGCGACCGGCCACCATCGCGCAGGCTGTCGGCGTGCGCTGGTAAACAATGACGTTCTTGATCGACTCGCAACCGCCCATGGCGATGCCTTCGTCGACGATGGCTTTGAGGGGCAATTCTTTGCCGCCGCGCAGTTGGTAGTTGGCAGTGATGACCGCCACAGCGCCGGCGTCTTGAATGCGCTCTTGCAGGCTTTTGGCAGAAAACCCGCCAAAGACAACCGAGTGCGTTGCACCGATACGGGCACACGCCTGCATCGCCACCACGCCTTCAACCGTCATGGGCATGTAGATGACGACGCGGTCCCCTTTTTGGATGCCCATGCCCTTCAGGGCGTTGGCAAACTGACAGACCTTGGCGTGCAGTTCTTTGTAAGTGACGTTGGTGACCTTGCCATCGTCGCTTTCGAAGATGATGGCTTTTTGGTGTTCGGTGGGCGTGCCGAGGTGACGGTCTAAGCAGTTGTAGGAGGCGTTCAGTTGGCCATCGGCAAACCATTTGTAGAACGGCGCATTGGACTCGTCGAGGGTTTGCGTGAAGGGCTTTTTCCAGCTCAGATTTTCGCGGGCCAGACGAGCCCAAAAACCTTCGTAATCGGTCTCGGCTTCTGTGCACAAGGCTTGGTAAGCGGCCATGCTTGAAATGCTGGCAGTTTTGGCGAACACCGGATCGGGATTGAAAAATCGGTTTTCAATCAATGTGGACTCGATGGCGGACTGCGTTGAACTCATGAGCTGTCTCCTTTTTCTCTAACTTTTTTAAATACAAACAGTCCCTGAATGTCGCGTCAGCCACTTACAAGCCACTGACTGTCACCCATCTTACAAATCCCCGGGCTTTTAAAGGCCGAAGTGAAGCTCATACAATTTTGAATTAATCATAAAGGCCCCATGTCTGACTCCAAGCCATCGCGATCAACGGCGCTCCGACCCATTCCGAGTTTTATTTTTGCCAGCCGCTGGCTTCAGTTGCCACTTTATATTGGGCTGATTGCTGCTCAAGTTGTCTACGTATTTCACTTCCTGGTCGAGCTCAAGCACTTGGTCGAAGCCGTTTTCGGTAGCCCGACGGCCTTGCAAGCTCTGATCAGCAGCATAGGCTACAAAACAGATGTGGCACTCACCTCTCTGAATGAAACCGTCATCATGCTCGTGGTGTTGGGCTTGATCGACGTGGTCATGATCTCCAACCTGCTGATCATGGTCATCGTCGGCGGCTATGAGACCTTCGTCAGCCGCATGCGGCTTGACGACCACCCCGATCAACCCGAGTGGCTGAACCATGTCAACGCCTCAGTTCTGAAGGTCAAGCTGGCCACGGCCATCATCGGCATCAGCTCGATCCATTTGCTAAAAACCTTCATCAATGCGGCCAACTACGACCTGAAGGTCTTGATGTGGCAAACCATCATTCACGTTGTCTTCTTGCTCAGCGCCTTGGCGATTGCGATGACCGACAAGCTGATGGTGCGCACCGAAGGCGAGCACTGAGACCTTTCAGAGGGGTGGTGTTGGCCGTGGCCCATAAAATGGAAATTGTTAACCATTGATTTAACTTCTCCGACGCCATTGCTCCTACTCATCGTTCTTCTCCCCCTGCTTGCGGGCACCTTCCTGACCGCATGGTCCGGGTACCACCGCACGCCGGGACACAGAAGTCGGACAGCCTGGCTGGCTGCAGCGGTGACCGCCTCAAGCTTGGTGTTGCTGCTGTATCAAGCCCCTGGCGTTTTGGCTGGCGAGGCTTACCAAAGCTTCACCCCATGGGTACCCGAAATCGGTTTAAACCTCGGCTTGAAGCTGGACGCGCTGTCGCTGATGTTCGGATTGCTGATCACCGGCATCGGCCTGCTGATCATTTTGTACGCGCACAGCTACCTCGGCCAAGTCGATCCGGTGGGCAAGTTCTTCAGCACCCTGATGCTGTTCATGGCCGCCATGCTCGGCATCGTTCTGTCGGATAACTTGCTGCTGCTGCTGGTCTTTTGGGAGCTCACCAGCCTGTCGTCGTTTTTACTGATCGGGTATTGGAGCCAACGCGCTGCCGCTCGAGACGGCGCCCGTATGTCGCTGGCCATCACCGGCGGCGGCGGCTTGGCGATGTTGGGCGGCTTCGTGCTGCTGGGTCAGATCGCCGGCACCTTCGAGCTGAGTCAGATGCTAGACCAAGTGGCGCTCATTCAGGCTGACCCGCGCTACCCTGCCGCCTTGGTCTTGATCCTGATCGGCTGCTTCACCAAAAGTGCCCAGTTCCCGTTTCACTTCTGGCTGCCGCAGGCCATGACCGCACCGACCCCCGTGTCAGCCTACCTGCACTCCGCGACCATGGTCAAGGCCGGCCTGTTTCTGCTGGCGCGCCTGACACCGGTGATTGGCGGCACCGAGCTGTTCATGGGCATCGTCACCACCGCCGGCCTGACCACCTTGGCGTTTGCCGCCTTCGTGGCGCTGTTCAAGCACGACCTGAAAGGCTTGCTGGCGTACTCCACCATCAGCCACCTCGGCTTGATCACCTTCCTGATCGGACTGGGTTCACCGCTGGCGGCCGTGGCCGCGATCTTCCACATCTTGAACCACGCCAGTTTCAAGGCGGCGCTGTTCATGACGGCGGGCATCGTCGACCATGAAACTGGCACCCGCGATATGCGCAAGTTAGGCGGTCTGGCCAACCTGATGCCGTGGACGGCCACCTTCGCCATGGTGGCGGCGGCGTCCATGGCTGGCGTGCCATTGTTCAACGGGTTCTTGTCGAAGGAGATGTTCCTGACCGAAGCTGTTGCCTTTGTGCAGGTCGGTGGCTGGCGCTGGCTGGTGCCTTTGGTGGCGACGCTTGCCGCGCTGTTCAGCGTGGCTTATTCAGTGCGCTTGGTACATGACGTGTTTTTCAATGGCCCCGCGCGTGACATGCCCAACATGCATCCGCACGAACCGCCCTTCGGCATGAAAGCCCCGGTGGCCCTGCTGGCTGGCATCTGCCTGTTGGTCGGCGTGTTGCCGGCCTTGACGCTGGAGCCCTTGGTGCGCGCAGCCAGCAGCGCCATGATCGGTGAGCCAGCGCCCGAATTCAAACTCGCCTTGTGGCATGGCCTGAACCTCCCGCTGCTGCTGAGCCTGTTGGCACTCGGTGGCGGCTTGGCCTTGTATGCCTTGCTGGCCAAAGGCGGCCGACTTCACCGCCTGAAGTCAGAAGACTGGTTTGGCCGACTGACCGGGCTGAACTTGTTCACACGCGGCATAGAGCGGCTGTTTGCCGGCGCCGGCTTTGTCACCCAAAAACTTGAAACCGCCTCGCTGCAACGCTACCTGGCGTGGATGTTCATGGCCACACTGGCCACCGGTGCCGCCATGCTGTGGGGGCAAGTTCCGGACGTACCTGGTACGGGCACGCGCACCCTGCTGCCGATCTCGCTGCCCGCCGTGGTCATTTGGGCGCTGTTGTTGGCAGCTTGCCTGTGGCTGGCGCTGCGCCACCATGATCGCTTCTTGTCGGTGGTGGTGGCAGGTGCCGTTGGG
>Ga0075464_10000250_pt1 | contig 23148 bp, 22 predicted proteins | sample DEB19_08_DNA_5_FD_75068 | JGI IMG/M metagenome (GOLD analysis project Ga0075464, IMG submission 75068) | Aqueous microbial communities from the Delaware River and Bay under freshwater to marine salinity gradient to study organic matter... | ecosystem: Environmental > Aquatic > Marine > Coastal ...
AACTGCCGCAGCTCAAATTCATCGAGAAAAATTGCGTGCAGTGCGGGCTGTGTGCCATCACTTGCCCGGAAGACGCCATCACCCTGCAGCCGCGCCTGCTGCTGACGCCGCAGCGCAAAGAGGCGCGGGTGCTGAACGAAACCCAGCCCTATGCTTGCGTTCGTTGCGCCAAGCCGTTTGGCACGCTCAAAGCCATCGAGTCGATGTTGGGCAAACTCTCGGGCCACGCCATGTTTCAAGGCGCGGCGGCTGACCGTTTGAAAATGTGCGGCGACTGCCGTGTGATCGACATTTACTCGGCTGAGACCGAAGTCAAAATCACCGACATCCGCTAAATTGTGTTCAGTTAAGAAGTACCCGCATGCAATCAGCCATTCTCATCCCGTCAACGCTTGACGAAGAAACCGCCCGCGCCGAAATTTACGGCCTGTTGGCAGCGCTTTTTTACGCCGCACCAACGCCTGCGCTGTGGGAGAGCCTGCGCGCCGCGGTGACCGAAGCACCGGCCGCTGGCGCTTTGCTAGAAGCCAGTTGGAGCGAGGTGGTGGCCGCCGCCCGTACCATGTCAGTGGAAGATGTTGCCGATGAATACGACGCCTTGTTTGGTGGCGTCGGCAAGCCGGCGGTGTATTTGTTTGGCTCGCACTACATGAGTGGCTTTTTGAACGAAAAGCCACTGGCTGCGTTGCGTGGCGACTTGGCCGCGCTTGGCTTAGACCGTGGCGATGAAATGTCAGAAACCGAAGATCACTACGCCTACGTTTGTGAGGTGATGCGCTACCTTATTGCCGGTGAAGACGTCGAAGTGGCCAACCTGACCCGACAGCGGGAGTTCTTCACGCGGCACTTGCAGCCTTGGGCTGTGTCGATGTGTGAGGCCATCAGCGTGCAACCGAAAGCGCGGTTTTACAAAAGTTTGGCTGGCTTCACGCAGACCTTCACCAATGTCGAGTCGCAAGGCTTCGACATGCTGGCTTGAAATTTTTGTTGACGGTTCACGCCGCTCAACGCTTGCGATCAGTAATAATATAAACAGTTTTTTACTTCACGTTTTCCCTTAGATTTTAGTGCATTCCTAGGGTTTTTACGTTGTGATTAAAAGTTCAATGTCGTAGGATTCCTATGCACTCGAATTCCTACCTTTTTGCGGAGAGACCATGCAAGACAGCCAATCCAAACCTTCCCGCCGGGGCTTTTTCTTCGGTGCCGCCGCTACCGGCGTTGCAGCGGCCGCGATCGTGTCCATGCCCGGTGTTACCTTGACCGAGACGGTGCAGACTGAACTCAAGCCGGCGCCAGTCAATGGCGGCGGCTACAGCCTGTCGGAACACGTTAAGCGCTACTACAAGACCACCCGGCTCTAAAAGACAGCCCATCTGGCTTTAAGCGATCCAGGCCCATTCCGGTCAGCCCCCCTTTAACTTTCACGGAGAGCTCATGCTGCTCACGAAAAAATCCTCTGATGTCCAACGCGGTGCCATTCATGGTGCCGGTTCCACACGTTTTGTGCAAAGCCTCTCACGCGGTCTGAGCAACGCTTTGCCGACGATGGATCGACGCGCTTTTCTGCGTCGTTCCGGTCTCGGCGTGGGTGTGGGTCTGGCTGCGACGCAACTCGCGCTGGTGAAAAAAGCCAAGGCTGCAGGTTCTGAAGCCGTTGGCGATGGCAGCGGCAAGCTGGTCGTCAAGCGCACGGTGTGTACGCACTGCTCCGTGGGCTGCGCGGTAGACGCGGTGGTTGACAACGGCATCTGGGTTCGCCAGGAACCGGTGTTCGACTCCCCGATCAATCTCGGTGCGCATTGCGCCAAAGGTGCCGCTCTGCGCGAGCACGGCCACGGCGAGTTTCGCCTGCGCTACCCGATGAAACTGGTCAACGGCAAGTACCAGCGCATCAGTTGGGACGTGGCGCTGAATGAAATCAGCGCCCGCATGCTTGAGTTGCGCAAGACCAGCGGCCCTGACTCCGTTTACTGGGTCGGCTCGTCCAAACACAACAACGAACAAGCGTATTTGCTGCGCAAGTTTGTCAGTTTTTGGGGTACCAACAACTGCGACCACCAAGCGCGCATTTGTCACTCAACCACCGTTGCTGGCGTCGCCAACACATGGGGTTACGGCGCCATGACCAATTCGTTCAACGACATGCAGAACAGCAAGGCTGCGCTGTACATCGGCTCTAACGCCGCTGAAGCGCACCCGGTCAGCATGCTGCACATGTTGCACGCCAAGGAAACCGGCTGCAAGATGATCGTGGTGGACCCGCGCTTCACCCGCACAGCAGCCAAGGCCGATCACCACATTCGCATCCGTTCCGGTTCCGACATTCCCTTCTTGTTCGGCATGCTGTACCACATCTTCAAAAATAGCTGGGAAGATAAAAAGTACATCAACGACCGTGTTTATGGCATGGACAAAATCAAGGCCGAAGTCATGGCCAAGTGGACGCCAGAGAAAGTGGAAGAAGCTTGCGGCGTGCCGGAAGCGCAGGTCTACATGGCCGCTGAGATCATGGCCAAGAACCGGCCATCCACCGTCGTTTGGTGCATGGGTCAAACCCAACACACCATCGGTAACGCTATCGTTCGAGCGTCCTGCATTTTGCAATTGGTGCTGGGCAATATCGGCGTGTCTGGCGGTGGCACCAACATTTTCCGTGGTCACGACAACGTGCAGGGCGCAACCGACGTTGGCCCGAACCCTGACTCGCTGCCCGGCTATTACGGTCTGGCTGAAGGCTCGTGGAAACACTTTGCCAAGACCTGGGGCGTGGACTTCGATTGGATCAAGGGCCGCTATGCGTCGCCCGCCATGATGGGCAAGCCCGGCATCACAGTGTCTCGCTGGATTGACGGCGTGCTCGAGAAAAACGAGTTCATCGACCAAGACTCGAATCTGAAGGCTTGCGTGTTTTGGGGCCATGCACCGAACTCTCAAACCCGTGGCCTCGAAATGAAGCGAGCCATGGACAAGCTGGACTTGTTGGTGGTGATTGATCCGTACCCGTCAGCGACAGCGTCTATGGCTGCCATGCCCGGAAAACCGGAAGATCTGAACCCGAACCGTGCCGTCTACTTGCTGCCTGCTGCCACACAGTTTGAAACCAGTGGCTCCGTGACGGCCTCTAACCGGTCCCTGCAGTGGCGTGAAAAAGTCATTGAGCCGTTGTGGGAAAGCCGCTCGGACCACATGATCATGCATCAGCTGGCTGAGAAGTTTGGCTTCGCCAAAGAGTTGTCGAAGAACTTCAAGATGCAAAAAGTCAAAGGCATGGACGAGCCTGTGCCAGAAGACATCTTGCGTGAAATCAACAAGTCGTGCTGGTCGATTGGCTACACCGGTCAGAGCCCTGAGCGCTTGAAGGCGCACATGCGCAACATGCATGTGTTTGACGTCAAGACCCTCAAAGCCAAAGGCGGCAAAGACAAAGAAACCGGCTATGACTTTGGCGGCGATTACTTCGGTCTGCCTTGGCCTTGCTATGGCACGCCAGAGCTGAAACACCCAGGCTCGCCGAATCTTTACGACACCTCCAAACACGTGATGGACGGCGGCGGGAACTTCCGTGCCAACTTCGGCGTCGAGCGTGAAGGCGTTAGCTTGCTGGCCGAAGACGGCTCGCACTCCAAAGGCGCTGACATCACGACTGGTTATCCGGAACTTGACCACATTCTGTTGAAGAAACTTGGCTGGTGGGATGAGTTGTCGGAGCCTGAAAAAGTCCTGGCGGAAGGCAAAAACTGGAAGACCGATTCTTCCGGCGGCATGATGCGCGTGTTCATGCAAAACCATGGCTGCCATCCGTTTGGCAATGCCAAGGCACGTGCAGTCGTGTGGAACTTCCCAGATGCAATTCCGCAGCACCGCGAGCCTTTGTATGGCAACCGGGCTGACTTGCAAGCCAAGTACCCAACGCATGAGGACAAGAAGGCATTCTGGCGTTTGCCTACGCTGTACAAGTCGATTCAAGACAAGAACATCGCCGACAAAGTCCACGAGAAATTCCCGCTGGTCATGACCTCCGGTCGCTTGGTCGAGTACGAAGGCGGTGGCGAGGAGACTCGCTCCAATCCTTGGTTGGCCGAATTGCAGCAGGAAATGTTCATCGAGATCAACCCTAAAGTGGCGGCTGAAAAAGGCATTCGCAATGGCGAGCGCGCATGGGTCAGCACACCCACCGGTGCCCGCTTGAATGTTCAAGCGATGGTGACGCCGCGGGTCGGTCCCGACACGGTCTTCATGCCCTTTCACTTCTCGGGCCACTGGCAAGGCGCTGACATGTTGGCTTATTACCCGGCCGGCGCCGCACCGATCGTGCGCGGCGAAGCCATCAACACAGCCACAACCTACGGTTACGACAGCGTGACGATGATGCAAGAAACCAAGACGACGGTTTGCAACGTCGAGAAAGCATAAGGAAAATAAGATGGCTCGGATGAAATTTGTCTGTGACGCAGAACGCTGCATTGAATGCAATGGATGCGTCACCGCTTGTAAAAACGAACACGAAGTGCCCTGGGGTGTGAATCGTCGCCGCGTGGTCACGCTGAACGACGGCGTTCCCGGCGAAAAATCCATCTCGGTGGCCTGCATGCATTGCAGCGATGCGCCCTGCATGGCAGTTTGCCCGGTCAACTGCTTTTACCGTACCGACGAAGGTGTGGTCTTGCACGACAAAGACGTCTGCATTGGTTGCGGTTACTGCTCTTACGCTTGCCCGTTCGGCGCACCGCAGTTCCCATCCCAAGGGACCTTTGGTGTGCGCGGCAAGATGGACAAGTGCACCTTCTGCGCTGGCGGCCCTGAAGCCAATGGCAGCCAAGCCGAATTTGAAAAATACGGCCGTAACCGCTTGGCTGAAGGCAAATTGCCGGCCTGCGCCGAGATGTGCTCTACCAAGGCTTTGCTGGCTGGTGATGGCGATGTCGTTGCCGATATTTTCCGCAACCGTGTGGTTCAACGCGGTAAGGGCGCGGAAGTCTGGGGCTGGGGCACCGCTTACGGCTCGCAGCAGGCTGGTCACCCGCCTGTGAAGGGAGCTAAATAATGATCCGCACAGCACTTATTTTGGCTGCTGTTTTGAGCTTGGCGGCCTGCGGTGAAAAACCGCAGACCAGCACCGGCGCTAAGCGCGACACGCCGGCATTCCAGGGCACCAGCAACGCCTACAACGCACCGGGTTGGAAAGCTGGTGACAAGACGTCGTGGGAGCAGCATCTCAAGACGCGCGCTCAAAATTCGCAAAACGAATACAACCGCGTGAACTAAAGGGGGTAGTTTTCATGGGTCACCCATCACGTTTATTGAGAGTGCTGCTGCTGGCGGCTTGCACCGCTCTGGTCTGGCCTGGCGTTTCAGCCCAGACCGCACCAGCGGCGTCACCAGCCGCACCAAAGGTTGCCACTGGCATTCAAAGTGCCAATATTTTCGACGTCAAACCGGACGCCAACGAAGCACCCGGTTACGCTATGCAGACCAACGCGGAGCGCGCCAAGGTTCAGCCGGGCAACAACGCACCGATGTGGCGTCAGGTGGGTGCTGGCGTGACAGGCTATAGCAGCTTGCCCAAAAGTCAGGCGCCTGAAGCCGGCAATCTGATTCAGCCTTTTGTTCAGTACCCAGGCTCGCGCCTCACCAATGCGGGTGAAGCATGGCGTCAGGTGCGCAACGACTGGCTGATCCCGTATGGCGGCGCTTTGTTGCTGATTCTCTTGGGTGCGATTGCGCTTTTCTACACAACCAAAGGCCCGATCAAGCAGCATGGTGCTGACACGGGCAAAAAAATCGAACGTTTCACGGCTTTCGAGCGTTCAGCCCACTGGTCTAACGCCATTGCTTTTTGCATTCTGGGCATTTCCGGCATTGTCATGGCTTTCGGTAAGTTTTTCTTGTTGCCGGTCGTGGGTCTCACGCTGTTTGGCTGGTTGACTTACGCGCTGAAAAATATGCACAACTTCGCCGGCCCGGTGTTTGCTGTGTCATTGGTTATCGTTTTTGTGACTTTCCTGCGCGACAACATTCCTACTCGCGATGATGTGGTCTGGCTGCTCAAAGGCGGTGGTTTACTGTCCGGCAAAGAAGTGCCTTCACACCGTTTCAATGGTGGTGAAAAGCTGGTGTTTTGGGGGGGCGTATTCTTCCTTGGCATCATTGTGGTGGCGTCAGGTTTTGTGCTCGACAAGATTGTTCCCGGCCTGGTTTATGAGCGCGGGACCATGCAAATAGCGCACATGATCCATGCTGTGGCGACCTTGCTGATGATGACCATGTTCATCGGCCACATTTACATTGGCACCATTGGGATGCAGGGCGCGTACCAGGGCATGCGCACTGGCTATGTTGACGAAACCTGGGCGCGAGAACACCATGAATACTGGTACGACGACATCAAAGCCGGCAAGATCCCCTCTCAGCGCACCGTGACTGCAGCGCCTGATGCGGCCGTTCAGCCTGTTCAAATTTAAGTGAGAACGAACATGAAAAAATTCTTAGTTGCAGGCCTGCTGCTCAGCGTGTCAGTCTTGGTCACCGCCAAGATTCCGGCGCCTGTTTTGGACGATGCTGCCAAAGCCAAAGCGGCCGAAACCGCAGCTAAAACCGCGTGGACCGGCAAGTTTGACGGTTACCAGCTCTGCAAGTCGCAAGACAGGGCTGCCGCCTCGTTCTACAAGACTGCCAAAGCCGCCGGCAAGCCGACCAAGCCAGCCGTGCAGACACCGCCTTGTGCAGACCCTGGCCCGTTTGTTTACAAGCCGGCTCCGGCCGCAGTGGTTGCTACGCCAGCTGCGCCAAGCGCACCAGCCAAGAAATCCTGACCCCAGACGCAGCTCATTTAAAAAGCCGACCTCAGGGTCGGCTTTTTTGTTGTAGCCTCGAAAGATGACCCAAGTACTCTCCCATTCCTTGCTGCCTTTTCTGACCCAAGCCAGTGCGCCGCTGACCTGTGAAGTTGACACCGTCAATGAGTACGGCGAGCAGCAGCGCATGTCGATTCCGGCCGAGCGTGCGCTCACTGTGTATGTCGACAAGCGCGAACTGGTGACCCTGATGACGCTAGGCGCGCACCCTGAACTGCTGGTGCTGGGTTATTTGCGCAATCAACGTTTGATCAGTTCACCCGAACAAATTGAGTCGATCACGGTCGACTGGGATGTCGGTGCAGCGGCTGTCAAAACGCGCTCTGGCATTGACGACATCGAAGAAAAAACAGCGCGCCGGGTGGTCACCACCGGTTGCGGCCAGGGCAGTGTGTTCGGCGGCCTGATGGACGAGGTTGACCAGCTGGTACTGCCGAAAGACATCCGCATCACGCAACGCCAGTTGTACAGCGTGGTGAACACCATTCGCCTTGAAGAAACCACCTACAAGTCGGCCGGTTCGGTTCACGCTTGCGCCTTGTTTCAGCTCGGCCAAGATGAGCCGGCGATGCTGCTGTTCATTGAGGATGTCGGTCGCCACAACGCCATCGACACGATTGCCGGTTGGCTCGCCATGCATGCGATCACCAGCGAGGGGCTGGTTTTTTACACCACGGGTCGGCTGACCAGCGAGATGGTCATCAAGTCAGCGCAAATGGGCGTGCCGATTGTGGTGTCGCGCAGCGGCATCACACAGATGGGCCATCAGATCGCGCAGGCCGTGGGCTTGTGCGCCATTGGCCGTGCCACCAACAAACGCTTTGTTTGTTACGCCAGCCCGGAGCGCTTGCAGCTGGAACCCCAACCAAGGGTGAACCACGGTTAATCTTTATAGGCTAAGGTCAAGCCTATGAATTTTCTTTTCTTGAAGCTGGGTTGGAAGAGCACGCTGCGCGATTTGCGCGCGGGTGAGTTGCGTTTGTTGATCGTCGCGGTGGCCTTGGCCGTGGCGTCTCTCACCGCGGTGGGCTTTTTTGCAGATCGACTCAAAGGCGGCTTAGAGCGCGATGCCCGTCAGTTGCTGGGGGGCGACGCTATCGTCAACAGCGATTTGCCCACGCCTGCGCCGTTCATGGACAAGGCGAAAGAGCTGGGGTTGGCCACGGTGTCCATCGTCAGCTTCCCGACCATGGCCCGTGCGCCAGACGATGCCGGTGGAGCGACCAAACTGGTGGCTTTCAAAGCCGTCGCATCAGGCTACCCCTTGCGCGGAAATTTGCGCATTGCAGACACCCCCGGAGCGCCGGGTGACACCACGCGCGGCATACCCGCACCCGGAACCGTGTGGGTCGACGCGCCACTGATGAATTCATTGGGCCTCGAGATGGGCCAGTCCTTGCTGCTCGGTGACAGCAGCTTCACGGTCAGCAAAATCATTGTCAGCGAACCTGACCGTGGCGGCGGCTTCATCAGCTTTTCGCCGCGGGTGATGGTCAACCAGGCCGATGTGGCGGGCACCGGCTTGATCCAGCCGGCCAGCCGCACCACCTACCGTTTAGCCGTGGCCGGTGCCGATCCGGCCGTCAAGGTGTTCGTTGATTGGGCCACGGAAGAAGTGAAAAAACCGGGTGACCGGGGTGTCCGCATTGAGTCTCTTGACAGCGGCCGCCCGGAGATGCGCCAGACGCTGGACCGGGCTGAAAAATTCCTCAACCTTGTGAGCCTGTTGGCCGCACTCTTAAGCGCCGTAGCAGTCGCCATCGTGGCGCGCGGTTTTGCTGCCAAGCATCTGGATGATTGCGCCATGTTGCGCGTGCTCGGTCAGCCGCAGCGGACGATTGCCTTGGCCTATACCTTCGAGTTTGTGGTGGTGGGCCTGTTTGCCAGCGCGGTGGGTGTCGCACTGGGTTTTGCGGTGCACTACGCGTTTGTTTTGTTGTTGGCGGGCTTGGTTGAATCCGTGCTGCCTGCGGCCACTTTCTGGCCAGCAGCTTTTGGCATGGGCATGGGCCTGACGCTGATGCTGGCCTTTGGCCTACCACCGGTCTTACAGCTGGCCCAAGTGCCACCACTGCGCGTCATTCGCCGCGAAGTTGGCAATCTCAAGCCCGTTTCTATAGCGGTGTTGTCGGTGGGCGTGCTGGGCTTTGCTACTTTGTTACTGGCTGCCAGCAGCGACCTCAAACTCGGGCTGATTGCTGTGGGTGGCTTTGCCGGGGCGGTGCTGTTGTTTGCGCTTGCAAGTTATCTAGCGGTGCGCTTGCTGCGCGTCAGCGTCAACGAAGCCACCGCGCCGCGCTGGCTGGTGTTGGCGACACGTCAACTCGCGGCACGCCCGGTCTATGCCGTGGTGCAGGTCAGTGCGCTGGCGGTCGGTTTGCTGGCGCTGGTCTTGCTGGTGTTGCTGCGGACAGACCTCATCAGCAGCTGGCGCCAAGCCACGCCGGTCGATGCGCCCAACCGTTACATCATCAATGTGCAGCCTGATCAAAGCGTTGCGTTTCAGCAGGCCTTGCGCGACGCTGGCGTGGCACGTTACGACTGGTACCCGATGATTCGCGGTCGCTTGGTCGCCATCAATGGCCAAGCTGTGGTGCCAACAGATTACACAGACGATCGCGCTCAGCGTTTGGTCGACCGTGAGTTCAACCTTTCCAACACCGCCGAAAAGCCCTCGCACAACCAGGTCGTGGCCGGACGCTGGACGCCCGAAGAAAAAGACGGTCTCAGCGTCGAAGAAGGCATCGCTGAAACCTTGGGACTCAAGCTCGGAGACCGCTTGCGGTTTGACATCGCCGGGCAACTCAGCGAGGCCAAGATCACCAGTCTGCGCAAGGTCGACTGGGGTTCGCTGCGGGTGAACTTCTTCGTCATTTACCCGGTCAGCCAATTGGCCGATGTGCCTATCACCTACATCAGCGCTTTCCGTGCGCCAGAAACGACCGGCCCGCCGGGTAGCTTTGACAACGCCTTGGTGCGGGCATTTCCGAACATCACCAACGTCGATATGACCAGCACCCTGGCGCAGGTGCAGCGGATTTTGGACCAAGTGATCCGTGCCATCGAATTCTTGTTTGGCTTCACCTTGGCGGCCGGGTTGGTGGTCCTGTTTGCCGCCGTGACCGCCACGCGCGAGGAGCGCGCCCGTGACTTCGCCATCATGCGTGCGGTGGGCGCCCGTGCCTCACTGTTGCGTCAAGTGCAGCGCGCCGAACTGGCTGGCGTCGGTTTGCTGGCTGGCTTTTTAGCGTCGGCGGCAGCGGTGGCGGTGGGCTGGGCCTTGGCTCGCTATGTGTTTAATTTCACCTGGACCGCATCGTGGCTGGTGCTGGTGTTCGGCAGCCTGGCTGGCGCGCTGTTGGCGCTGGCGGCCTGTTGGTGGGGTCTGCGCTCCGTTCTCAACACACCGGTGGTCGAAACCTTGCGGCAAACGCAAGGACAATAATTGGCACCATGCAGATTGAAGAAAAACCACCCGGCACGCCGCCGTTTGAGACCCCTTTTGAATGGATTGGCGGTGAAGCCCGCATCCACGCCTTGGTCGAACGCTTTTACGACTTGATGGACCTGGAGCCGGGTTACGCCGCTTTGCGGGCCGCGCATGGCCCCGAACTCGCTAACGCCCGTGAACGTCTGGCCATGTTCTTGTGCGGCTGGATGGGCGGGCCGCAACATTACACCGACCGCTTTGGGCATCCGATGTTGCGCAGGCGGCACATGCCGTTTTCTATCGGCGTGTTGGAGCGTGACCAATGGGTCGCCTGCATGGACCAAGCGATGCAAGAAACCGGTGTCGATGAGGTGCTGCGGGCACGCTTGAACGACTCGTTTTTTCAGACCGCCGATTGGATGCGCAATCGCGGTGTTTGAGCCGCTGCCGGTGAGTTAGTCCGGCGCCAGCAAAACCACCAGCGCGCCCGCTCCGCCTTCGGCAGGCCGTGCCTGTGCAAAGGCAAGCACTTCAATTTTTTGAATCAACCAGCTCTGCACGCGGCCTTTGAGGACCGGCGTCTTGCCGGGTGAACCGAGCCCCTTGCCGTGCACCACGCGGACGCAGCGCCAGCCGGTTTTTTGGGCGTCGCGAATGAACTGTGACAGCGTGTCTCTAGCGTCGTCGCGGCGCAGGCCGTGCAGGTCAAGCTGGCCCTGAATGCGCCAAGCGCCGCGCCGCAGTTTGCGCACCACATCCACGCCGATGCCGGGTCGCCTGAAGCTCAGCGCTTCGTCCGTGTCCAGCAGCGCATCACCATCAAACTCGTCTGACAGGGCTTCCCGCATGACGGCTTGCTCGTCGAGCTGGAGTTGTGCCGCAATGGGCGGCGGTTGTGGGATGCTGATGTGGGCCTGTTGGCCTGGGCCGTGTCGGGCCGGCAGCGCCTTGATCGGCCCGATGCTGTGGGCGAATAGTTCTTTTTCAGCTTTCAGTTGGCGGGCGGCGGCGAGGCGGGCAGCTTGCAGTTCGGCTGCCAGCCGTTTCTGGTTTTCGATGTCCAGTTTCAGGGCTTTCAGGCCGCGCAGGTCTTTGATAGCGGGCGTTTTCATGCCTCAACTTTAGACCAATCCGAGCTCAGCCATCGACACCGCCTCCGTGCGGGTCACGACAAAATGGTCAAGTACCCGCACATCGACCAGCGCCAACGCGGTTTTCAGGGTTTGCGTCAGGGCTTCGTCGGCGCGCGACGGCTGGGCGCTGCCGCTCGGGTGGTTGTGCGCCAGCACGACGCTGCCGGCGTTCAGGGCCAGTGCCCGCAGCACCACTTCGCGCGGGTAGACGCTGGTTTGCGTCAACGTGCCGCGAAACATTTCTTCAAGCGCGATCAGCCGATGTTGGCTGTCCAAAAAAAGCACCGCAAAAATTTCATGCGGTCGACTGCCGAGTTGCAACTGCAGGTAATCGCGGACGGCTTGCGGCGAGGCAAACAGCGGTTTTTCTGCCAGCCGCTGCGTCAGCGCCCGCCGCGACAGTTCCAGTACCGCCACCAACTCTGCGCGTTTGGCAGGCCCCAGCCCTTTGATGGACTTGAGCGCCTCGGCGGGCGTGTGCAGCAGGCCGGCTACGCCGCCGAAGGTGTCGACCAGCTCTTGCGCCAACTGCAAGACGTTTTTGCCACGGATACCGCTGCGCAGCATCAAGGCGAGTAATTCAGCGTCGCTCAGTGCCGCTGCGCCGCGCGCCAGCAGTTTTTCACGGGGGCGGGCATCTTCGGGGAGGTCTTTGAGTAGCATGGCGCAGCTTAGCTAGCGGGGTTTGCCAAGGAGCTGACTTTGTTCAGCACAAGCCAAAGCCCTGTCGCAGACCACCCAGTCAACTTTTCTTACAATAGTCAGTTGCTTTAGCCCCTGCCTTTGCGGACTTCGCGTTCCGCTGAAAGTTGTTCATGTCGCTTGTCTCGCCTGATCTGTTCATTGCCAGTAACGACCCCGTGCCCGTGGTGGCCCCCGGTTCTTTTTTGACATTGCACTACCGCATGGCCGCACCCGCCGTGAACGGCCAGCCGGGCGCGGACATCATCAACACCTTTCAGGACAAGCCGGCGACGCTGAGCCTGGGCGGCGGCCAGTTGGCCCCGGCGCTGGAGCAACGCTTGTTGGGCCTGAAAGAAGGTACGCGCGCGACCTTTGAAGTGCCTGCTGGCGAGGCTTTTGGTGAGCGCAACCCGGACTTGATTCAGTGGGTGGCGCGCAAGCTGCTCAATGAACTGGGTGACCCCGACGAGCAATATAAAGTCGGCGACGTGGTGCAATTCCCCACGCCGGACGGCATGGGTCAGTACGCCGGTGCGGCGCAGCAGGTGAAAGCCGACGGCAGCGCAGTTCAATTTGACTTCAACCACCCCTTGGCCGGTCAAGGCGTGATTTTTGAAGTCCATGTGATTGGGGTTTTATGACAGATTCTTTGGCAGGCTTGGCGTCGCACCCGCAAGAAATTTTGTTGGCCGAGCCGCGTGGTTTTGCGCCGGCGTTGACCGGGCGATTGAAATCGTTGAGCGCGCCTTGATCAAGTTTGGCGCGCCGATTTATGTGCGCCACGAAATCGTTCACAACACCTACGTCGTCAACGATCTGAAGGACAAGGGCGCGATTTTCATTGAAGAACTCGACGATGTGCCGCCCGGTGCCACGCTGGTGTTCAGTGCGCACGGCGTGAGCCGCGCGGTGCAAGATGAAGCCCGCGCGCGCGGTTTTCAGATCTTTGATGCAACCTGTCCGTTGGTCACCAAGGTGCACGTTGAAGTGGCCAAGCTGCACAAAGAAGGTTATGAGTTCATCATGATCGGCCACAAAGGGCACCCTGAAGTTGAAGGCACGATGGGCCAGCTCGACAGCGGCATTCATCTGGTGGAAGACGTGGCCGATGTGGCGCGTATTCAGCCCAGCCAAACCAGCCTGTTGGCGGTGGTCACGCAGACCACGCTCAGCGTAGACGACGCAGCTGAAATCAGCGCAGCCGTGAAGGCGCGTTTCCCAACAGTGCGCGCACCCAAGCAGCAAGACATTTGCTACGCCACGCAAAACCGCCAAGACGCCGTCAAGGTGATGAGCCCGCAGGTGGATATTTTGATTGTGGTTGGCAGCCCGACCAGTTCCAACAGCAACCGCCTGCGTGAACTCGCCGCCAAACTTGGCACCGTTGCCTACATGGTCGACGACGCCAGCGAGCTGCAGGAAAGCTGGTTCGAAGGCCGCAGCCGCGTTGGCCTGACGGCCGGTGCTTCGGCCCCTGATGTGCTGGTGCGGCAGGTGATTGACCGCCTGCGTGCGATGGGTGCGGTGTCGGTGCGCAAGATGGACGGTATCGAGGAAACCATCAAGTTTCCCTTGCCCAAAGGGCTGAAGATGGACAGCGAACAAACGCTCGCCGCCGGCAGCAGTCGGCTGCACCAGCCCGAGGTCTGAAAGTCGCCTTTAAAATCTCCCGATGCTTGACATCAATCTTCTCCGCAAAGACCTCCCATCCGCCATCGCGCGACTCGACACCCGCAAACGCCCGCAGGCGTTTTTGAACGTCGAGGCCTTCCAGTCACTGGAGGCTGAACGCAAGACCTGCCAGATTCGCACTGAAGAATTGCAGAACCAGCGCAACAGCCTGTCCAAACAAATCGGCCAGCTCAAGTCCAAGGGCGAAGACACCAGCGCCATCATGGCGCAGGTCGGCACCTTCAAAGCCGAGCTGGACAGTACGGCCCAGCGCTTAGAGCAAATTCAGACCGAGATGCAGGCGCTGCTGCTCGCGGTGCCTAATTTGCCGCACAGCAGCGTGCCCGAAGGCGCTGGCGAAGCTGGCAATGTCGAAGTGCGCAAGTGGACGCCGGCACAAGGTTTGGGCGGCGTGCCCGCAGCGTTGGCTTTTGAGGCGAAAGACCACGTCGATGTGGGTGAACCATTGGGGCTGGACTTTGCCGCCGGCACCAAGCTCACCGGCTCACGCTTCACCGTGATGAAGGGCCCATTGGCCAAACTGCACCGCGCGCTGTCGCAGTTCATGCTGGACTTGCAGACCAGCCAACACGGCTACACCGAATGCTATGTGCCTTACATCGTCAACGCGGATTCGCTGCGCGGCACCGGCCAATTGCCGAAGTTTGAAGAAGACTTGTTTGCGGCCAAAAAAGGCGGCCAAGAAGGCGAAGCCGAGAACGCCGCGCTGTATTTAATCCCAACCTCCGAAGTGCCGCTGACCAACTTGTTGCGCGACGAAATCGTCGCTGAAGCTGATTTGCCGATCAAGCTCACCGCGCACACGCCGTGCTTTCGTTCTGAAGCCGGCAGCTACGGCCGCGACACGCGCGGCATGATTCGCCAGCACCAGTTCGACAAAGTCGAGATGGTGCAGGTCGTTCATCCCGACAAAAGCTATGACGCGCTGGAAGAGATGACCGGCCACGCCGAAGCCGTGTTGCAAGCGCTCGGCCTGCCGTACCGCGTCATGCTGCTGTGCACCGGCGACATGGGTTTTGGCTCGACCAAGACCTACGACCTGGAAGTCTGGTTGCCGGGACAAAATACCTACCGCGAGATCAGTTCGATCTCCAACTGCGAAGCCTTTCAGGCCCGCCGTTTGCAAGCGCGTTTCAAAAATGCGCAAGGTAAAAACGAGTTCGTCCACACTCTGAACGGTTCTGGTCTGGCCGTGGGCCGCACCTTGGTGGCAGTCCTTGAAAACTACCAGCGCGAAGACGGCAGCGTCGAGGTACCAGCGGCTTTGCAGCCTTACATGGGCGGCATCACGCAGCTGACACCGGGCGCGAAGTAAGCTGCAAAGTAAGGCACAAGGTCAGGCTGTATGTCGCCGCTCGCTGAGTTGTTCTTCGCGCGACTCGCCCTTGAGCCGGCGGTGCTGGTGCAGGTGCAAGCCACAGAAGGTTCTGCGCCGCGTCATGCAGGTGCGTGGATGGCCGTTTTTTCGGATGCACTGGTTGGCACCATTGGCGGCGGGCATTTGGAGTTTCAGGCTATCGACCGGGCGCGTGAGTTGCTGAATGCTGAATCCGCTGGCGAGAAGTTATCCGAGACGATGCGCTTGGCCCTCGGTCCCTCTTTGGGTCAGTGCTGCGGCGGGGTGGTGCACTTGCGGCTTGAACGCTTGACTGCAGCAGACGCGTCAGAACTGCGCTGCCGCTTGGATGTAGAGCGCATGCCGGTGGCGCTGTTTGGTGGTGGCCATGTCGGCCACGCGCTGGCCGACGTGTTGGCGCGCTTGCCGGTGGCGCTGCACTGGATCGACAGCCGCGAAGGTATTTTCCCCGCCGGTTTGCCGACACATGTGGTCTGCGAACACTCTGAGCCGGTGCAGGCAGCGGTGAAGGACCTGGCGCCGAGGTCTTGCGTTCTCATCATGAGTTTCAGCCACGCTGAAGACCTCGACGTCTTAACCCAGTGTTTAGCGCGGCAACGCACGAAGCAAGATTTACCTTACATCGGCCTGATTGGCAGCAAGACCAAATGGGCGACTTTTCGGCACCGTCTGGAAGCCCGTGGCTACAGCGTCGAAGAACTGGCGCATGTCACCTGCCCAATAGGTGTTGCCGGCATTGACGACAAAGAGCCCGAGGTGATTGCGGTGGCTGTGGCTGCGGAGTTATTGCAGCTGCGGTCCAGCAAGTTCGTCACAACCCCAGTGGCGACGTCGTCGAGCCAAGCGTAACGCTTGCGATACAGCGCCCGCTTGCGCGAAGGGATCTCATCGGCAGCACGGCGCTGGGGCTGGCTAGGCAGCCGCCAATCGTGATCGACCAGCAGGGTCGCTCCTAATTCGGTCCAGAATTCACGGTAGTCAAACGTGAAGCCTTGCTTGTCCGTGTTGCGCCGCTTTTTGACCTGATGTTCGGGATCGATACCGCGTATTTCCGTGATGCCCCAAACAGTGCAGGCCATCTGAAAAATGTTCAACAACAAGTGATGCGGGCGAAGCCCGTGGCTTTGCTTGGTGATGGACTGTATGGCTTCAAGATTGCAGCCCGTGACACCTCGAACCCCCTGTACGGAGGCAATCAGAACGGTGTTGTGACTCAAAAAACCAAAGCTGATATTGAACAGTGGTTTGCCATGATGGTCTTTGAGTGACAGGGCCCAAAAGCCTTCATGCAAACTAATGCGGTTGAGTTCGAGGTCGACCGAACAATAGGCTTGCTCAGTCAGCCGGACCCGATGTCCCTCAACCAGTTGCTGGACGTTGGCCAAACCAAACTTCTCTTGGGCCACTTGCAGATCAGTGGCGCACTGCGAAAAACGCTGTTTTTGCGACCAGCGGCGGTCCAGGTAAAGCCTGAACGGAACATAAAAGCAGCGATGGTTGGCCATAAACAGCGACCGCCAAAGACCGTTCCTAGAAAGGTACCCCAGAAACATGCGGCGCGCTGCAGATGCTTGTAAGAGGCGACATTGGTACTTGAGTCGATCAAAAAACCGGCCGGCTCTGAGCACGCCGATCACTTCGCTCATCGAAGGCCATGGCAATGGCTCTTCAATCGGGGCAAAACTCATCAGGTGCAATGTCGGTGGCGAACGCTTCGCCCCAGGCAATAGCCCAGCTGATGTCAAAATTTGCCTTAAATACATGGATCTTTACATTGAGGACACAAAAGTGTAATTGATTGTGAGGTTTTGAGCCTGACTGCTGGCTGACCTCTGCCGCCGGTTATTACGTAGGGGCATCGAAATCTTGTATACACTTCACCCGCAAGACCGCAGCGGAGCCGGAATTTCATTCCTGTGTCGCGGTCCATGCTGCTTACAGCGCCCGCAGTGGTGAGCAGTCCGACAACCATGTCCGGTGGCTGCGACGCCGTTTCGCACCCAAGGCATGAGGATTGCTAGGTCAACACCATGGAAACTTATCTTCTCGACTGGGCCAACCTGCTGCTGCGCTGGGTCCACGTGATCACCGCCATCGCCTGGATTGGCTCCTCCTTTTATTTTGTCTTTTTAGACTCCAGCCTGACACCGCCGGTCGACGAAGATCTGAAGAAGCAGGGCGTCAGCGGTGAGCTCTGGGCGGTGCATGGCGGCGGTTTTTACCACCCGGTCAAGTTCGCCGTCAAGCCACCGCAGATGCCGGCCCACTTGCACTGGTTTTACTGGGAGGCCTACAGCACCTGGCTCACTGGCATGGCGTTGTTCACGCTGTCTTACCTGTGGCAGGCCAGCACCTACCTGATTGATAAGTCACTGATGGATTGGTCGCCAGTGGCCGCTGGTGCGGCAGCGCTGTCTTTCCTGGTGGTGTTTTGGCTGCTGTACGACGGCATTTGCCGCGTCTTGGGTCAGCGTAAAAATGCAGATGCGTTGGTTGGTGCGGGCGTGTTGGTGCTGGTGTGCGCGGCCTCTTGGCTGGCCTGCCATTTGTTTGCCGGACGCGCAGCCTTTTTGTTGGTGGGTGCCATGATCGCCACGGCCATGAGCGCCAACGTGTTTTTCTGGATCATTCCCGGCCAGCGCACGGTGGTCGCCTGCATCAAGGCCGGCCAGCCGGTTGATCCGATTCACGGTCAGCGCGGCAAACAACGTAGCGTGCACAACACCTACTTCACGCTGCCCGTGCTGTTCGCCATGCTCAGCAACCATTACAGCTTCACTTGGAGCCATCCGCACAACTGGCTGGTGCTGATTCTGATGATGTTCGCCGGTGCGGCGATTCGCCAATTTTTTGTGCTGCGCCACGGCTATAAGCTCGGTCGCAATGGCAATCCGCTGGCCTACGCGCTGGTGGGCGTGGCCGTTATTCTGGCGACTATCGTTTGGCTCAAGCCGGCACCGCGTGCGGCGGCCAGCGCTGTACCTGCGGTCGTCAGCTACCAGATGCTGCAACCGGTGTTGGCACAGCGCTGCTACATGTGTCACGGCGAGCAGGTGCAGATGAAAAACGTGCGCCTTGATTCACCCGAAGCCGTCAAGCTGCACGCGCAAGCGATGTACCAGCAGGCCGTCGTCAGCAAGATCATGCCGATGAACAACGCCACCGGCATCACCGACGACGAGCGGGCTTTGATCGGCCGCTGGTTCGAAGGTGGTGCGCCGGTGCGCTAATCACGTTTTATCAATCTTCAGGCCTTCTTCAGGCCTTTTTGTTGAGACTCGCCAGCGCCGCCAGCACCTTGTCAGGGGTGATCGGAATCGACCGGAGTCGGGCCCCGATCGCGTCGTGAATGGCGTTGGCCACCGCACCTGGAATCACCGTCGCCGTCGGCTCGCCGGCACCCCAAGAAGCTTCTCCGGGACGGTCGATCAAGTCGACCTCCACCTTCGGCACGGCTGGAAAGCGCAAGATCGGGTAGCTGTTCCAGTCCACGCTGGTGACCTTTTGGCGGTCCCACTGAACCTGCTCCATCAAGGTCCGGCTGACGGTTTGGATGACGCCGCCTTCGATCTGGTTCGCCAGGCCGTTGGGGTTGATGATCTGACCGCAGTCATGGGCGACGCAAACCCGTGTGACTTGCACCTCGCCTGTTTTGCGGTCGACTTCCACCTCGGCCACAGCCGCCACGTAGGTGGTGGTGTTGTTGTAGCGCACGTACGAGATGCCGCGGCCGCGGGCTTTATCGCCCGACTGACCGGCGCGATTCGTGCCAACCCGTTTGACCCATTCAGCGCGCTTCATGACCGCTTCGATCACTGCCACACCCCGCGGGTCTTTGAGGTGCTGAAGCCTGAATTCTGCCGGGTCTGCTTTGGCCTCAGTGGCCAGTTCGTCCATGAAGGACTCATTGGCAAAGGTGTTTTCGATTCGGCCCGGACTGCGCAGGTGGGCCGAGCGGAAAAAGGTGTCGGCGATGTGTCGCGTGTTCACCCGGATATTGGGCACGCCATATGGCGCGCCCGCATTTTGGAACAAAAAGCCGACCCAGTTGCCCGGCTTGGGCAGGCCTACGTCGGTCGCTGCCAGCAAAGGAAAGTCCAGCGGCTTGAAGGCCACGATGTGGTTGACGGCGATGTGAAAGTCAGCCGACCAAGCCTGCAACTGGCCGCTGGCGTCAAAACCGCCTTCCATGTCGATCGCTCTGGGCGGGCTTTTGGGCGCACGCGCAGTCTCGTCGTCGCGCATCCACTGCACCCGCACCGGCTTGCCGATCAGGGTGGCGATCAGCGCCGCATCCGCGGTGTCGTCTTCGTGGCCGTTGCGGCCATAGCAGCCTGAGCCGTCGAGGTAGAGCAGGCGCACGCTGTCCAGTGGCAGGCCGGTGACGCTGGCCAACTCGGTTTGCATCGAATGCGTGGCTTGTGAGGGTGACCAAACCACCAACTTGCCGGCGCTGAAGTCGGCCACGGCGCAAGATGGACCGATGGAGGCGTGGGTTTGCACCGCGAACTCGTAACTGGCTTTGACCTTGCGAACGCTGCTGGCGAGCGCGGCAGGGGCATCGCCGACTTTCTGGGTGGCTTCTTCTTTGGCCAAAGGTTGCGCGCGCCAGTAGTCAAACACAGTGGCTTGGTCTGGCAGCCCGGTTCCCGCCGACCAAGTCGGTTTGAGCGCGCGCGCCGCTTTGACGGCACCCCACTCGGTTTTGGCAACCACCGCCAAGAAGCTGCCTTTGCGAACGGTCTGAACAAAACCGCTGATCTTGCGCGCAGCGCTGTCGTCAACGGTCAGCAGCTTGGCGCCGGCGTTGTCGGGTCGGACCACGCGGGCGTGCAGCATGCCGGGCAAGCGCAGGTCATGCACGTACGGAAACGCAGCTGAGACTTTGGCCGGAATGTCAACCCGCGGGATCGACAGTCCGACCACGCGGTACTGGGCCGCGGGCTTCATGACAGCCTTGGGGTCGATTTTCAGATCAAAGACCGCGGCGGTGGGCATCAGCTCACTGTAGGCCACCGTTTTGGAGGTGTCCGCCGTGACGCTGACGATGCCTTGGCTCACGCTCAGCTCTGAGGCTGCAACCCCCAACTTGGCTGAGGCCCGCGACAGCAAGGCGGCGCGGGCGGTGGCGCAGGCGCGGCGCAGTTCGCCACCGCCTTGGGAAATCGTCAAATTGGCACCGGTGATCCATTGATCGGGCGTGGTGGCGGTGTCGCCCATGACCATCTCAATGCGCTCAAAAGCGACATCGAGTTCGTCGGCCGCCATTTGGGCCAGCGCGGTTTTGGTGCCCGTGCCCAGGTCGACCTTGCCGACGAAAATGGTGATCTTGCCGTCCGCACCCACCGCTACAAATGAGTCGACCACGTCCTTGGCGACTGATTTGGCTGGGCGCAGGTTTGGCGCAGCGGCTTGCGCCAACGTGGCGCTGGCACTGAAGCCCACCACCAGTGCGCCGGCGCCTGCTTTCAACAGGCTGCGGCGGCTGAATGCGATGTCCATTGTGTTGTTGTTCATGTCGTGCTCCTTCAGGCCGTTGCGGCGCGTTTGACCGCGGCGCAAATGCGTTGATGCGTGCCGCAGCGGCACAAATTGCCAGCCAGTGCGCTCTTGATCTCGCCTTCACTCGGGTTGGGCTTGGTCTTGAGCAAAGCCGCAGAGGTCATGATCATGCCGTTGATGCAGTAGCCGCACTGAGCGGCCTGCTCGTCAATGAACGCTTGCTGCAGTTTGCCTGGTTGGCCGTTGACCAGCAGACCTTCCAGCGTTGTCACGGCCTTGCCAGCCAGCGTGCTGACGGGCAGCAGGCAAGAGCGTGTGGCCACGCCGTCGACATGCACCGTGCACGCCCCGCATTGGCCTAAACCGCAACCGAACTTGGGTCCGTTGAGGGCTAGGTTGTCTCGCAATACATACAAAAGCGGCGTGTCAGCTTCGGCTTCGACGCTTTGCTTTTTGCCATTGACCATGAGTGAGTAGCGGGGCATGTTGTCTCCTGTCGAGTTGTTATGAAATCCTACGGGAACCTGAAAAAACAGTCGATATGTGCACGAAAAATCAGTCCGCCTTGATACCAGCCGCCTTGATGGTCTTGCCCCAGAACTCGGTTTCACGCTTCACCAAAGCGTCCAGCTCAGCCGGTGGCTGGTAGCGCAGGTCAATGCCGGCGGCGCTGGCGCGGCTTTTGGTTTCGGGCAGTTCCAACGCTTGCTTGATCGAGCTAGACAGTTTAGCGACGACGTCTGGCGGTGTACCGGCAGGCGCAAAAATCGCCACCCAGGCTTCGAGCTCAAAGCCTTTCAGGCCCGCTTCAGTCGTCGTCGGCACGTTCGGTACGCCGGGGTGACGGGTTTTGCTGGTCACCGCCAAGCCCTTGAGTTTGCCGGCTTGCACATGGCTCATCAAAGACGGTGGCGTGCTGATGAAAACCTGCACCTGGCCCGACAACACGTCTTGCACGGCCGGACCGGAACCACGGTAAGGAATGTGAACCATGCTGGTGCCGGTTTGCATCTTGAACATCTCAGTGCCAATGTGCGAGAGCGAACCATTGCCTTGCGAGGCGTAGCTCAGCTTGCCGGGGTTGGCTTTGAGGTAGCTGATGAATTCTTTGAGGTTGTTCACGGGCACCGAAGGGTGCACGGCAATGATGTTGGTGGCCACGGTGATGAGGGCCACCGGCGTCAGGTCTTTTTGGGCCCATGGCAACTTGGGCGACAGCGCCGGGTTGCCGACGTGGTACGCCGAGTAAGACGTCAGCAGCGTGTAGCCGTCGGCGTGAGCGCGGGCGACTTGGCTGTAAGCCACGTTGCCGCTGCCGCCGCCTTTGTTGTCGACGATGACTGTCTGGTTCATCACGCGCGACAGTGGCTCGCTGAGCAGGCGGGCCGACGCATCGACAAAACCGCCCGGTGGATTTGGCACCACCAGCGTGATCGGTTTGCTGGGGAAGGCTTGCGCCAATGCGGCAGCGCTCAGCAGCAGGGCGCAGCCGGCCAGCGCGGTCTGGCGAATGAAATGTCGTTTGTTCATCATGGTTGTCTCTCGTTTGAAATTTTTGGAAGCGATAAAATTTTTAATACTGGCCGGAGAGTAGCGTACCGGCGTTCGGCACGCGGCGTTCCAAGCCCAGGTTTTTAAGCAAGGCCCAAGTGGTACAGACCGCGCTGGAGACCACCGGCAGACCGCTGGCTTGCTCGATCATCGGCACGGCGGCCAGTGACGGCATCTGCACGCAGGCCGACGCCACGATGGCGTCCACGCCTTTGATATTGAGCTGCTTGTACAACTCAGCCGGGGCTTTCGGGTCACGCGCACCGACTTCCAGGTTGTTCGGGATTTCCAGCGAAATGCTGTCGACCACTTCAATGCCTTCGTGTTCCAGGTAGTCAATGACCATGCGCGTCAGCGGTTTCATGTAGGGCGCAATGATCGACACGCGCTTGGCGCCCAGCGCTTGCAGGCCTTCAACCAGAGCACCGGCGCTGGTGGTGACTGAGGTCGGCCCGCCGTTGGCAGCGCAGACTTCTTGCAGCCGGCGTTGGGATTCGCGGTGGTAGCCCTTGCCCATGCTCATGATGGCCACCAGACAGGCGTAGCCCATGGTGTCCATGCGCGCATCAGAGAGTTCCAAGGCGCAGCGGTCAGAGTCGCGGTCCATCGCTTCGAGCTCGGCTTTGGTGACTTCCTTCATGCGCATGCGGCTGGAGTGAAAGGTGAAGCGCTCCGGCAGCACCAGCTCGCGGGCGCGCAGCATGGCCGGAATCTCGGTTTCCATGGTGGTGTTGGAGCTCGGGACGATCAGTCCGACGCGGTATGAACGGCTCATGGGATGCTTTCTGTGGGTGTCTGAATGTCAAAGAGACTCGATCTTCGGCGGCTTGATTGATACGCGCAAATACATAATGTGAATTGATCTATACCGATATTGGATTAATCATGGACCTTCGACAGTTGCGCTATTTCACCGTGCTGGCCAGCGAGCTGAGCTTCACC
>Ga0075464_10000251_pt1 | contig 23114 bp, 39 predicted proteins | sample DEB19_08_DNA_5_FD_75068 | JGI IMG/M metagenome (GOLD analysis project Ga0075464, IMG submission 75068) | Aqueous microbial communities from the Delaware River and Bay under freshwater to marine salinity gradient to study organic matter... | ecosystem: Environmental > Aquatic > Marine > Coastal ...
CCCACTGCTGGAAAGCGAGTCAGAGATCGCCGCAATGTTTGCTATCTCAGCTCTCCAGACCGAGGCCTTCACTGGTTGCTTTCCATGTGGGATCAAGTTCATGAACAATGTCCAGAATCCAAGCTAGAAATTGGCTATGGCGCAATGAAGTGGGCAGAAGCCAATGCTCATCTAATTGAGTCGCCAAGCCCCGTTCATCATGAGTTCGGAAAAAGAGCAACATTCATCAAGAACTGGAAAGCCTGCTACGACAAAAGCGGCAGAAGCGATGTCGTTTTCCACCAAGAGCGCTCTGCAGAATTGGTGGCAGACATCTTGGCTCGCTCCGCTGTTCTGGCCTATACATGCGACCCAATCCTCCCAACGGAAGGCTTTTCTGTAACGACTGTTGAGGCAGCTGCAGCTGGCTGTGTTCCGCTGGTATCCAATGTTGATGCTCTGGGAACCATTTATCCTGGTTTGGCTTATCTGCCACGACCCTCAAAAGCAAACATTTCTGCCTGGGTTGATGCCATTGTAGATGAAGTGAAATACCCATCAGAGCAACTGAAAGAGCGGTGCCGAAATGTTGCAGCGCTTTACGAATACTCAAGCTTGCTCCCTCACGTCAAGAGGCAGCTCGATTTCATCCGTCGGAAATCTTGAATGCACTAGAATTGGCGGCACCTCCTAGGCCAATTTCCTAAAGACGCCCCGTTGCTCGACGGCGGAATGAACTAAGATTGATCCCAGATGAAGATCGTTCTTGTCATTCCGCCGTCGCCGTTTCTATTGGACGATCGGGTATTCCCCTTCCTCGGTCCATTGCAAATTGGAGCCGTGGCTCGCAATCTTGGTCACGAAGTTGAAGTTGCAGACCTTACGGGGTACAAACAACGTCATCCAGAAGTTGTGCACGCCGAGTACGAGCTTGTTTTTCAGGAAGCAGCTGCGCAACTCAGGTCTGCAACAAAAGATGCTGACCTTGTGGGGTTCTATTCGTTGGCCGCCCAACACCCAACTGTGGTCGGTCTATTGAAGGCCGTAAAAGAGGTCAATGGAAATTGCGTGACTGTCGTCGGCGGCCCGCACGCCAATACAGCCCCAGAATCGTGCCGTCATGATGGATTCGACTACGTGGTCGTTTCTGATCAGGGCGGCGGTGGCGGCGAGCCGGGCTTTATTGAGCTTCTAAGGCGCCTTTCCACTCAAGGCGATGGGAAGGCCACACCCAGCCAGAAAAAGCGCTTGGTGACTCTCTCAGAGGCGTCTAAGGCTGCCCCGAGCGATGAACGCATCATCAAGGTGTCCAGCCGAGAGGGTGTGGAGTGGGAGAATGACAAGTGGCCACTTCCCGCCCGTGACTTGATTGATCTCAACAGTTATCACTACGACATCGGCGGTCATCGAGCCACAAGCATCGTCTCTGCAACGGGTTGCCCGTATGCGTGTTCGTATTCATTTACGGGGGACACCTACGTTCTTACATCCGAAGGCCCAATCCAAATCAAAGATTTGATTGCTGGAGATCCCGAATTTGAATCTTGCGAACACGGCGGCACAATCGCAAAATACAAAACAGACGTTTGGGTGGCCACACACAAAACACCCCATCAGGCATCTTTTGTTCTTGATGAAGGAGTGCGCCCAATCATCAAGCTTGAATTTGAGAACGGCTCTGTTCTCAAGGTTACCGCAGAGCACCCCATTTACACCAAACAATCGAAAATCGGCAAGAAGCGCAAGAAAAATGCCTGGGTGAAAGCAGGCGATCTAAAAATCGGTGACATTGTTGTTGCAAAAGACATCGATCAATACGATACGAGATATGCAGCAAACATTCATTCGCTTACCAAACTGATCTCCATTGACACATCCTTGCCCCCTGAGCGTGTTTACGATTTGACGGTGCCTGGAGCGCATTCATTTGTTGCAAATGGTATTGTTTCCCACAACTGCAGCCACTGGGCGGGATATCGCAAGCTTGAAGCCCGCTCAGCAAAACGAGTGCAAGAGGAAATCCGACAGATCAAATCTGGGTACGGCATTGACGCAATCATGTTCTACGACGACGAGATCAATTTGCGTCCAGACTTCACAACGGAATTCCTTCCTATGCTTCAGGGAGAGGACATTCTTTGGCGAGCCTTCTTTAAGAGCGGAAAAAACCTCACCAAGGAATCCATTTTTGAGCAGATGAAAAATTCTGGATGCCATCAGATGTGCACCGGAGCTGAGTCTGCAAATCCGCAGATTCTAAAAGACATCAAGAAGGGCGCAACCGTAGAAGACAACACAAACTTCGTCAGGTATTGCATCAAGTACGGCATCAAACCCAAAGTATTTACACAAGTTGGTCTACCTGGAGAAACACCAGATACCATTAAAGAGCTGAGAAATTGGCTCGTACAGATGGCCCAAGAAGGTCTGACCGATGCGGACGTTTCAATCACAACCCCATACGAAGGTACGCCCATGTTTGAGCAGCCCGAGAAGCACAAAATCAAGTTTGACAAAAACGAACTTGACTTCTCCAAAGAGGTTGTCTTGTACAAGGGCACACCTGGGGAATACAAGTCGTATGTCTGGCACGAGAATCTCACTCGTGAAGATCTAGTGCATGCTCGTCAGTGGGTGGAGGATGAGTTCCGAAAAGCCGCTGGGTTGAAACCCATTCTAGCGAAAGATGACGGGTAGTCCTTCATATTTACAGACATGCTTTCGCAAGTACGGTCTGTAGACTTTGGAATCAACTACGGTGGACTCGGTACAGTCTCGTACAGCCTATACTCGGAAACAAACACTCTCGTTTTTGGGCCATCGTCTGTTGGCGTCACTGAAGTAGGCACACTGACTGGGATCTACTCAGCAAATATCAGCTTCCCGGATGACTTTCATGGAACAATTCTGTGGTCATCTGGTGGAGCTGATGCCGTTTTTGCCGCCGAACAATTCAATGTTGAGGAAAACAACCCAAAGATCAACGACATCCACTCCACAATTACGATTGTGGGTCAAGACATCGCCTTCATTAAAGACATTGAGGGTGGGCGATGGAGGATTGACAAAGCAACCTCGCAGATGGTGTTCTACAAATCCGATAACACAACAGCTGTCGCAACATTTCAGCTGAAAGATGAGCTTGGGAACCCATCATTCGCTGCGCCGTTCGAGCGCTCAAGGATCTAGCTATGAAAGAATCACGTGCATTCAAGGGCGCCCGTAAAGAGGCTGTATGGGCAAAGATCGAGAAGTTTGTTTCCCCGAAACCGAAGTTCTTCATCACCATGACGGCGATCAACAAGGTCGGAATCAACCCCCAATTTTCCTATGGGAACCCGGTTGGCATCTATTGTTACCAGCTGTCTCCAGATATCTTTGAGCAGCTGAAGACCAATACTCTTCCTTTTGTTGGAGACAAACCATACATCAATGTGATCACATCGTCTGGTAAGCTTCTCTATATCGAAGGTTACTCAATGCCATCCTACGAAAATGACATCGAGGTGCTGAGGAATGAGTTTAAAGGAAGCAAGGATGAGTGGCTTGGGTTGCTTGATCAGACTACAGACATCAATCTTAACCGAAATACACGATCGCCATTTGGCCGTCTTTGGTTTCTCACCAACCTGCTCGCAGATCGGCAAACCAAAGACGGCGGAAAAAGAGTAGCCGCTTGGCGAAAGATCCTGATGATGCTTGGGTATTCAGGCATTGTGGACCCAGGCCTTGGAATCATCCACCCTTCAGAACCAGAGCAGTCTTTGCTGATGGATGTCTCGGAAATCAAAGTTGTTACAACATTTCTGAACCCTTACGCTTCGGATAAAGCCACAGATCTTGCTGATGACCCAGACAAGAAAACCATTCTCGCAAAGGCCTCAAAGAACAAAAAGGGTAATGTCACCGTTTCACCTTCCGGCGCCGTAACCATTTACGATACGACTGGCGCCGTCGAAGAGATTCGATATGTTGAGCGAAATGATGATGGCGAGTATAGCGCAGACAATGACATTCGCTCCATGCCTGGTCCATCCAGGATTTTGTATGGCACAGGTGATCAGTGGGCACACAAAGAAGAGATCTGGGAGCGAGGTCCAGGCACCACCCTTAAAAGGATCACAGAGAGTAACGGAGGAAAGAAATTCATCTACAAATCTCCAGATCTCGATATTGAATTCAGAACGCAAAAATACACGCTCATCGACGTCCGAAAGGGGAATGAGTTGTTTGAGTACAATCCAGATTCGGCCGATGATCTGAACTCCGGCTTTTTGTTCTACAGCCCAAATGCTCAAAATCCTGGATTGAACTTTGAGCTTAAGCGAGAGGGCGGCAAGTGGGTGCCCGCCACTGCAGAAGACGCAGAGGGTCTGGAATATGGCGGCTATAACCCAAAACCGCCTAGGCTACCTGATATCGAATTTTTCGTCACCCGCACAAAGTTCCCTATGGGAACATCACTTGCAAAGTGAATAGTTATACTCTATGAGGACACCCAATTCTGTATTGCAGCTTCTTCTTCAAGAGAAGCTTGTTTTAGCAAACTACGATGAATACGCCAACAAGGTGGCTGAGGCCTATGCGGCCTCTCCTGTTTTGGACCCCAAGGCTGTCCCGCATTGGGCGGCTTTGATGGCCAGCACGGAAAATACGCTCTATCCGAAAATTGAAGCCGCCCTCAAGAAAAAGGCCCCTGGGAACCCCAAGGCAGGCATTCATGTTGTGGATTATCATCCATACCAAACAGCCCAGGAAATGGCTAAGGAGATTGACACAGGCATCTATCGAGTAAGCTCAGCAGACTCAGAACACCCGCTCTGGACCGTGGAACAGAACGTCAAGTTCCGAGCGGTCCATGATTGGTTTACGCACTACATCAACAAAGCTGATTTCTCACTTCGTGGAGAGCTAAGGGCTTACAATGCTTACGTGAAACTTCTTCCGAGAGATGCCGTCCCCGCAGCCTTCACAGAGATCGTTGGCCAAGCATGCTCCGTCATTTCCAATGGCTCATTTGCCGAACAAAAGATTTGCTTGTTGGACGGATTTGACTACCACAAGGTTGGTGTCATCAAGGGGGAGTCGGAACCCTCAGCTGAAAAATGAGCACGATCATCAATCGAGGCCTCATTGGCTATCACTTGGTCGCCAGAGGTCTCGCCGAGGGCGTCGTTGAGTTTCTTATCAGGCTCCGTCTAGCGGGTGTTGGCTCTAGAAGCAAAGCCGAGCCGAAAAAGAAGAAGTACATTGGCGTCCGAGCAGTGTTTGACATCCTTTTGAATGTGCACGATCTAGGCCCCCTAGATGGCTCCCAGTTCATCGAAGAGGCCGAAAACGAGCAACCCCCTAGGGTGCAAGCAAAGCCGCTAGGAAGCCTCCCAGGCCCATCTGAGCGGATCTCTGTCTTTGCCGAAAATGTGTCCACTTCCAGACGATAGTTACTAGCATGTCCGAAACAGAAATCATGGAGCTTCGCCTTGACGAAGACAACGAGTTGTTTTTCCGGCTTGGAATCCAGGGCGCCACGGAACGACCTCAGCTAGTGAGACTCACCTGCGAAGGCGGGTCATTTATCTACTCTGCTGCCGGCGAAGATGCCGAGGAGGGGGTTACTCGCTTTGTGATCCGTCGCCCAGGACACGTATTTGAAGCAAATCGGGTTTACGAAGGTAAACTTGAGGTCGTCGTGGAGAATCGGTACTTCGTCCCGGCCAAGTTCAAGTTCAAGTTCAAGGAGCCCGTCCGGGTTGTTGCTGAAAGCTTGGTTGCGGCCAAACCCGAAGAGAAACCCGCCCCTACGAAGATTGTCTCTCCGGAGAAGCCAAAACAAGCTAGCATTCAATTCGACGTGAAGCCTGTGGAGCGCCCATCGTTTGCTGGCGGACTTCTCAGAAAGAGCTACGAGAGCAGCAAGGGTAAATAAAAGAAAAGCCGGCTTAGCCGGCTTTGTCTTATGCGTCGAGGAACACGTTGGAGACATATACCCTAAATGAGTAGGGCGTCCGGTAACCCCCGCCGTGCACATCCGGTTCGATCATGAATTCATGAGTCCCCTCAGGAACCACAAAGTCAACCCCTTGCACCGTCTGGCCGTCAAGCTTTACTCGACCTGAGGCTGCAATTTGCCGAGCCTCATTGTGGCTGATAATTTGCCCTGCAGCTGCAGAGACAACCTTGCCTACAATATGAGGAAGGAAGCTGTCGTAGTGGTAGTCCTTGGTGAAAAATCGGATTGTGCGAGGGAACCTTCGAAGGTTTTTCATAGGCCTATCATGATACTAACCCTCAGCCCGGAAGTCAACCTTATTTAAGGGGCACATATGCGATTGACACAGATGCTATTCGAGACTCGACAGACGGCCGCTTCTATCGCAGAAGCCGGAATTGGCCTGTGGGGCGGTCGCATGAGCAATGCCGCTTTTTTTGTCGGCCCGTACCTCGCCCTCGTAGACTTCCGAGTCGCCGATCGGCTTATTGGAGAGCTAGACGCCAAGAGCTTTGCAAAGCTGTTCAATGTAACATCCTCCTCCCTCAGCGAAGGTGTTGCGCAAGCACTTCTCTCTAAGGGAGCGTGCAAAGGTGTCATTTGTCACACGGATAAGGGAGAGTATGAGCAGATCTCGTATGTGGCCGCAGAAAAGGGATTTGGGCCGGCGCTTTACTATGCCGTTACTAACCTATCTGACACTGGATTCATTGGCTCGGACAAGGATGTAACCCCCGCAGCTGAAAAAGTGTGGCAGCGATTTTACTCAGATACCGCCGTGCACCGCCAAGCTCGACCTGAGAAAAACTTTGAGAGCGAACCACTAAAGTACATCTACGCTCCAGAGCCAGAATCTTCCGCTCCGATGTTGCAGGAGGCCCAGCTTGGAAAAGAGCGTTTTGCTGCAGCCATAAAGAACAAGGCTGAACAGCTGCAGTTCGACGAGATGGATATGAAAATCCTTGAACACTGGCTCAATAAAGGCCTTGATGCCTGTATCGCTCAGTGCTGCGCTATGTTTTTTGAGGAGAAATACTCATGAAAGTCGCAACTTACGACGACATGCTTGACATATGGTGGAAAATTGCAGACGCAATGAAGTTTTCTCCTGGTGAAAGCCCTGAGTCGCTTAGGGATTACCACGCTGCAGTGTTTGAAAAATGCCTGCACCACTTGCGGTGGACGATCCCAGAATGGAATCAGTGCAACGAGAATCTCAGAAAGCAGCTTGAGGAGAAAAAGCTCAGAGGCGGATGAAGATGTTCTTGTACTCCAAAATCATGGAAATAGCTGTTTTTACTAGTTCAAATGCGGCAATCCCAAGAAACACTGTGCAGGCGGTATCCATGGCTGCTAATTATGCAGGTCAGACATGAAGAGCTATTTGACGCTTGTAGCTGAAGCTGCAGCCCGACCATCAGATCACGAAAACCTTGGCCTTCTTGTCAAGATCTCACCAACGTTGTTTACGATTATTTTCTACGACGTAGAGGAATTCAGAGCAACTGTATCAAGCCATCTTGCTTCTGGTGCCAAACCAAAGAAGCTGGTGGATGGACTCCGGAAGTGCCTGGTTGGCTCCATGAGTCTAACAAAGGGGTCTACTGCGCCTCATGGGGCTTGGACAGTGGTGTTTGCGAAGGCAAAGCGTGGATATGGCCCAATGATGTACGATTACGCCATGAAGCGGCTAGGTGCCATCATGTCGGACAGAAACGACGTCTCGATGGACGCCAGGAATGTCTGGAAGAAGTATTTTGAGCGGCGAGATGTTGTTCATATGCCGATTGACGACATCGAGAACCCCAAGACCCCACCCCCAGAAGATGATGGCGAAGTGTTCTCGAAAGACCCCAAGGACCCTCTGAACTACGTCTATAGAGCCGTATCACGCTCCACAACAGAGTATTTACCTGCAGAAACACGCAGTCGAAACTGCCTGCAGGAAACAGAATTGCTCGGGATTCCCAAGAAAAACTTGGAAAGCTACCTCAATCAAGCGAGCATGGATGAGTTCTCCTCAATTGTATCAGGGGCGTCATGAAAACACCAAAAGCGGGCGACATTCTACTTCTAGATGGTCTTCGCAATGTGGCACAAGAAGGCCTGTGGATTGCCGCAGGAGTGATGCCACCCCTTGGCGAAAAGATGTCAACGCCAGTGGTCGCCTTAGCGCTCCAAGACTCAGAATACCAATTCAGCGCCAGATTCCCTCACAGAATCCACTTCAGTGTTCTGACGTACTGTAAAGCAACTTGCACGTGGGGGCTAAGCTCAAAAGAGCTTGACTCGTTGAGCTGGCCAGAAAACTAAGAGTTCAGTCAAGCTCTTTCAATTTCTTTCGCAATTCGGCGAGCGCTCTTACGGAATCTCTCTCGTCCCTGTTGAGTTCTGTCTTTTTTTGCTGCAGCTGCAGTATGTCATCGCTATGCTTCTGAATCTCCTGGTTTAGCAAGAATCTTTCCTCTTCCTTGCTGGGTTCATCAAACGAGAGCAGGCTAATCTCATTATTGTCAAAGATGATGGAGTCGTAGATCCGACGGAATCTCCCATTCACAATTTCGGGCCCCGATGTGGCGACGACCACCCTAAAGTGGCACGTAAACCCAAATTTCTTTAGTTGGCTCACTTTGGCGTCGATGCATTTCTTTTCATCCACCGCCCGCCCCAATTGGGGCTTACCAGATTGGGCGCTCTGCAGAAAAGTCCATGCATCGAGATGGAATGCCATGAAAGTGCCTTGGCGTTCCGCACGCATCTGTGCAGCGCTAAACGCAGCCCTTAGTTCTCGATCCCGAGTCATTTTCAGGTAATAGTAGAGATTTTCCATTGTTCCCTCACAGTCGAATGTCTGATTGGTTGGTTGTGGTGTTCCTGCGATACAGGTAAGGCTTGTGCTTGGCGATGACAAGGCCATTTTCGCCAGCCAGAGCCAGACGAAGTGCCATGCATGTATCCTCTCCTGGGCTTAGGCGAAGACCAGAGTTTCCCGGCAGAAATCGATAGCCCTCCCACCACATATTGGCAGGGAATGTGGCGCTTACGCTATGTGGCTCAAAATCCATTGCAGGAAATCCACCGCCGAAACGGAGCCTGTAATAGTTTTCTTTTGCGAGTCTGTGGTTTTCTGCAGCAGGAATCAATTCAAGAGTGTGTTCAGCTGCCGGAACAGGTTGGTGACCACGAGAGATCCACTCTAGCTCATGTTCATGCCAACAGTGGTGGAACCCTGTAAGGCTGGCCGCAGCCCCACTCGCAACAATACTCCGAAGAGAAATGTCGAGGCGATCGGGCAGCCATTGATCATCAGCATCAAGGACAGTGATGTAGTCATGAGTGCCTGGCGGAGCCAAAGACTCGATACAGCCATTAACTGCCCGCCACCGGCCCGATTGACTTTTCGTGCTCTGAACAATCAGGCGGCTATCGTTCACCTTTTCAAGTTGCTCGTAAAATGCCTTTTTCTCTTCGTCGGTTGATCCATCCTCAACGCACACAAGCGTCACATTTCTGTGGAGGCCATTGAGTACACTTTGGGCAGCCCCCAAGATGAAGCGGCTGTGATTGTGACACGGGATCACCACAAACACCTTTTTCAGGCGAGCCTCTTGGATTTGTTGATTCGTGATTGTGACCTTCATTCGTCTCTCTCCTGCTTCGCCTCTAGATCCACCACAATGGCCCCCAAAGCCTTTCCGTCGCCCCACCGAGCAGTCGAATACGATCTGCCTCGCCCACATTTGCCCGAGACATAGACATCCAACTCCCAGGGCCCTCGATCACTATGATTCCAGTGACAGGCCTCTTTCGAAGCTCGCATTTTTTCCAGAGCATTAGCAGCAGCCACAGGGAGACTTTCACAAACTGCCGTTTTCTCTTCCTTGGAGATGGGTATGATTTGCCATGGGCCAACAGCACCATGTGAGCTTTTGATTTTGCAGCCTGCAACATCCTGGCTAAAACCCCCCTCGTATCGGGCGATTTTGAGCAGCGTCTCCGCCTCAGAGTGGTCTACGGTAACCGCAGCAATGGCATTAGAGATGTTCTCGATGTGGCCTGCGCTCGTTTCGGGATATCCGGCTAGAATAGCATGCTTCATTGCAAGCAGCATAATAGCTTTCTTCCAAATTACTGTGTTCATTCAAGAGGCATTGTAGCGCACATTGCCGCACAAGTCAAGTACCCTGGCCCAGTGGTCACGCTGTACTAAAATTTGCTGAATGAAAGACAGGTACATTTTGCGGTTAGAGCAGCAAGACAAGAGACTCAAACTCAAGCAAGCCCTGGTCGACCTTAAAGGCGGATGTTGTTCAAATTGCCAATACAGCAAATGCTTGTCCGCCCTTGAATTTCACCACATTGACGAAAGCAGGAAAGAGTTCTCTGTTTCCCAGACCACAAATCTAGCAGCTGCTAAAAAAGAGATTGAGGCTTGTGTGCTTCTATGCGCAAATTGCCACAGAGAGGTGCATGCAGGCCTACTTGTTGGATTCCTGAGTCACTCAATGTGAAATTTCAATTCCGTAGGAGCAATTTTACCGTGAGAGTCTCTCAACTCAATCACGAACTTCATCCCGGTTTCAGCACAGGCTTTTACGGTGAGCTGCTTTGAGGAGAAGTGTGGATACCTTATCTCCGCATCGGCCAACTGACTCCCAAATACTTGGTCTAGCCGATTTTCCTCCCGAAGATCAAGCACCTTAACCTCTGTGCCGTTGTCGCCTCCTCGAATATACACATATCCCCACCCCAGAGCAAACCGCAAAATGCTGAGTGTTGCCGATTTCTGTTCTGAAGATGCATCAACCACCTCCTGCGGCGCCCTTTTTGTCTTGTATGTCCCCAAGAGCTGCCCATGCAGACTCAGGTCGACACCTAAGGCCTCTAGAAGCCCCGTAGAGACGTGTTGTGTGTGCACCCATGCATCCCCGCCCCCCTTCTCAAAAAGGCCTCCAACGCCAAAATTGGCGATTGTAGAACCATTGTGGCTTTTCACGCTGAGGTGGATTGGTTCGGCTTCCCGGAAATGCAAGACGATGTCCGCAACAAGCCGCCCGATGTTGGGTGCAGCCTCAAAGACCCCAGTGATCTTCCGGGGCGAGGGCCTGGTTCCCGGCCGTGTGACATCTACAAGCCCCAACAAGGCTTCGGAGAGTTGCAACTCGTCCACTAGCGCCTCGATGCATCGAGCAGCTGCTGGCGAGGCCCCTAGGCCAACAATGTAATCACTCCAGCTGTCTGGCGCTTCTTTGGGCATATTCGCCAGCATAATCATGAACCCCTCAAACAGCTCTCTTTCGTGCCGGTGGCCGGCATTTTCGCTTTTCGAGTTGTGGCTGAACACGATGTGGAGCCCGGCATTCTTAGCAGTCAAAAACCGCCCGCTCTTTGCAGAGAGATCGCCCGGACGCAAAACTTGCCAAGCCCCTTCGTCGACCAAATTGAGTCTTTCGTGCACAAATTCAGGGCTTTTAATCCAAGCATTTCGCTCATCAGCAGGTGGGATTCGAGAGACGAGCTTCCACGTATCAGCTCGCTTTTTCTTGGGGTGAAGCTGCATACAGTCTTCAAAAGCCTCGGCGGCTTTGGCGATTGATTCGGGAACCGAAGATGGAACAACAACGTTTGATGCCATGATTGAAGGCGCAATTTACCTCAATTGAGGCTCGCACTCAATCACATTTGAATTTTCGCCGCCTGCTGTGCTGAAATTGCAAGAGAAAAATCGACACGTCTCGCTGATTTCAGACAAAGAAAAAAGGCCGGAAGCTTCGCTTCCGGCCCATTGCGGGGTTCATAGAGTTGTTTAGTCTAAGGCTAAGTGCTCGTTACCTTTGATTCTTACAATCGGCACAGCAATGTAACATACATGCGACAAACTCTTTTCTCTGTTAGTGTTTAAGTGCAACCCAGCTTGCCACAAGAGAAAGATCCCGCCTACTTCATCATGTAGTGTGCCATATGCGGCATGACGTAGAGCCCAAGTCGGCCTTTTCATAGCCAAAAAAGCTCCTGTACACGAAGTTCAATATAGAAGGCCTTGCATGCCTCGGGATTTTTGAATGTCCGGGCGATTTCATTAGAGCGCCCTGCAATCCCGTAACCACGAGTTTTGTCAAACAGTTTTTGCATTTGGATTTTTCTGGCCTGAGAATTGCTTTCGTGGCTCATCCACCTCACCGTTGAGTATCGACCATAGACCTCGTCGGGTTTGCTGCGTGTAACCATGAGAAAGGAGTACTTGAAAGGCGCAATCCCTCCCACAGCAATATCTCCTGCCCGAGAAAGATCGGCGTAGATCTTAGATAATTCCACCATAAAAAAGCACCCTACCTCACGGCGGGTGCTTTGTCAAGCTCACGGCATCACTAGCTCTGTGTATGTTACGACATAAAGGTTTCTTGCTGCACGAGAGCCCAGAATGAAGCCTGTCAGAGCTCTGTCCTGGAATGCCCCAAATGACTGATAGTACACGAAATGCAACCTAGTGTAGACTGCATCCCCTGAATACATTCTTGAGCAACCCAAAAGAATGTCCCCTACGAATGGGCCTGCACCTTTGTCTTTTAACCCAATAGCCCCAATGGCGGCCACACTTACCGTCGCTTGGCACGCCAGAGACTGTGACTCACGGAGTGGTGAGGAACGGAATGCTGCAATTCGAATTTGGTATAAGAATTGATGTACCCTTCAATTCTACCAAGGGTCTTCGCAACATCAACTTCAATATGCTTGTTTTTGAAGTTGTGGTTTTCGATCTGCAGAAGCATTTCTTTGTTCCGGCTTGCAAGACGCTTCATGAACTCTGCAGAACCTTCAAGTACGGCGGCCTCAGCGCCCTCAACATCCAACTTAAACCACACTTTACTGTTCGAGTTCCCAGTGTAGTCACAGTAGTCTAAGTGAGCAAATTGGCCACCAATAAGCTCGCCTGGTCCAGTCTTCGTAATGTAGCTGTCAAGTGAACACACACTCAACCACGCATTGTCGCTGAAATCGATACGCCGATCACAGGCTTGCTTATGTGTGAGAAATTCTTGGGTGTCTGCATGAAGAACGCCGGAGCGATCATATAGACCGCCGTCCATGAAAGTCACTCGGTTAACCCAATCTGGGCCATTGGCCTCAAGACTGAGTTTGAGGAATTCTCGTTCAGAAAGCTCCCCCGGCCCACCCTGAGGACTCCACGCCCAAACATGGCTCGCCCCTAGAGCCAACGCAGTAAGCGTATAGGAGCCATAGGCAGCGCCGATATCCAATACAAGATCGCCCTTTTGGATATCCCAGTCTCGCTCTCGAACCTCCGCCTCATCAACATGAGACCACCAGCTAGGGTGGAAATCGCTAGTGGGCCCATCATAGCAACAGAACTTGAATTCCTTGCCTTTGAATTGCGTGGTTTTTGTAACGACGTTCATTGGGCGCTTTCCTCTGCAGAGTTCATCTGCAAACAATTGTAGTACAGGTCTTTCTGCTGAAATGTGCTCATTGGCTCGCCATCCTGCACAAGTACTGACTCCTTGTAGTCGGACTCCTTAAAGTTGGCTTTTTGCTTGTGGATGCCGAGCCAAAGAATCCCAAGCGCCGCCTTGTGCTTGAGGCTCTCCTTGTGGAAATCAGAGAATAGAGCGTTGAGCCGCTCACACATAAGGTCAAAGACCTTACAGGAATTCTCGGATACAAGCGCCGCACTCACGACGCTAGAAAGGTTGTTGCTGAACTGAGCTTTCAGAGCTTTTGAGGAGTGCATTTGCGGCACGCTTCCTGGAAGGAATGCCATAAATTGGCCGCTCTCGGATAGAACAGGTATGATCTTAAGAAGACTCTCGTTTGCACGACGATACATTCCAGCACCATCAAAAAACACACGTACCAGCTCCCAGATCAGAGACTGTACATGCAATGCATTGAAGGTGTTTACCGAATTGCAAATTTCAAGATTTGCATGCGAACACTCCAAAATCCGGACGCCTTTTGGGGGTTTTGGAGTGCAAGACTCCTCCAAGGAATCCAGGATGGTGGCAATCACATCCTCGGTTCCCTGAAGACAATCCCCCTCACTTTCGGTAGGCAGCTGCATGCCAGAAAAGCAACCGTATCGCTTTTGTGAACGCTTGGCGACCAAGGCAAATTCTTCATCAGCCGTCTTTGCGGCGATTACCTGCTCAAGTACACCGATCAGATCTTTCATTTCTTCTTTTGACCTTCGGAGTCCGGAATCAAAGAAGCCCGCCTCGTCGATGATTTTCGTCATATCCAGAACAAACTGAATGACTCCAATGCTGTGAAAGTGAGCACTCTCCTTTGTTGCGGCTGGAATGTTTACAATTGCGATGTGCTCAGTTGCAGTTGTCCGAGCGAATTCATTGGGAACGAGCTTATCTTGCTCAAGGACTTCGGAATACACCGGCATGCAGAGCGCCTTCAAAGCGTTCCAGGAGAAGCGCCCTGCAGGCAAACATTTTTGTTTTTCGGTCATGCGCCCCCAGGAGTTCCAGGCGTCATACTCATTGCTGGGGTATAGCCACTGATCCCAATCTCGGGTGATGGTATACTCAAAAAATGCGTGATTACCATGATATGGGTTAGTGCGCACCATTACCTGACCAGCTGGCTTAGCTAACCCAGATTGAGCAAGGTCCGCCAATTCAGACGTGATGAGCTCGATCGCTTCAGTTTTGCTATAGTTGCTCCGAAGCCGTGCACCATCTGCTCCAACACGACCCCCAACCGAAGCAAACGAATTATGCTGAGAGAACATGTTGCCTTGGATGCCTGCAACTGCTGCAGTCTGCGGCGCCCGCAGAGATTCAATTCCTGGCCACGAACCAGCAGGCTGCATGGCGTGTTCAGCGATCTGCTTGTGCAGAAACTTGCACTCGCTCATCAATTTGATCCATTCCTCAAAGCGATCGCTTTCGTGCTTGGATTGCTGCGGGTCAAAAAGAACGCCAAAGTAGCTGAGCCACAGAGTCCTCAAGAATGGGACCGATGGCTTCTTCTTTTTCTTTACCTCTGCTTTTTTCTGCAGAAACTCCTGCTCGCTCTCAACCAGATTGCCGTCGAGCGTTGCAAGTGAGGTATTTTCGATGTTGATTCGGAGGTTGTGACCAACCACAGCCCAGCGTGAAGTGTTGGTGTCACGATTTACCGTTAGCTTCTCAAGACGCAGCTGCGTGCCGGCCGGAAACCGAAACGTTCCTCCATAAACCTCCTCCTCTCCACGAAATTTCTGCTTTTCTCCTGTACCCGGCACGAGAAAAGCGGAGTTAATGTCATGCCATTCAGAGCAGATCACTTCCCAGGCCGAATTCAAAAAAACCACGGCGCCGACGAACGGAACAAAAAACTTGGCCATCTTACTACCCTCAAATTTGCGTTACGAAGAAGTTGTAGCACTTAAAATGTGTGTCACTCCAAGTGCCTGAAAATTTTACCTAATTCGAAAACATGGCTTTCGATTGTGGAAACCTGAAGCCTTCTACTGTAAGGTGATTGGATTTGCAAGACCACGATCTCATACAAATGAGGTACGCCCCCAACCAGGGCTTCAAACAGCTGGAAGCGAATATCCCCTGGGCATCCAATATTGGAGGCGTTATCATATCGGAAAAACTGCATGCCCAAACCACCTTTAGACGATTTTTAGTTCTGCACACAGAATAGGATCACCATACCAGGCAGGCGCCACCTTGGTCACAAGATTTTCGTAAACTTGGTATTCCGACTTGTTGTGTGTGTGACCGCTCAGGACTTCAAATTGCACGTCTGGGTTTTCCAGCGCAAGCTCTCGCAGGATTGCTCCAAATGTATACTCGTTGGTCATGACGGGCAGCCACCGCTCATCTGTCGGGTGCCCCTTGTAGAAGCATGACTTTGCGAACGGAGGAACATGCGTAACCAGGATGACTTTTTTGCAACCCGCTGCAATGGCCTCAATTGCCTTTTTACGGGCTCTTTCGGCGCCGATAAGGGCAGCGTGCTGAAAAACCGACAACGCCAGTTTAGAGGGCAGCCAGTGGCCTTCCTGGCTATATGAGCCGTGGGCCAGGCCCTTGAAGTCGAGCACGGTATCAATCTCTGGCGGACTGAATGCGATCTTGCCGAGGCTCAGGTCATACCAGACATATTGACCAATCACGGCCGTGTTGTCGAAACGCAGAAAGTTATGGTTGTCAAGGTAGGCAGCTAAGCCATTTTTTTCTACCGAGGCGGCTTTCTTTTCGGCTGCAGCAATGCTTCCATACCAGTAATCATGGTTCCCTAGTGTGAAGCTTACTTTACCATGAAAATGCCCCAAGAAACGCTTCAATAGCGGGAAATGCCGCTGCGTTCCAAGATCCCCAGCAAGCAATAGATGATCGCAGGAGGCCGCCCAGGTTTTCCCGATGTGATCGATCTGAAATTCGTGCAGGCTGTCAAGATGAATGTCGGAAGCCCAACGAATACGAATGCTCATTCTTCCTCGTCATCATTTTTGGCCTGAATGTATTCCGAAAGAAGACTTGACATTTCCCGCCCAAGCGTCATAGAGCTTTCGGTTTCAAGACAGAAATCAATTTGCTGAACGGTCTTATCGATATTACCCACAAGCGCCTCCTGCTTTTTCAGTCTTTGTTCGGCGAAAAATGACACCAGGTAAGATTCTTCGATATCGAAGATCGGGTTGTTGAAGCTGAAAAAACGCTGCAGCGGACTCTGCAATGCTTTTTGAAACTCTAGCAGCCTCTTCGCTTCCTCGAACTTGGCCCGCTTGTTTTCAAGCTGCATGCACATTCCAGACACCTTTCGCTTGTGCTCACGCATTGCACGTTGCAGCACAATTTTTGCGGCGAGTAACGCCGCCCTACCCCGAAGCGCTATCATAGGAACCACCACCTATCTTCAGAAAATTCTGGAAGATGCTTGAATGGAGAATCTCCATAAAACACAAGAAGCTCCCCGTCTTCATGTCGCTGACCGTAACTTAGAGCCAAAAGTGTCGTAAGTGGCTCCCAAGAATGCCCCATTCTTCGCTCGCTCAAGGATATTTTTCCTCAAGAGCTGCGCTCTGCTTTCCCTGTCACAGTAGAAAGAACATACAACTATTGTTCCGGTTTGTCAAGCTTGTGTCTTCAAAGTGTCGGTCTGCACTAAAAAGCTCCTTGCCCGAACAACTCAAGTGCACGGAAAAGATGCCGCCTTTCCAGAAAACAAGGCTCAGTTCTCCAGGCTTCTGGCCTGGATTGCCATAGCTGATGCGTTTCTTGACGGATATCATCACGGCATACACTTCCAACAGCTAAGCTTAGAAATGTCTGTGGTAAATAACGCAATGCGTATTTCGGATTCTTTGTAGTTGGTCTTAACGCCAACCTCAAATTTGAGCTTCATTCGAAAATCCCAACTTGGGCCAATAACAATAGCGCCCACTTCAGGACGGTAATCAGGCCATTCGAGTATCATTGCCCATTTCCGGTGGGGTGCCGCAAATATCGCATTTCAATCCTGGGAAGGAACTGCCCAGACTCACTCACGAGAATGCAATGCGTTGGGTTGTTTGGGATCTGGCCAAGAAAGTATGCTTTGATGCTCATGTTTTTCTTTCAGCAGAGGCTTTTAGTAGAGGAGTTTTCTTTGGAAGTTCAGCTGCAAAAGGTTTTGGTATTGGCTTTTGCTTCCGGCTTGACCTTCATATCGCCACGGCAACAGATCTTCAAATTTGCGTTCAGCGCATACAATAGTCAAATTGAGCTTGGAGTAATGACCAACCCAGATATCTCCTGCCGCAACCCTTTGGAAGCTCAGCGTATTGGGGGAAGTGTCAATGCAGGCAAACTTGCCAAGAACGTGATCGATGTGCGTAGCCAACGGTAACGTTCCTTTAAAGAAAGGCCCCAGCTGGCCACGGATCTCCAGGGATTCCATCTTGCTCAAGAATCTTTGTCATGGTACGCATTTTGAGTTGTAGCGCTTTTGGATCTCTTGGCCATCATAGTAAGAGACCGCAAAGTCGAATTTTCCAGCACCCGCAGCGAGTGACATCACATCGGTGCTATCCTGCACATGCCCAAGCCCAAGACAATGCCCAAGCTCGTGCGTGGCGATAATTTCCTTGTGTGAGCCTTCAACGCTGGCGCTGATTTTCAATTGACAAGCTGAGGACCCCTTAGGGCCTGCAGGAAGCCACTCGGCCCACCCCCCAAGTCCTTTAATCTCATCTTCAGGAACAGTGAAGGCTGCGAACGTGCAATCCTTGCGAAGCTCAAGCTCTTCTGCAGAGGGTCGTTCCCTATCCTGGATCACAACAATGCTCATTTCCGGTGCACCAGCATACTGCCAAAAGTAGGTTGCCCGCACTACAGCTCGGGCTGTAGTGAGATCCTTTCCATACACGTTGACAGTGAATCCGTTGGGGCAAAGCTCACTCTTCCCCTGCTCACTTGCACACCAAAGGACACCTGGGGCCCCAGGGTCCATCTGTGTAAACTCTTCAGTGACGGCAATCTCGCCATTGCAGCCAAAGGAAGCAAGAACAGTAAGGGCAGTAAACACAAGAGAGGCGATGTAGGTGGTTTTCATACTTCCCAACCTACATCGCCTTGAGTTTCTTGTCAAGAACTTTTTGCTATTCAGCAAAAATACTCTTGAGAATGCCCTTACACAGCAAGATCATTAGGCCCACGCACGGAAGAATAAGAAGCAATACAAAAAGCAAATCAAGGAATTGCACCAATTGCCATTTCTTGACAAGCACTGGTGTTTCCGCTGCCACTTCTTCCTTTTTTCGAGGTTCGACACTCATCCACTGGAACATCGGCTGAGCCTGGGGGTCCCTAGAGCACACTTTTGAGCCGTCCACATAGACGTTTCCGTCGTGGTACGCAACGCTGTTGCCCTTGTACTTTTTCCCATTTACCGTAACGGTTCCACCGCCAGCAGTGACCGTTACAGCCCTAGTCTTTTTCTTCATGGCCGCCCTTGTAGCTACTTGTTTTCAGAAAGCGTCGCTTTTCGTGCAATTTTGTGCCAGAACGTTAGCGACCCAATAATCCCACGAGAGAATCTGCGAGTGCACTCTGCAGAAAACAGCGATATGCCAAGCTTTTCTTTGATAGCCTGCACAGCCATTGTGCCGTAGCCATTCCGCCGACGGTCTTTCCGGCAGAATGCGGAATACAGCCCGCCTTCAGCGTCCCATGCTGCAATTGCTACTGGCTGACCTCCCTCGAAAACAAGAGCCAAGGGCGGATCCCTGTCAAGCAATTCGCAGAGGGACCAATTTTTGTTGGAGACGTATAGCCGATGCTGCTTAGCAAGCTTTGCACCCGCTGCAGCATCTTCACCCACAAACAGCTTAACGGTGATGGCGCTCATGAACCAGAACCTACATCAACTTAAAGGCGGTGTCAATCTTTATCGTTGTCGATTGGCGTACTGGCCACCAAAAAAACGTGATGCGGAATTGCGTAGTAGAGCTAGCAATCCCTTCTTGGTTAGCAGCTCTTTTGCATCCTTCAGCTGATAGGCGTCCATTTTCCCTTGCAAGGCCTCAAGTCGCTCTTGCAGCTGCTCTTGCAGGTCTTTCAGGCCGATACTGGCCTCTTCTTTAAGGCCGGGGATGCTTAGACTCGGGTCACGAGGCTTGTAAGCATACGAAACCGGATTGGATGCCCCCCAATTCGGCGTTCTGGATGTTGACCTTACAGGAACTTTCGTGTTGTCATAGAACTTTCGCCAAACAGCAAGAGCTTGCTTGGAAATTTGAGTGTCCGGCATGATGTACCCTTTAGAGACTTCTGCCAGAATGAAATACATGATGGGCCCATACCCTTTCTGAGCCGCACTTGTTGCAACCACAGCAGCCTGAAAGCTGTTCCCGCCTTCATCCTCTTCCTGCACATTCTTCCAGGTGATTGTGCCAACAATCGAAGATTCGAAAACCGTCTCCATGTCGTAATTCAGCAAAGATAGCAACTTGCTGTCTGGTGTATTTGCGAGCTGCAGAATAGCTTTGTTGAAATCGACCAGCATCAGGCTTTCTTCGCTGTAGAGCACAAGACCTACTCCGTCAGAGAGCAAATCGTTCGATGTTTTTCGCCGCTCAAACAAAATCTGCATCAGATTCGACATAATCGATAAATAGCCAGCTGTCACGTGAAAAACCAGCACCCCCGGGGCCAGCAATAAAGAAATCCGGTCGCTATCAAGTGGCTCTCATCAACGTCATACCAGACGCCTAGAGTACAGAAGGCATCCATGACAGCTATGTTTATGTAAACATCACCAGGGGATGTGGCAGGTGAAAACTTCAAAACCTTCATGGCGAGATCCTGCAGCTGCCTAAGGCCGAATGTGACGCCCATTTGAAGCGATTGGCTACAGCTGAAGACTCGTAACCATCCCCCTTTGCTGGCCATGGCTCTGCTAGTGTAACGAAGTCCGATGTAGAGTCCCTCGGCGTCGTTGAAAATACCTATGTTGCCAGCTCCCGGCGGATTGCATACATCTATGGCATGTAGCTCCCAGCTGTCATACACAATTCAGGAGGTTTTCCAAAAGCAATCGAGCGTATCAGCTGGCCAAATGGCATTCGGGAAACGATGAACAAGCAGCTCCGGCCTGTAGTTTGGCTTATATTCGCTACTGTTTATCCTCAGCTTCACAGCGATTTCTTTGGTGATAAAGTTGATAATCAAGAACTCCCCGATCAGGCAGACCTGTCGCTCGGGTATTACATATTTCATGATCACCTTAGTATGATGTGGCCGCCTGCTGTTGCTAGCAGTGTGGTGGGAGGCCACCCATGCATATGGAATTTGCCGAGCTGCAGAAATTTGGGCCCAAATATGTTCCGAACAAGCTCTTCTTGGATGAACAAGGAGTAGGCCCCGCTGCCAAAGATCACGTCCCCAACCGCTAGTCTCCAGCGCATGTCTTGCCTTAAGGAAAAATGTGTCTGTGCCAGGCAATCCACCCAAAAATCATTTTATCCAAGTTATGGCCAGCGATTTTTGGAGTGGCGGCAAACAAAAGTTTCTCCGGCGGGAAGTGGGTAGCTACGCTGCGGGATGAGTGCACGACCAGGTCGCATTCGTAGCATCGCCCTAGGAACTGGAACATCACATCCCCCGCCTTGAGTTTCTGTATGGGACTCATAGGAAAGATCATTTTGGCGGTCTTGGCAAAGAAGCCGGCCAGCGCAGGCCGCATTTGGGACACCTGCGAAGCTTCTTGGTTCTTTTTGTGCCGCATTCGCACACACCAGCCTCGGACAGCACTTCTGCGGCCAATGGACGGAATTCAGTGCGCAGGTTGCACATCTCCTCTACGGACATACCTGGCCCCATCAACGCAATGGTCATATCGGATGCGTCCGGGAGGCTGTTTACGATCATGTCTGCGTATTCAGGCATGTTGGGAATTAGAGGCTTCCCAAGCTGAGCCTGCCGCTTTTGAAGGTGGAGTTGCAACTTTTCTTTAGGCGTCATATTGTCCACCATACGGCTTCCTGAGCGTACTCGCAAGACATTTCTCTGGCTTCATGGAAATTCCACGCCAAACGAAAAATTTCCGTACCACCGGGTGGGCCTCAGAAGCGAAACCCAGGGCTTTGAGTCGCCCGTAACTTTTCGCATTTCGATGCAGACCTCCCACCTTCTTTGAACCCAAAGATGGGCCAGTAAAATCCCACCAATGTCTGTGTTATCTGCTACAGCCCAATCAGAGACGTCAAGCCTGTATGCTTTCTGCATTCACATTCCCTAGCATGATCTTGGTGTGCCAACCACCAGCTCCAAGCTTCCTGCGGTAGAAAAATTGCTTGAGCCCAGGCCACCGCTGGACCTCAATATCATCTTCTGGGGCAGGAATAATTTCTTCGCCGGAAAGCTTTGCTTTGACTTTGTCGACCGGAACAGCAATCTTCTCAAGATCCATGAACCTCGCATAGAAGCTCAAAGCCTTTCCGCTGACTTCACTGTAGGCTCTACCAGCAAGCAGGTCCTGAATGACCATTTCGACAAGCTTTTGCCGCCCGATTTTGCTGCCATCGGTTGCGGCTGCTACGGACTTTCTTCCGTCCTTGTCTTTGTAGAGCTTGCAAGCCACCACCTTACCGGAAACGACGGCGAGCTTCCAGAACGGAATTTGCTCAATCATCTGTTCAGCCGAGCCAAATCCTCCGCCCTTGAAGCCGCCTTGGCTTTCGTAGGCGGCCTGAATCATGGAAAAGACCTCACTGGCCCAAGGGCGCTTTTCTTTTGCCGAGAACAGATTTTTGTAGCTCTCAAGCATCAGAGCTTCTACGAGTTTAGGGGCTGACGAAAACATGATTATGGATCTTAGTTAGTAGTGGCTCAAGATCTGTGAAGCGATGACCTTCCGCCGGATAGATTTGGTGGTTCGGGTAACATTCCGCTGCATACTCCGGCGGAACAATCGTGTCCTGACCGCCAAGAAGCACAAAATGGCTAAGGTCTGGCCGAATCGGAGAATCCTTAAGGTCCTTCATGTTTCCAGAAAGCCGCTTGGCCTTAAACGCCTCTTTGAGCGTTGGTGACGCCTTGGGGCGCAGGCATGGGTTGACAAGAATGAAAGGCAAGTTGAGTTTAGATGCAATCTGGTTAGCCCAGTACCCTCCAAACGAAGAGCCTACCAGCAGAACATGATCATGAAAAGGCAAGTCGGAAAGGTAATGCGCAGAAACCTGCTCCAGAAGCTCCTCCTCTGCACTTTTTGGATTGAAGTTGTCATAGGAGAGACACTCAACAATGGCGGGTCCTCTAAATCGCTTCTGGATCGCCAGGAAGGTGCTGGAGGTGTGATCACTTCCAAACCCAGGGACGTAAAGAATGCTTGGGGTTACCCTGTCTACGATGATGTGGTTCATGCCAAGAGCATATCATAGCGACAGTTACGACGCAAGGGGATTCCTAGGTCATTTTCCAATCTTCCAATTTGCACCACTCAGATGCTGGTAGAATGATCGCTAAGAAACCACCCTCTCCCCAGCACGCTTTTGCGCCACCAAGGGCCTGACCAAGGACTTTCCACCTTCTTATTTTGTTCGACATGGCATAAATTGTGCCTTCCGAGTCAACCCAGATATCTCCAACAGTTACCTTTGGACTTGTTGAGGACGCCACTGTTATTAGAACTGTCATCC
>Ga0075464_10000253_pt1 | contig 23083 bp, 24 predicted proteins | sample DEB19_08_DNA_5_FD_75068 | JGI IMG/M metagenome (GOLD analysis project Ga0075464, IMG submission 75068) | Aqueous microbial communities from the Delaware River and Bay under freshwater to marine salinity gradient to study organic matter... | ecosystem: Environmental > Aquatic > Marine > Coastal ...
GAGTTGGCGCAGATAAAGAGTGGCATAAGGCCTGTAGATCAAGACCAGCGCGACCCCCACACCTCCCTTGCTAAGATAACAAATCAATCCAGCATCCGGAACCTCCCGAAAACTCCTCACCGATTTACAAAGAAACCTCCATGCAACCCACCCTCAAACCCAACAACCCCAACTTCTCATCAGGCCCATGCGCCAAGCGCCCCGGCTACGACGTGAGCAAATTGCAGCTTGACACGCTGGGTCGGTCGCACCGCTCTGCTTTGGGTAAAAAGGCGCTGGGTTTGGCTTGTACAGAGACGGCGCGCATTCTGGGTTTGCCTGAAGGCTACCGCGTGGCTGTTGTGCCGGGCTCTGACACGGGCGCAATTGAAATGGCGATGTGGTCGCTGCTGGGGCCCCGGGGTGTTGATGTGCTGGAGTGGGAATCCTTCAGTGCTGGCTGGACGACGGATATCGTCAAGCAGCTCAAGCTGCCGAATACGAACGTGATCAACGCGGCTTATGGCGAATTGACTGATTTTTCAAAAGTGAATTTTGACAACGACGTGGTGTTCTGCTGGAACGGCACAACGTCTGGCGTAAAGGTGCCTGATGGCAACTGGATACCTAGCGATCGTGCCGGCCTGACGCTGTGCGACGCCACATCGGCCGTGTTCGCGATGGATATGCCGTGGGACAAGCTGGACGTCATCACCTATTCATGGCAAAAAGTGTTGGGCGGCGAAGGCGCGCACGGCATGCTGATCATGAGCCCACGCGCGATTCAGCGGCTGGAGGAATACAGCCCGCCGTGGCCGATGCCCAAGGTGTTTCGCATGAAGTCGGGCGGCAAGGTGACGGAGGGATTGTTCAAAGGCGAGACCATCAACACGCCGTCAATGCTGTGCGTGTCGGACTACCTGGACGCGCTGCAGTGGGTGGAAAGCATTGGCGGTGTGAAGGGCACGATCAGCCGCAGCGAAGCGAATTTAAAAATTATTGAAGATTTTGTTGCCGCGAATGACTGGATCTCATTTTTGGCCAAGGGCATTGCCACCCGCTCCAACACCAGCGTTTGCCTGACACTGACGGCCACGGAAGAGCAGGTTAAAAAGATGGTCAAGCTGCTGGATGCCGAAGGTGTGGCTTACGACATTGGTGCCTACAAGGATGCACCTGCTGGGCTGCGCATCTGGTGCGGAGCGACGGTGGAGGCGTCTGATTTGCAGGCCTTGATGCCTTGGTTAACCTGGGCTTACAACGAAGTCCAAGCTTAAGCCGCGTCATGTTCAAAGTCAGAACCTACAACCAGATCTCCATCAAAGGTCTGGAGCGCTTCCCACGCCAGTCCTATGAAGTGGGCAGTGACATCAGCCAGCCCGATGCTTTTTTACTGCGCAGCCAAAAGCTGGCCGATGTAGAAGTGCCCAAGTCACTGGTGGCTGCTGCGCGCGCAGGCGCTGGCGTGAACAATGTGCCGATTCTTGAGTACAGCAAGCGCGGCATTGTGGTGTTCAACACCCCGGGGGCCAATGCCAACGCTGTGAAAGAACTGGTGATGGCTGGCATGCTGCTGGCCACACGCGGTATTTTGCCCGGTATGGCGTATGTCAATTCACTGACCGCTATTGCCGACGCAGCCGAGATGTCGGCCCTGCTGGAAAAAGAAAAAGCCCGCTTTGCCGGTGGCGAGATCAAAGGCAAAACACTGGGCATTGTGGGTTTGGGTGCGATTGGCTCGATGGTGGCCGACATGGCGTTGGCCATGGGCATGACCGTGGTGGGGTTTGACCCAGCGCTGTCGATTGACGCGGCCTGGCGTTTGTCCAACGAAGTCACGCGCATGGAGAATCTGCAGGCGCTCTTGGTGCGGGCTGACTACATCTCGCTTCACGTGCCCGCGATGGATGCGACCAAGCACTTGATCAATGACGAAGCGCTGGCTTTGATGAAGCCTGGCGCGGTGCTGCTGAACTTTGCGCGTGAAACGATTGTGGACTCACACGCTGTTGAACGCAGTTTGAGCAAAGGCAAACTGGGCAAGTACGTGTGCGACTTTCCCGAGCCGCTGCTGCTTAACCACCCCCAGGTGATAGCGATGCCGCACATCGGCGCCAGCACAGAAGAGTCTGAAGAAAACTGCGCCATGATGGCCGCCAACCAGTTGATGGACTACCTGGAAAGCGGCAACATCACCAACTCGGTGAACTTCCCGGCCGTGAACATGGCGCGCACGCCGGGCACCAGCCGCATCACCTTTTCAAACGACAACACCTCGGGCGTGCTGGGCCATGTGCTGTCGGTGCTGGCTGATAAAAAAGTCAATGTCATCGACATGATGAACAAAAGCCGGGGCGAGCTGGCCTTCAACATCATTGACGTTGAAAGCCAGCCGGGCGCAGATGTGGTGACCGCGATTGAGGCGGTGGCGCATGTGATTCGGGTTCGGGTACTGGCCTGAACCATCAAAAAATTGCTTTTTCAGGTATCGAAAAGTCTTGCAGGCCAATAAATACATGCGCAAGCAGCTCCTAAATTAATAGTATCTTCAATGCTGCCAGGCGACGTGTTGCGCCAGCTTTTCAAACGCCATATCCACCGTCACAGCCAGCAAGGCGACCAGCATCGCCCCCTGCAACACATACGCGGTGTTAAAGCCGCTCAGGCCAATGATGATGGGTGAGCCCAGCGTTTTGGCACCCACGGTTGACGCAATGGCCGCTGTACCGATGTTGATGATGACGGACGTTCGCACGCCAGACAGCCACACTGGCAGCGCTAACGGTAGGTCGATGTAACGCAGACACTGTCGCGGCGTTAGCCCCAAGCTCAATGCCGCTTGCCGTTGCGCTGCTGGCACGCCCTGCAAGCCGTTAACAGTACCCTGCACCACCGGCAGCAAACCATACAGGCCCAAGGCCAACAGCGCAGGCAGTTCACCAAAGCCCACCACCGGCACAGCCAGCGCCAGCACCGCCACAGGTGGGAAAGCCTGGCTCATGGCCAGCACGCTGTCAAGCAGCGGTTTGAAGTCACCCCCTGATGGACGCGTGACCCAGACACCGATGGCGCTGCCAACCACCACCGAAAACAAACTGGATACGCCCACTAAAAGAACGTGCTGCCAGAGCAGCCAGGCGAAAGGTTCCTGCGTGTACACAGGGCGCTCAAGCTGCGGGAATGCGTAGGTGAACAACGGCGCTGAATGCGGCAACAGCACGACCAACGCTGCCAGCAACAGGGCCACCCAGATGAATCGGTTCTTCATCATGATGGCCTGACCCTGCGCCTGGCCAAGCCCATCAGCATGTTGAACAGCGCATCCACCAGCACCCCCAGCGCAATGATGGGAAGCACGCCCAGCAGCACCACGTCTTGTGCGTTGGCGAACAGCCCTTCAAACAAAATACTGCCCAAGCCGCCCGCGCCAATCAGTGCCGTGACGGCTGCCAGTCCCACACAGCTGACAGCCGCTGTGCGGATGCCGCCCAGCAGCACGGGCAAAGCCAGCGGCAGCTCGACATGAACCAGCGTTTGAACATCCGTCAGCCCCAGGGCCCGTGCGGCCTGCACCATGGCGCTGGGCACTTGCTGCAATCCAGCCAGCGTGCCGCGCACGACGGGCAGCAAGCCATACAGTGTCAAGGCAATCACCGCAGGTGCCAGGCCCACACCGCTGATGCCTGCGCGACCCAACGCAGGCACACTGGCGGCCAGCAAGGCAAGCGGCGCCATCAGTAACCCAAACAGCGCAATCGACGGAATGGTTTGAATGATGTTGAGCATGGGCAGCAACGCCCGGCCCGCCTTGGCGTGCGTGTGTGCAGCCCAGCCCAGCGGCAGGCCGATGGCCAGGGTACACGCCAGCGCCAGCAGAACAATCTGCACATGCCGGGCTACGGTTTGCGCAAAGTCGTCGGCGCGGTTGACGTATTCTTTCATCAGCGACAAGTCTTGGCATGCGCCACTGGCCAGCAGGCCGCCCAGTGCCAGTAGCAGCGCGGCGCATACCGCCGCTGCTTGAAGCTGGGTTGCTCGCAACTGCTGCAAGGCGCTGCTGACGATAAAGCCCAACAGCACCAACACCACCCAGAAGGCGCTCCCAAACGATACGCGTGCAATCGACAACTCGCCTTGCAGGCTGACACTGGCCTGGTTGGCCGCCAGCCAAAGCAGGCTGGGCATGCTGACCGCAGCGACGGCCAACGCAGACCCAAGCCATGCCGCGCAAGGCTTGAACATGGCCGCGGCGGCGAGCGCGACAAGCACGACAAGCAGCATCCAGGCGGGGCCAGGAATGATGGAAGAAAAATAAAGCGGCTGCCCCGACACCAGGCGGTTGGGCGCTATCTGTAAAAACGGCAAGCCATATAACGCGGCCATCACCAGCACGGACAAGCTCGCCAGGACAGGGTTGCGGCGCTTGTCCTCTGGCATGGCTGCTGGCTTACTTCAACAAGCCTTTGGACTTCAAAAAATCTCCGGCGACTTTTTTGGCGTCCTGGCCTTCGAGCTGAATTTTGGCGTTCAACATTTGCAAGGTGGTGCGGTCGAGCAGCTTGAAGACGGGGGCCAGTACCTCAGCGATTTTCGGGTTCTTTTGAAGCGCGTCTTCCCGAACGATGGGCGCGGGTGCATACACCGGTTGCACGCCCTGGGTGTCTTCCAGAATCACCAAGCCCAGCGCAGCCACCGCACCGTCGGTACCGTAAGCCATGGCGGCGTTCACGCCGGATGTTTTCTCATATGCGGCACGAACCGTGACGGACGTATCCCCCCCGGCCAGCGTTAACAACTGGTACGGTTTGAGCTTGAATTGATAAGCCAACTGAAAAGCAGGTAACGCGTCAGAGCGCTCTACAAACTCGGCCGATGCGGCCAGCTTGAATTGACCAGACTTATCACCCGCCCCAGCCAGCCATGCCGACAAATCACCCAGCGTGACAAGTTTGTTGGCAAGCGCCACATCTTTGCGCAGCGCAATCGTCCAGGTGTTGTTGGCAGGCGCAGGTTGCAGCCAGACAATTTTATTTTTGGCATAGTCCAGCGCCTTGACGCGCTCGTAACCCGTTTGCAAATTCTTCCACACCGGGCTTTTTTCTTCCGCAAAAATGAAAGCGCCGTTGCCCGTGTATTCCGGGTAAATATCAATCTCACCCGCCGTGATGGCGCCGCGCATGACCTGGGTGTTGCCCAGCGACACTTTGCTTTGCGTTTTGATGCCGCTGGCCTCCAGCGCCAGCACCATCATGTGGCCCAGCAACTTGCCTTCGGTGTCGATTTTGGAGCCGACGCGAAGGGGGGCGGCACTTTGGGCCATCACACCTGCGCAGAACCCAGCTGCGATGAACAGTGTTGCGGTCGTGCGCAAAATCAAGTTCACGGAATCAACCCCATCGCGTGCATGTAAGCCGGGTGCAGCATCAAGTCGTCCCACGCATGGGCGCGCGTGGTCGGCAGCAAGTCTTGTCGGCGCAGCTCGCTGGACTCCAGCGCTTCCCAGCTGCCTTTGACCAGCGCCTCCGTCATGCCGTCCAGCAGTTCATCAACCGCCTTGCCGCCGTCCACCGACTGGTTGCACAGCAACACCATGTCGCAGCCTGCATTGAGTGCGGTGATGGCAGCCTGCGTGTAGGTCACTTGCTGGCCATCGATGATGCGGGCACCGGCCATGCTCAGGTCGTCGCTGAAAATCGCGCCGCCAAAGCCGAGCTGGCCACGCAAAATGTAGGTCAGCCATTGTTCTGAAAACCCGGCTGGCCGGCTGTCGACCTTGGGGTAAATGACGTGGGCGGGCATGACGCTGGTCAAAGTGGTGTTCAGCCAATCGTAGGGCGCCGCGTCATCGGCCAGAATGGCTTTGAGGCTTCGTTTGTCAACCGGAATTTCAAGATGCGAATCAGCTTTGACAAAGCCGTGACCGGGAAAGTGCTTGCCGCAGTTCATCATGCCGGCTTGCAGCAGGCCATGCATCAGGCTTTTGGCCAGCAGCGTGACAACGCGTGGGTCGCGGCCCAAGGCGCGGTCGCCGATGACGCTGCTCTCGCCAAAATCCAAATCCAGCACAGGTGTGAAGCTGAAATCGACCCCGCAACTGCGCAGCTCTGCGGCCAGCACATACCCGCAAGCGGTGGCGGCGTTGGTGGCAGCCAGTTGGTCTTTCATCCACAACGCGCCTAGAGCCCGCATGGGCGGCAAATGGGTAAAGCCATCGGTTTTAAAACGCTGCACGCGCCCGCCTTCATGGTCGACGCAAATCAGCAGGTCTTTGCGAATGCTTTTGATCGCTGCGCACAGGCTGGTCAGTTGCGCGCGATTTTCCCAATTGCGGGCGAACAAAATGATGCCGCCTGTGAGGGGGTTTTTCAGGCGGCGGCGGTCGTCTTTGGTCAGGCTTAAACCGGCAATGTCGATGATGAGGGGGGCGTGCTGGGTCATGTGATACTTCTATATGCTATTAAATCAGGAGCTGCTTGCGCATGTATTCATTGGCTTGGAGCCATATTTTATGGGTAAAAACGGCCAAAAAAGCCTCAAATTCGCTTTTCAATAACCACAAAACTGGCGGCATAGTCGGTTTCGTCTGTCACGCTGACATGAGCCGACAAGTGGCGCGCCTCAAACCACTCTTTCAGCGCGCCGTGCAGCACGATGCAGGGTTTGCCGCTGGCCTCTTTGGCGATTTCGCAGCTGCGCCAGGTCATGGGCATGCGCATGCCCATGCCGATGGCTTTGCTGAAAGCCTCTTTGGCTGAAAAGCGGGTGGCCAGGTAGCTGACGCCCCGGTCGGGCCAGCGCGCGCTGCGCTCCTTCCAGGTTGTCATTTCGCCCTCACTCAGGATTTTTTTGGCAAAGCGCTCGCCATGGCGTTCAATGCTGGCGCGGATGCGGCGCACATCGCAGATATCAGTGCCCACGCCAAAAATCATGACGCCTCAAAGGCCATGTCAATGCAGCGCAAATAGTCTTGCACGGTTGCGGCATAACCCAGCTCCAGCGCATCGGCCACCAGCGCATGGCCAATCGACACTTCGAGCACGCCGGGCACAGCTTGTAAAAATTCGGTGAGGTTGTCGCGGTTCAAGTCATGGCCTGCGTTGATTCCCAAATCAACCACTGAAGCTGCAACCGCTGACTGGGTGAAGCGGCTCAAAGCTTCTGGCTTTTGATCTGTGCCCCAGGCGCTGGCGTAGCTTTCGGTGTAGAACTCAATCCGGTCTGCGCCGACAGCTTTGGCTGCAGCCATGGCGCCGGGGATGGGGTCCATGAACAGGCTGACACGAACGCCTCTGTCATGGGCCTGTGCAATCAGCGGCTTGAGGCGCTCGGCATCGTCAGGGAACACCCAGCCGTGGTCACTGGTGAACTGGTCTTCGCTGTCGGGCACAAAGGTGCATTGGTGCAGCGGCAGGCCGCGTGCCGACAGGTCGTGCACAAAACCCATCAGGTTTTGGAACGGGTTGCCTTCGATGTTGAACTCCCGGTCAGGCCAGTCTTTCATCATGGCGGCAATTTCAAACACGTCGGCGCTGCGGATATGGCGCTCATCAGGACGCGGGTGAACGGTGATGCCGCTGGCACCCGCCTCCAGGCACAGGCGGGCCGCGCGCACCACATCAGGAATACCCAGGTGCCGGGTGTTGCGCAGCAAGGCGACCTTGTTGACGTTGACTGAAAGTGAGGTTTTGGTTGCGGATTTAGGAGTCATGATGTACAGGGCCTGAGACTAGAGAGCTTGCAGATCCATCATCATCTGCCGGGTTTTTAAAACCTTTACATCGCAATGGTAGTGCAGCAGCGCGCGCAGCTGGGTTTTAAGCTCTGGCAAATGATTCACGCAGGCATGCATGGTGTCAGAAAACGGTGCATTACCGTCCAGTGCCTGCTGCACCGCCAGCCACTGCGCGCCGCTCAAAGCGCTGCGGTCGTCGTCATGCGCTTCGCGCAAGCCTGCTTCGGCCAGGAGCACGTATTGCGTTTCAGGCTCTAAGGTGGCTAGCGTTGAAGTTTGCGCGTCGAGTAAGGGCAAAAAACCAATGTCACGAAGCAGGCGCAGCTCAAATGCTCTGAGCGCCACTTGCAACGTGTCAATGCTCTGGCTGGCCAGCAATTGCACGGTGGCGGCATACGCATCAAACAGCACCGGGTGCGGATCGTCGCGCGCCAGCAGGCGCATCAGCAGCTCATTCAAGTAGTAGCCTGACAGCAGCGCATCGCCCTTGGGCATCACATGGCCGCCCTGCCACTCAGCACTTTTGAGGTTACGGATTTCAGCGTCACCGCCGAAGGCAATGTGCAGCGGTTGCAGCGGCAGCAAGATGGGCCTGAAGTTGGAACTGGGCTTTTTGGCACCCCGCGCAATCAGCGCCACCCGGCCATAGGTACGGGTGAACACTTCCAGAATCAGACTGGACTCGCTCCAGTCGTAGCGGTGCAGGACGTAGGCGGGCTCGTCAACAATGCGCTTGATAGCCACTTCACTCGTAGCCGAATGTTTTTACTCTGGCTTCGTCGTCGGCCCAACCAGAGCGCACTTTCACCCAAATTTCAAGAAACACCTTGTTGCCCGTCAAGGCTTCTAGTTCATGGCGCGCTTCTGTGCCCATGCGCTTGAGCTTTTCGCCTTTGTCGCCAATGATCATGCCTTTGTGGCCGTCACGTTCGACCACAATGGTGGCGGCGATTTTGCGCAAGTTGCCCTCTTGCTCGTACTTGTCGATGATCACCGTCGAGGTATAGGGAAGCTCGTCACCGGTCAGGCGAAACAGCTTTTCACGAATCATCTCGGCGGCCATGAAGCGGTCGCTGCGGTCGGTCAGGGCATCGGCCTCGTACATCCAGGCTTGCTGCGGCAGGTATTTTTCACAGATGCCAAACACGCGCTCCACGTCTTTAGCGCTGTTAGCCGACATGGGTACAAACTCGGCAAAGTCACGCTTGGTCTGCATCATTTGCAGCCACGGTGCAATGTCGCCCCGGCGGTGAATCAGGTCAAACTTGTTGGCCAGCAAAATGGCCGGGGTATCGGGCGGCAACAGGTTAAGGACCTTTTCATCGGCCTGATTAAACTGCCCGGCTTCGACCACAAACACAATCAGATCCACGTCGTTGACGGTGCCGACAACGGTGCGGTTCAGTGACCTGTTCAATGCATTGCCATGCCGGGTTTGAAAACCAGGCGTGTCAACAAATACAAACTGGGTGGGCCCCACGGTACGCATGCCGGTGATGCGGTGCCGCGTGGTTTGCGCCTTGCGAGATGTGATGCTGACCTTTTGGCCCACCAGTGCATTGAGCAAGGTTGATTTGCCGACGTTGGGCTTGCCAACGATGGCGATCAGGCCGCAGCGCTGGGTGTCCAGGGGCGGTGTGTCTTTTGCCGATTCTTCGCTGGCCGGGGCGGTGCTGGCCCGTTTTGAAAACGCCTTGGCCATCATGGCCTCCACGGCGGCAGCTTGCGCCTGTGCGGCAACTTCATCGGGTGTCAATTTTTTATCGCTCATAGCGTCTTTATAAATGCCAACATCGCCAGAGCGGCGGCCTGCTCTCCTGCCCGGCGCGAGTTGCCGGTACCGCGCTCGGCACGCCGGTATTCAACAATCTCACACTCGACATCAAAGGTCTGTTTGTGCGCCGCACCTTCGGTGCCGACGATGCGGTAAATGGGCAGGCTCATCTTGCGGCCTTGCAGCCATTCCTGCAGCTCGGTCTTGGGGTCTTTGCCAATCGCCTGCATCTGGGCATTGATTTCAACGTCATTGAAAAGCCGGCGCACCAGGGACGATGCGACGTCAAAACCAGCATCAAGGTACACCGCGCCAATCACAGCCTCCAGCGCGTCGGCCAAGATGGAGGGCCGCTTTTGCCCACCTGACTTGGCCTCGCCTTCTCCCAGACGCAGCAAGTCAGGCAGCCCGAGCGACACGGCAATCTGGTGCAGCGTGTCCTGCTTGACCAGGTTGGCACGGGCTCTGGACAAGTCGCCCTCAGGCAGCGCCTTCAGGCGCTCGTACAACAGACCCGCGACGGCCAGGTTCAGTACCGAATCGCCTAAAAACTCAATCCGCTCGTTGTGATCAGACGAGAAGCTGCGGTGCGTCATGGCTTGCACCAGCAGCTTGGGGTCGCTGAACGTGTGCTCAAGCCGCTTTTGCAGCGGCAACAGATTCAACCCTGATGCAGAACTGGCACGCACTTATTTAGAACGACCCGTGTACTTGAGCAGCAGATAGGCCGGCCCGCCCAGGTGGATTTCTTTGCTGTAGGCAAATGTGACCACCGTTTTATCGCCGTCTTTGGTCACTTCCAGGTCCTTGCCGGTGATGGACTTGATATCGTCGATTTGCGCAGCCTTGTCAAAAGTGCTACGCACTTCTGCTATGGAGCCGGACTGTTTGGCTTTGTCAACGGCTTTGACGATGGTTTGGTACTCGGTGTATGTGGGCACAACCTGTGCACCGACAACACCCAGAAACACCAGAACACCACCGACAAACAAAATACCGATGAGCGAGATACCTTGCTGTTTGCTTTTGAAGCTTTTCATACATTTCTCCAGTCAACGATAGCGGTTGAATCAGTCAAAAGAGCCGATGCGTTTGAAGTTCCCGAAATTCATCCAGACAAAAAAAGCTTTGCCCACGATGTTTTTTTCTGGCACAAAACCCCAGTAACGGGAATCCAGCGAGTTGTCGCGGTTGTCACCCATCATGAAGTAATGGCCTTCGGGGACTTTACAGACGACACCTTCATTACTGTAGCGGCAATTTTGCTTGTTGGGAAAGTCTTCTGTTCCGGGGATAAAAGCCGGACGGTCATCGTCATTGAGCAGACGGTATTTTTTCGCGCCTGTCGTTTCTTCAAATTGCTTTGAATAGCGCATGGTGTCTTCGTCAAAAAAGTCAGGCAAGGCGGTTTTGATCAAGGGCTTGCCATTGATCGTCAGCTGTTTATTCAGGTAAGCCACTTCATCGCCAGGCACGCCCACCACACGCTTGATGTAGTCCAGGCTGGGCTTGGGCGGGTAGCGAAACACCATCACATCGCCGCGCTGCGGGCTGTTGTTGCTAAGGACCTTCAGGTTGATGACGGGCAGGCGTACGCCGTAATGAAATTTGTTGACCAGAATCAGGTCGTTGATCAGGAGCGTCGGGATCATGGAGCCCGACGGGATTTTGAAGGGTTCAAACAAAAATGAGCGCAGCAAAAACACCACGATGATGACGGGGAACAGCCCCGCCGTCCAGTCCAGCCACCAAGGCTGCATGATGAGGCGGATTTTGGCTTCACCCGTGTCGGTATCAACCTTGGTGATGCCCATCTTGGCCAACTCTTCATGTCGCCGGGCTGTAGCTGCGTCCAGCGCTTCTACTGCTTTGTAGCGTTGGGGCAAAAAGTAAAAGCGTTCGGCCAGCCAGTAAACGCCAGTCACAACGGCTGCCAGAAAGAGCAGCAACGAAAAATTGCCATCCACCATACCGAAATACCACGCCGCACCGTAACCGACAAATGCCGCCAGCACAACAGCCGTGATGGCGCTCATTGATTTTGTAACTCCTGTGCTCATCAGTCTTCTACCTGCAGTATGGCCAGGAAAGCTTCTTGAGGCACTTCGACCGATCCGATTTGTTTCATGCGTTTTTTACCCGCTTTTTGTTTTTCAAGGAGCTTGCGCTTGCGTGAAATATCGCCGCCGTAGCACTTGGCAATCACGTTTTTGCGAAGCGCCTTGATTGTCTCACGCGCAATGATGTTGGCACCAATCGCCGCCTGGATGGCAACGTCAAACTGCTGGCGTGAAATGATCTCGCGCATTTTGGCCACGACTGCACGGCCGCGGTAGGCCGACTGGCTGCGGTGCACGATGATGGACAGCGCATCGACTTTCTCGCCATTGAGCAAAATGTCGACCTTCACCACATCAGACGCACGGAATTCCTTGAAGGTGTAGTCCATGGACGCATAACCGCGCGACACCGATTTGAGCTTGTCAAAAAAGTCGAGCACGATCTCGCCGAGCGGCATTTCGTAGGTCAGCATGACCTGCTTGCCGTGGTAGGCCATGTTGAGCTGAACACCGCGCTTCTGGTTGGCCAGCGTCATGACGGCGCCCACATAGTCCTGCGGCATATACAAATGCACGGTGACGATGGGCTCCCTGATTTCATTGACGCGACCCGCATCGGGGATTTTCGATGGGTTCTCGACCATGATCATCTCGCCATCGGCCTTGAGCACCTGGTACACCACACTGGGCGCCGTCGTGATCAAGTCCTGGTCAAATTCGCGCTCCAGGCGCTCCTGAACGATCTCCATGTGCAGCAGACCCAGAAAACCGCACCTGAAGCCAAAGCCCAGCGCCTCACTGACCTCAGGCTCGTAATGCAGCGAGGCATCGTTCAGCTTGAGCTTTTCAAGGGCGTCACGCAGGGACTCATATTCACTGGCCTCTGACGGGTACAAACCCGCAAACACGGCAGGTTGAATCTCTTTAAAGCCAGGCAAAGCCTCGGTTGCCGTTGCACTGAGTCCACCCGTTCCGGGCTTGATGCGTGTGATGGTGTCACCCACGCGGGCCGCCTGCAGCTCTTTGATGCCGGCAATCACAAAGCCGACCTCGCCGGCTTCGAGCGACGGACGCGGCTCGTTGTGCGGGGTAAACACGCCCAGTTGCTCGGCGTTGTACATGGCCTCACTGGCCATCAGCTTGATGCGGTCGCCTTTGGCCAGACGGCCATCCACCACGCGCACCAGCATCACCACGCCCACATAGGCGTCGTACCAGCTGTCGATGACCATGGCGCGCAGCGGGCCGTCGGGGTTGCCTTTGGGTGATGGAATACGGGCCACAACGGCTTCGAGAATTTCGTCGATGCCCATGCCTGTTTTGGCGCTGCATGGAATCGCGTTGGTTGCATCGATGCCGATGACCTCTTCGATTTCCTGTTTCGCATTGTCCGGGTCAGCCTGCGGCAAATCCATCTTGTTTAAAACGGGCACCACTTCAACACCCAGGTCAAGCGCGGTGTAGCAGTTGGCGACCGTCTGCGCTTCAACACCTTGCGAAGCATCCACCACCAGCAACGCACCTTCACATGCTGACAGCGAGCGGCTGACTTCATAGGAGAAGTCCACATGGCCTGGCGTGTCGATCAGGTTGAGGTTGTAGATCTGACCATCAAGTGCCTTGTATTTGAGCGCAGCGGTCTGCGCCTTGATGGTTATCCCACGCTCTTTTTCGATGTCCATCGAATCAAGAACCTGAGCACTCATCTCCCTGTCCTGTAATCCACCGCAACGCTGGATCAATCGGTCTGCGAGCGTGGACTTGCCATGATCAATGTGAGCAATGATCGAAAAATTTCTGATGTGATTCATCAACGAGAACGCCTAAGTGCTTGAAAGTATTGCGAACAGCAGCGTTGCCATTCGCGATGAAACATAAAAAAGGGCGCGTCGGTTTGCGACGCGCCCTGAACCAACAATCTATGGCAACTGCTATGTTGGAACTTCATTGTAGGCAAAAACACCCGGCAGAGAAGACCCACAATGCTCATATCTTTGTCGTTGCAGAGCCGCAACATGAATTTTATAAACAGGTTATCCACAATTTTAACTGAAAGGCTATGGACAACTTGTGCGTGATCTGTGGGCAAGTGAAGATAAGTCAGATTGGGTTCCAAACGAGACGATTTTGCTCATTTTAGAATTATCTATATATCAAATATATACTTTTTTAAATTTCTTAGTAACTGTAAATTATATTATTCGCGTGGTCTGGTTGGTTAGCGCACACTAGCAATACAGATTTATTTTTGCGAACTTGCGTAAAAAAATATTTTTAAAAGACCTTAAAACCACTTTTTCAAGAAAAAACCCCGAACCCCTATGGGGTATCGGGGCCATTGACGACGCTCAATGAAGCCGGGGCAATCGGGGATCAGCTGGCTATCGCGACGGGCGAATCAACACATACTGCGCCAGATCTCCGCGCCTGAACAGGACATTGACGGCTTTGGTCTTGTCCATTTTGACCAGTGCCGCTTCGAATTCCTTGACATTGGTGATCTCGATGTTGGAAATGGCGATGATCACATCTCCCTCACGCAAGCCTGCTCTGGCGGCAGCGCCTTCAGCAGTGTCAATCTTCACGCCACCTTTGATTTTGAGTTCTTTCTTTTGCGCATCCGTGACTTCGCTCACAGCCAGACCCAACACTTGGGCAGGCCCAGCCACAGGGGGCTTGGGTTCTGGGCTGGAGGCTTTGCGCACGGGCTTTTCAGCTTCGACTTCGGCGACGACGACTGACAAGTCCTTGCTTGCACCGCGCCTGAACACCGTCACCACGGATTTGGTACCGGGTTTGACATTGCCCACCAGGCGCGGCAAGTCGGTTGATTTTTCGATCGCTTTGCCGTCGAATTTTGTGATGATGTCGCCGGCTTCAATGCCCGCTTTGTCAGCGGGTGCACCCGCCTCGACACCCCTGACCAGCGCGCCCTGCGCCTTGCCAAGACCAATCGACTCAGCGACTTCTTTGCTCACCTGGTCAATCTGAACACCGATTCGTCCACGCGTGACTTTCCCAGTGGTTCGCAACTGGTCTGATACGCGCGTGGCTTCATCCATGGGTATGGCAAATGAAATGCCCTGAAAACCGCCTGAGCGTGAATAGATTTGGCTGTTGATGCCCACCACCTCACCGCGCATGTTGATCAGCGGGCCACCAGAATTACCGGGATTGATCGCCACGTCGGTCTGGATAAAAGGAAGATAGTCACCCGTGTCGCGCTGTTTGGCGCTGACGATGCCGGCCGTGACCGTGTTCTCCAGGCCAAACGGCGAACCAATGGCCATGACCCATTCGCCAACTTTCAGGCGATTGGAGTCGCCAATTTTGACGGCTGGCAGGCCCGTGGCTTCAATCTTCACAACAGCCACATCGGTACGCTTGTCTGCACCAATGATTTTGGCCTTGTACTCACGGTTATCGGTCAGTGTCACGATGACCTCGTCGGCACCCTCAACAACGTGGGCATTGGTCATCACAAAACCGTCAGAAGTCAGGATAAAACCTGAACCCACACCACGCGGTTGCGCCTCTTCCTGGGGTGCAGGCGAACGCTCGGAGCGCGGGCCGCGCGGCAGATTGGGGGGCACCGGAATGCCAAAACGGCGAAAGAATTCGAGCATCTGCTCATCCACACCACCGCCACCCACCGCAGCCGTCTTGACCTTTTCAGAGGTGCGAATGTTGACCACTGACGGCCCTACCTGATCTACCAGATCGGTGAAGTCAGGCAGCGTTCGGTTTTGTGCCCAGGCCGAAGGCGCAGGTGTTGCCGCCAGTAGCGCAACGACACACAGCGACATCACAGCAACGCTGGAGCGCAGTGAATTTTTCAGGGGTACAAACATCATCGACCTCGTCTTCAAGTGGTTTTTAAATTCAGACAACTATTTTTTATGCGCCAGCCCATTGGCAAACTGCTTGAGGGTGGCCATCGGCACCTCGCCCATGGCCGTCAACCAGTAGTTGCCTATATGCCGCGTCAGGGTGTGCGTTGCCCCCATGGACATGCCAGACTCTTTGTTGTGACGCTGGCGGTCATAAGACTCCAAGAACAGCGAAACCGATGCAAGACCATCAGAAAAGACCCACTGCACGGAGTCGTCAGCCGCTGATGAAGCGCTTGCCACGGCAGGCCTTTTGTAGCAGCTGATGGGTTTGAATCCGGCAACCGATGCCGGCAAATACCAGCCTTCTGCACTGGCTGTTGTCTTGACGAGCGTGGGTTGCTCAACACGCATGCCCTCGACCTTGCCCATCATTTGAAGCAGTTTGTCCATCTTCACAGGTGCATCCATCAGCAGTTCGGAAAAGGCAGCCTGCTCAAGAACCCGGCCATCGATGTCAAGCGTTTGCAGCTTGACCACCAAGCCCTTTTTCTGTTCGGTCCAGACACGGTAGCCAAAGCGCATCGCGTCTTTGGGCAGCAGCAGGGCAACATCAGCCTCCACACCCGCAATGCGTTCTGTACCTTCGAGCTTGAGTTTGTAAAAGTCAGAGATCCGGTGATCTGCCGATTGGACTATCTCGGGAAACGAGTTCAGCGCCTCGCGCTTTTCATGGCGCACCAACTTTTGGTCGGGCAGGAAGGTCACCGTCTTTTCGTTGTGACGAAAAGTTGAGCGCGCGGCACCTGTCAGGGCTTCGACACGCTCGGCTTGCTGCCCGCCTTCACAAACGTGCCAGATTTTTGCACTTTGGATCTGGCCGCCCGAAGAAACCACATAGGTCCCGATATAAGCCTGGTTTTTGGACGCCTCATGCATGCGGCGCAGCCAGTCATTCAGGCTTTTGGCGTCCTGAACAGCGCTTGGCGCTGCCGCCGTCGGGTTCGGGCTTAGCGTTTGTGATGCTACCAAATCAGGAGCTGCTAGCGCACATAAATAGAGCGCTAGAAGGCTAAATTTCTTATAGAACATGGGTTTTGAGAACTTTTTGCTGTCTGGGTATGTTGTCAGCGACCAGCCTGCCTGGGCGCTTCGAAACCCGCATTGCGCACAAAGCCTGAGGGCACCTGCAAGGTGGTTGCACCCATCTGCTTGTGGGCTGTCAGCAACTCTTGCAGCCTCGCATCTCGAATCATGGGGCCCTCTGGTGAAGGGGTCACCAGAGTTGGCGCTGTCGCGTCTTGAGCCAGTTGAGGTGCCAAAACACCTGACGACGCGCCCGCCAGCGCCCATGCCAACACGGCAACAGCGCTCAGACTGGCAAAACCCGCCACCAGCTTCCAGCGGAACTGGTGGTCATTGGCCGCAAGGGCTGTTGGTGTGGCGACTGAGCCCGGTGTCAGCACGGCCAGCGTCACGACAGGGTTAACCACTTCATGGCTCAAACGGGCGCTGAGACGATGCAAGAAAGCGGGGTCTGCACCCACCAGCCCCGCAGATGATGTGCTGCGCAAGGCATCGCCAATCAATTGATAGCAATTCCAGTCGCTGTGCATGGCCTGGCTGTCAGCCAGTTGCAGGTCTGCAAGCACTTTTTCAGAGCCTGACTGCCCATCAAAAAGGGCGGAAAGCATTTCCGGACTGGCGCAGTCTTGTGTCATTGTGATGAGCTCTTCTTGTAAGTCAGTTTCAGTCTTTTACCAGCTACTTTTACCCGCTGTGTTTACCAGCTGTGTTCACCAGCGTTTACCCGCCTGGTTTTCAAGCAAGGGTTTGACCTTTAGGGAGATCGCTTCGCGCGCGCGGAAAATCCGGGAGCGCACCGTACCGATTGGGCAATTCATGGTTTCGGCTATTTCTTCGTAACTCAGACCTTCAATTTCGCGCAGGGTCACCGCCATCCGCAGATCTTCTGGCAGGGCTTCAAGCGCCAGATTGATGATTTGCGCTATTTCCTTGCTTGCAAGCACAGCGTCAGGCGTTTCTGAACTGGTTAGTTCGTTCTCAAGGTACGAAGTTTCATCTTCATCATCAGATTTGAAAGAATTTTCAGAAACTGTGGGGTTGCGCTTCAAATCCATCAGGGCTTTTTTGGCGGTATTGATGGCAATCCGGTAAAGCCATGTGTAGAACTGGGCCTCACCGCGGAACTGCGCCAACGCCCGGTAAGCCCGTATAAAGGTTTCCTGCGCGATGTCTTCAACCAGGTCAACGTCGCGCACCATGCGGCCAATCAGGCGCTGAATACGCCGCTGGTATTTGATGACGAGCAACTCAAAGGCTTTTTGATCTCCAGCGACGGTTCTCTGAACCAGCAGGGCATCGCTGTCAGGCGATGCGTCAACCGAAGGCTGGGCGCGCTTGTCAGTCATGCCGAAGCCGTCAGATCCATGGTGGCCCGTTGCGGTGAATAGAAGGCTCGACGCAGGTCCAACCACCGCTCTGGCGCCGCACCACGCTCAGCCCAAAGCCACAGACTGGCATTGGCTTGATTTTTTACACGCAGCAAAACAACATGCTGAAAGTCAGCAGCAACAAGCAACTCGTACTCTGACATGCCCGCCTGATAAGCAGGACTTTCCCAATGCCAGTGTTGACCATCCCACGCGAGCTGACCGACAGGAGAGGATTTCAAGCCGACAACACCGGCTAATCCAGAAAGCGTTAGGGCAGACGCAGCAAGCAACAAAGTCAGGCCGCTGTGCTGGTTGAACCAGATCCAGCTGCACACCAGAGCGCAAGCTAACAACCATGCACCCAGATAAATCAACGCTTGCACCAGCGAACGCTGGAGCGGATAGGTGACAGGTGGTGCGTTGTGTTTCAAGCGCTGTGTACAGATCAGACGCGTTTGAAGACCAGCGTACCGTTGGTGCCGCCAAAGCCAAAGTTGTTTTTCACGGCCACATCGATGACAGCATCACGCGCGGTGTTGGCACAGTAGTCCAGATCACATTCAGCATCTTGGTTAAAGATGTTGATGGTGGGTGGAATTTTTTGATGGTGCAGCGCAAGTACCGTGTAGACAGACTCGATGCCGCCCGCACCACCCAGCAAATGACCCGTCATGGACTTGGTGGAACTGACCACCATGTCTTTGGCGTGATGACCAAACGCAGCCTTGATGGCATTGGTTTCGTTGATATCGCCCAGCGGCGTGGACGTTCCATGCGCATTCAGGTAATGGACGGCGTCCGTATTCAGACCCGCATTCCGAACGGCAGACAGCATGGCCCGCCGGGGGCCATCCATGCTCGGGGCGGTGATGTGGCCCGCATCGGCGCTCATGCCAAACCCTGCCAGTTCAGCATAAATCTTGGCGCCCCGTGCCTTGGCGTGCTCATATTCTTCCAGCACCATCATGCCGGCACCTTCGCCCAACACAAAGCCATCGCGGTCTTTGTCCCAGGGGCGGCTGGCGGTCTTCGGGTCATCGTTGCGTGTCGACAAGGCGCGCATGGCAGCAAAACCACCGATGCCCAAGGGTGAAACTGTTGCCTCTGAACCGCCTGCAATCATGACATCGGCATCGCCATACTCAATCATGCGGCCCGCATCGCCAATGCAATGCAAACCAGTGGTGCAGGCCGTCACGATAGCGATGTTCGGGCCTTTGAAGCCAAACTTCATCGACACATGGCCCGCAATCATGTTGATGATGGAGCCCGGCACGAAGAACGGCGTGATGCGGCGTGGGCCGCGTTTGGTCAATTCTTCGTGGGTGGCCTCAATCAGTGGCAGGCCGCCAATACCCGAACCGATCACGCAACCAATGCGCACAGCTTCGTCTTCCGTCAAGCCCTCACCCGTTTTAAGGCCGCTGTCCGCGACCGCCTGGCAGGCCGCCGCCAGACCATAGTGGATGAAGGTGTCCATGTGGCGGGCCTCTTTTTCAGAGATGTAATCCGCTATGGAAAAACCTTTGACTTCGCCAGCGATTTTGCAGCTTGAGGCAGATGCATCAAATTTGGTGATCAGATCAATGCCAGACTGGCCAGCCAACAAATTGGACCAATTTTCAGCAACTGTATTTCCCACCGGGCTGATACAGCCCAGTCCAGTTACTACAACGCGGCGACGATTCATTCGCACATCCTGAAAGTACTTTGAGAAAATTGCAAAAAAGCCCCTGATGGGGCTTTTAAAGCAGGAAGAAAACTTCTAACTTACGCTTTTTGGTGCGTGTTGGCGTAATCAATGGCGTTTTGAACGGTGGTGATTTTCTCGGCATCTTCGTCGGGAATCTCAATGCCAAACTCGTCTTCCAGAGCCATGACCAGTTCTACGGTGTCCAGCGAGTCAGCGCCCAGATCGGCCACAAAGGCTTTCTCGCTGGTGACTTGACCTTCTTCAACGCCCAGTTGTTCGGCAATGATTTTCTTAACACGTGCTTCGATGTCGCTCATAAATCCCTCTGAGGGTAGTAAATTAATCCGTGATTTTAGCGCGTTAGAGTCAATTCTCTAAGCCCTGGGCTGGACGAATAAAAACCAGCATCAGTTTAAAGTGTTTTACCACCGCAAAATCACCCCAGCACTACATGTACATGCCGCCGTTGACGTGAATTTCCTGCCCGGTCACATAGGACGCTTGCGGACTGGCCAAAAAAGCCACAGCGTGCGCGACATCCTGAGGTTTGCCCAAATGGCCCAGAGGAATTTGCGCCAGCAGCGTTTTTTGCTGAGCTTCACTCAGGCTGGCCGTCATGTCGGTTTCAATAAAGCCCGGTGCAATACAGTTGACCGTGATGTTACGCGAGCCCAGCTCTCTGGCAAGCGCCCGCGTCATACCGGCCACACCGGCCTTGGCTGCAGCATAGTTTGACTGCCCGGCATTGCCTGAGCTGCCGACCACTGAGGTGATGTTGATAATGCGGCCATAGCGCTGCTTCATCATGGTCCGCATCACGGCGCGGCTCATCCGGAAGACAGCTTTCAAATTGGTGTCCATCACCGCATCCCAGTCATCGTCTTTCAGGCGCATCGCCAGCATGTCGCGCGTGATACCGGCATTGTTGACCAGGACCTGCAGACCACCGCCATCTTTGGCGACCGTCTCGACCAGTGCCTCACAGGCCGCGCCGTCGTTGACATTCAGGTTCTTGCCCATGCAACCGGGGTAAGCGGCCAATGCCTCGCTGATCTTGACGGCACCGGCTTCGGTGGTGGCCGTTCCGATCACCTTCAAACCTTTTTTGGCCAACTCAAGGGCAATGGCTGCGCCAATGCCGCGCGTTGCGCCTGTGACCAGCGCAACTTGACCCTCAAACTTGATGTCGCTCATACCAGCAATTCTTTCACTTGGGCCATGGAGGCCGGGTCATACAAAGGGGCTCCTGTCAAGTCAGCATCAATGCGCTTGACCAGACCGGCCAGGACTTTACCCGGCCCGCATTCAACAACATGGCCAATACCGCGTGCTTTGATGGCCTGCACACATTCAACCCAGCGCACTGCGCCAAAAGCCTGACGATACAGGGCATCACGAATGCGCGCCACATCGGTTTCAACCGCAACGTCAATGTTGTTGACGAGTGGCATCTGCAGCGGCGAGAAGGATGTTTCGGCCAGTTTTTCTTTGAGCTTTTCAGCGGCAGGCTTCATCAGGCTGGAGTGAAATGGTGCAGAAACCTGAAGCAGCAAGGCGCGCTTGGCGCCCTCGGTCTTGAGCACGTCGCAGGCCTTGTCAACAGCGGCTTTGCTGCCCGCAATCACGGTTTGCATGGGGTCATTGAAATTGACAGCCTCAACCACCTCACCCGATTGCAACCCATGTTCGGCGGCGTTGTCCGTTATACGTGTGCAAACAGCTATGATTTTAGTAGCGTCCAGACCGAGTATGGCAGCCATGGCACCCACACCTACGGGAACGGCGTCTTGCATCGCCTGGGCTCTAAAGCGCACCAGTGGTGCAGCTTGCGCCAACGTCAATGCGCCGCTGGCCACCAGCGCTGCATATTCACCCAGCGAGTGTCCCGCCACAAAAGCGGGCATGACGCCGACCTCCGCCATCCACACCCGGTAAGCCGCCACACCAGCCACCAGCATGACTGGCTGAGTGTTGGTGGTCAACGCCAGGTCTTCTTTGGAACCGTCCCGTATCAATCGACCGACATCCTGACCCAGCGCACCCGAGGCTTCTTCAAGCGTTTGCAGCACGGCAGGATGATCACCCCAAGCGTCAAGCATGCCCACCGACTGCGAGCCTTGACCGGGAAATACAAAAGCAAATGGTTTCAACAACAACTCCACAGTTTGTCCAAATTAGCGAAAGCGCGCCATCACGGCCTGCGCGCATTTTATGAAAACTTTACGGCCAACTTTATGGGCAACTTTATGAACAACATAAGCCAGCGCATAAATCGACAGCCAGGGGTCCAGCAGATAGTCCCACAGATTGCCCGACTCCAACAAACCCAAGCTCCAGGCCAGCAAAGCCGTGGCCACCAGCGCTGGCAGAACTTGCAAATTAGCCGCCCAGCAAACCGCGCACAGCACAAGCAAAGCCAGCAACATGCCCCACGAACCCCACCCAGGACGATAGGCGTCCCAGTCACCCCAACCCAATGCCAACGGATAAAGAAACAAAGCCGCAACGGCAACCGCTGCCATCAAAGCAATCTGCTCGCGTTGCGCGATGGCACGCCCCTTCAAAACCAGCCGTCCCACACGCCACACCGCCAACATCACCAACGTCACACTCAGATCACCCGTGAGACCCCTGGCATAGGCCACAACAGGTATGTTGGTCGCGCCAACCGGTACCCACAGCAACACAAAGCCAAGTGCCGCGAGCACTTTGACCCATGCCGCCCTGGCATCTGCAGCGCGCCACGCAGTGAGCAAACCGATCAAGCCTGCACACAGCACCACACAGATACCCAGCAGGGCAAACGCATCAGTCAAGCGCAGCATGCTCAATCCGGATGTGTTTGATGCGGCTGCGATGCCACGTGTAGACCAGGTGCATGCTGCCGTCTCGTGTTTGCAGCAGGAAGGGGTATGAAAACTCTTGGACACAGGCCGCTGGACCGCACAGTTGCCGTGCTGCGCTGGCAACATAGGCCTGAATATCTGCATCGCTCGCGCCCTGGGTCTTGAGTTCACGGCGCAGCAAGGCCGAGTGATCAGCGATCGACAAACTGTTGCCCACTTGAAATGCTGTGCCGGAACCCTCGACATACAGCGTCCTAGCGGTGTCAACACTGCCAGAGCGACTCGCCTTGAACAGCGCCAGCGATTGACGGCCCGCGGCAGTCGGGTTCAACGCCAGCCAGTTGTCACCAGCGCCGCTGACCACGCCGGCGATGGCAGAGTCAGGGTTGGGTAAATCGATGGCGCGGGCCTGAGCCCAGGTGTGGCCAGCATCAGCGGTGCTGGACATGACGACCCGGCCGCCCTGCCCGGCCCGCATATAGGCTTGAGCCGCAAGCGGACTGGCTGCCAGTAGGACAGGCTGCAAGCTGGTACGACTGCCTGGAATCCGCGTTTTATCAGTCACCTGGCCTTGGGCGCTGATATGCAAAACCTCACCAAACTTGGTCACGAACTCGTGATAAACGGGCAAACTGACCGAGCCATCGGCCATCGCCAAAGGCGCACCCTTGACAAGGGTGCTGATGTTCAAAAATGGCGACGTCACCAGGCGC
>Ga0075464_10000255_pt1 | contig 23045 bp, 22 predicted proteins | sample DEB19_08_DNA_5_FD_75068 | JGI IMG/M metagenome (GOLD analysis project Ga0075464, IMG submission 75068) | Aqueous microbial communities from the Delaware River and Bay under freshwater to marine salinity gradient to study organic matter... | ecosystem: Environmental > Aquatic > Marine > Coastal ...
GCCGTTGGCGCAACTGACTTTTTGGAGCAAACGCCTGAATTGGCAGTTGCGAGTGTCTGCGCTGGCCACGGTTGAATTTGAAGGTGAGCAAGTCAATGCTGCCTGGGAACGCGTGAGGCAATCGCGCGCTTGTGCCGACTATCTGAGTGCATTGCCGCCCGGACATGTCCAATCTTCCATCAAAGCCTCAGAGGAAAACACCGCCGATTCTCTGCGGGTGCACCATTTAGCGATTTTGAACTTCAAAGTGTCCTCCATGGACTGGTTGGCCTTGAGCAAAGACGGGCATCGCCGGGCTAGACTCACGCCTGCTGGCGTGTTGGAATGGTTGGTGCCATGAGACAGAGTGGTCATGACATCAGCCATTGCACAGTGGTTTCAAACAGCATCAAGTTAACCAGCGGTGCGTGTTTAAGATTACCGAGCACGTCAGTCCGAGAGCTCTATTCGGTGACTGCACCCTTCACTGAGCAACCGGTAGCTCGTCCCATCGCGTAGTGAACCTAGGGGAACGGTTTTCTGACCGCATCGCCCGCCGCTTGTCGGTTCCGCTGGCGCCTGTACTCACCGTATCCCTGCCAAACTCAGCATTGATCGCATCAATAGCTGCCATCAGCTTTGCTGATTGCACGCGTTGCAAAGAATCATCAAACAGCGTCTCCTGACTCTTAGCCTTGTCCGAAATCAGCGTCAGCATGATTCCCGCCTGACACGGTTAAATCGCCATCATTTTTTACACCACTCTAGGATGATGTTGCGAAATAAATTTTCTGCTTCACCAATCCGCGCAACGTAGCAAAATTCATCTGTCTGGTGCGCCATGTGAGGCTCTCCCGGTCCCAAAATCACCGTTGGTGGCTGTCCAAGCGGTCCGCGCAGGGCTGCAGCATCAGTGAAATAAGAAACAATCTTTGGACGTATGGGGGTATCAAAATAGGTCTGGCAGTGCACAAACACGCTCTGTATCCAAGGGTCCTCGGGTGGCGTGAAAACGCTGCCTACGTCAAGGAGAGTTTGCAGGCTGATGCTCGGACCCATGCGGCTGCACAAGCAGCTCCATATTTTTCGGTGGTCTTGTCCGGTGACGCTGCGAACATCGATGGTCATTTCTGCAGCATCTGGCACGGAGTTGATGTTCAACCCACCGCGTACCGTGCCGATGTTGAGCGTCCCTTGTCCCATCAACGCATGCGCTGGGGTGCCGAAATCGAAATTTTCAAGCTGCAGTGCAGCGCGGGCGATCTTGTAAATCGCGTTGTCACCGTTTTCCGGCATTGAACCGTGGGCGGTGATTCCGGTCGCGCTGGCTTTTAACCAGAGTGCCCCTTTGTGACCCACCAATGGCTCGTTGCCGGTAGGTTCAGCCACCACCAAAGCGCCAGCCTGACCTAGAATTTCTGCAACATCTTCCATGCCAACCAGATGGAATGCACCTTCGCAGCCGGTCTCTTCGCCAGCGGTAATGACCAATGTCAAGCCCGCACTGTCCTTGATCTCGTTGGCAACTGCGATTGCGGCAATGGTGAATGCAGCCACGCCGCTTTTCATGTCGCTGGAGCCACGGCCGTAAAGTTTGCCGTCAACAATTTCAGCGCCGAAAGGGTCATGCGCCCATTTGGAGGAGCCCAGCGGCACAACGTCGACATGACCCGTAAAGCAGATCGGTGGCTTGTCGGACTTGCCGCCGATGCGAGCGATCAAGGTACTGCGGTGCGGTGCAAAGTCAACCAGTCTGCACTCGTAGCCCGCTGCTGACAGAAGGGTAGCCAAATACCGAGTGCACTGATCCTCATTTCCTGGCGGATTGATGGTGTTCATGCGCAGAAGGGTCTGGGTTAACGCGACTGCATCGTTGATTGGGTCACTGGCTAATTGGTCATTCATTTTGGATTTCGTGTTGTTTCAGCAAAGTATCAGCGAGAACTTCCGAGCCTAATGCCGAAGCCTAAATTTTGCATGCGGATCTTTGGGTGCGCCTGCAATCAGTGATGGCAATTGTGAGGTACGAATGGAGCTGCAAAAGTCGTCATTGCTTGCATGCTCTGCACCAAAGTGGTTGGTTCTTGGGCATCTGGTTGGTGCGTTTCTGCTTATATTTTTACCGGGTAACTTGGAACGAGAGTGTCGAAAAAAATAAATTATCCCGCTTTACCAATGAGCGGCATGCTCGACCCCTTCGGGTTTACACCCGTGGTGAGCTAAAGAAATGTCTGGCATAAACCGTGCTTGACAGTATTCAAGTGACTTGAATTCTGTTCATTAGATGATCAATCAGGCTCGTGTCACTTAATTTAAAGACATCAATCCACCCGAAAGGTAGCGACTATGCGTAGGCGAAACACAATACTGACAGGAACATCCTTGTTGGTTTCATATATGGGGTTGGCCCTTATGGCTAGTCCGGTCATGGCTAAAGATGTCGTGAAAATCGCCTACGTAGGCCCGTTGACTGGAGGGGTCTCCAACATCGGCTTGGGAGGGCGCAACTCAGCCGACTTGGCGGTGCGCCTGCGTAATCAGGACCCAAAATCTAAATACACCTACGAACTGGTAGTGCAAGACGATGAGTGCAAGACCAACGTTGGCGTGCAGGTGGCGACCAAGGTTGCTGCGGATAAAAGCATCGTTGCTGGTGTGACGCACTATTGCTCGGCAGTTGCTATGGCTACAGCGAGTGTTTACAACCGTTTTGGCATGCCGGCTGTTGTGTGGGGCGCGGTTTTGCCAGAAGTCACTTACGGCAACAACTACAAAGAAATTCACCGTGTCAACGGCACGATGATCAATCAGAATGATGTCGCCTACAAGTTCATGGCTGCTCAAGGCTACAAAAAATGGGCCATCATTCATGACACAACGGACTACGGCAAAGGGCACAACAAATATTTCAGCGAATTCTTGCAAAAAGGTGGCGGTACAGTCCTTGGCACCTTTGGCGTCATGGCTGACCAGCAAGACTTCACCACCGAACTGACAAGAATTCGTGCGTTAAATCCGGATGTCATTTATTTCGGTGGGTTGACACCTCTAGGTGTGAGGATTCGGACTCAGATGGACAAACTGGGTATCAAGGCCCAACTCCAAGGAACTTCTGGCATTAAGTCTGATGCCTATATCCAAGGTGCGGGTAAGGAGTTGGCAGAGGGCTCACTTTCGTTCATTGAAGGTGCACCGCTAGAGAAGTTGCCAGGCGGGCTTTTCTTCACTGCCAAATACGCCCAGCAGAAATACGGCGAGCCACCAGAGGCTTATGGCGCATTTGCATTCACTGCTGCCAATTTGATCATTGATGCGGTGGAGAAGGTCGGACCAAACCGCAGCAAAGTGCGTGATGTGCTGAATAAGACCAAAGATGCCGACACCATTGTTGGCAAGGTGACGTTTGACGATCACCGCCAAAACATCGTACCGCTGATCACCAAATACGTGGTTGAAAACGGCGCATGGGTAGTTTGGGAAGACAGTAGCTACGGCAAGGGCAAGCGAAAGCTAGCTGGTTTGTAAATCGAAGATACCCTCCCGCGCTGCGCAGGCAAGACGGGAGGGTCGTTCAAAATCCCAAAAAAAGTTTCAGGAAATCTGATGAGTGAAGTTAGTCAATACATCTTCAATGGGCTGATGCTGGGCGTTATTTACGCCATGGTTGCAGTTGGATTCACCCTCTTTTTTGGAGTGTTGGACGTTATTAAGTTCTCTCACGGTGACACCCTGATGGTGGGTGCCTTTGCAGGACTCACTGCCTCCATCGTGATGCTGAATATCGGGCTAACGTCTCCCGCGTTGCAGTTGCTTGCGGTGATTGTTTTTGCTGTGGCGGTCACCGGTTTGTTAGGTGCTGGAATCGCCAAATTCTTGATACTGCCCCTGCGTCATGCGCCGCCACTCAACACGCTTTTGGCGACGCTGATGCTGGGCACCGTGATGCGTGAGGCTATTCGTCTGTTCTATCCTGACGGCTCGAATCCAAAACCGTTCCCCGCGTTGCTGCCAACCTCTATGGTTGAGTTGGGCGACCTCTCGATCAGAATTGACAACCTTATCTTGTTGGCCAGCGGCTTGTTGGCGATCGCAGGAGTCCATTTTCTCATCACTAAAACAAAGCTTGGCTTGGCGATTCGTGCCGTGGCTCAAGATGGGGAAACCGCACGGCTGATGGGTATTAATTTTGAGGCGGTGGTGCTGATCACATTTGCGCTCGGATCTGGCTTGGCTGCGCTCGCTGGGGTCATGAATGGTCTTTACTACAACGAAGTCAACTTCAATGTTGGTTTGCTGTTGGGCGTTATCGGGTTTGCCGCCGCGATCTTAGGCGGACTAGGCAACATTTATGGCGCCATCATTGGCGGATTTATCTTTGCGGCTTTGCAGGTGATTGGCAGCGCCATGTTGCCGGCATTAATCCCAAATGTTCCGAGTTCCTATAGCGACGTCTTTGCCTTCGCCGTCGTCATTATTTTTATGGCATGGAAGCCGACCGGCTTGATCGCCGAAAAATCGAGCGAGCGAGTTTAACACCATGGAAAAAAACGAACAGATGATCTTCAAAAAACCAGCCGTGATTATGAGCATCACGGCGCTGGCCTTGACCATTTATGCATGGTTTTTTCTTCACGCAGAGAGTCAAGTCAGCATCGCTATTTTGCTGGTTGCCGCTGTTTTGGCAGTGATTTTGAGTCGACGGTTTGGCGTTACGCAGCTGGTTGAAGAATCCGCTACGCAGCGACCTGGACTGTCTCGATTGTTGATGGTGGGCTGCTGCGTTGCGTTGATCGCGGTATTTCACAGTTCTCATTTCGTTTTACTGATGTTGTGCGGCGTTCTGCTTTACTCCACAGCCTGCCTAGGCTTGACGGTACAAGTCGGATATTCTGGCGTCGCTAACTTTGCTGGTGCTGCATTCTTCGGTATCGGTAGTTACGCAACGGCAGTACTTGCTTCGCAGACTGCGATCCCTCATCTCTTGATCATTTTGATCGCGGGTATCAGTGCTGCAGTCATCGGCTCGTTGCTGATCCTGCCAGTGCTGCGAACACGCGGTCACTACGCCGCGCTTGTCACCATTGCATTCGGCATTCTTTTCAAGACCTTCATTGAAGTGAATGATGTTCTCGGCGGGCCACAAGGTCTACAGGTCCCGGGGATGAATTTATTCGGTTTTTCGTTCAATGAAGGCTTCAGCCTGTTTGGCCTTGAGATATCGTTTTATGTCAGTTATGCATTACTCAGCCTCGCTGTTTTTGCCGGTGTGTATGCCCTAGTCAATGCGTTGGAGAGATCTTGGATTGGGCTGAGCATGGACGTAGTTCGAACCGATGAAACTGCAGCTTCAACCTTTGGCTTAGACATCGTTCGGTGGAAGGTTGTCGCTTTCACGATGGGCAACTTTTTTGCCGGCATTGCTGGCGGTCTTTACGGCATGGTCATTGGCTTTATTGCGCCCAACAACTTCACTTTTGGCGACTCGTTGCTAATGCTCTCGATCGTTATCTTAGGAGGCCTCGGGAATATTGCTGGTTTGATTCCGGCCGCTGTCATTGTGCTGATTCTTCCCGAAAAACTTCAATTCATCCAAGAGTACCGTTTCCTACTTTATGCATCGCTGGTCATTTTGATTTTGCTGTTTCGTCCACAGGGGTTGCTACCGCGTAAGACAAGAATTTTTTTCGCTAGGAAGGGTTCGTGATGGCCGGCAAAACTTTGATATCAGTTGATAAGCTGACCATGCGTTTTGGTGGTTTGACGGCTCTTGATGAGTTGACCATGACTGTGCAGGAGGGAGAGATCCTCGGCTTGCTAGGTCCAAATGGCTCAGGCAAAACAACTTTTTTTAATGTATTGACTGGGTTGTACAAAGCCAGCAGTGGGAGCATTTCCCTTGACGGTGAAAAAATTCTTGGCCAAACGCCACAGCAGATCTACCGCAACGGCGTCGCTCGCACGTTCCAGCGCTCCCGTCTCTCGCTGTCCCTGACAGTTTTCGACAACATTGTGATTGGTGACTACCAGCGCATGCAGCACGGGTTGATTTTTAATCTCTTGAAGCGCAAGTCGTTTCGCTCTGAATACGACGCATACGTCGACAAAGTAAAGGCCTTGCTTGAGATTTTTAGCCCTCCTTTAGTGGGGCGCTTGTTTGAGCCGGTCGATAGCTTCACGATGATTGACCGCCGCCGTATTGAGGTTTGCCGCGCCTTACTCAGTCAGCCAAGGTTGTTGCTTTTGGATGAACCTTCTGCAGGAATGACGCACGATGAAACGGACGAGCTGATGCAGGACATCTTGCATGTTCGAGGAAAGCTGGAAAAGCTGTCGGTTGTTCTCATCGAGCATGAGATGAACGTGATTGAAAGAATCACCGATCGTTGCGTCGTACTCAATTACGGTAAAAAAATTGCCGAAGGAAATTATGGATCTATAACGGCTGATCCGCTCGTACAGACCGCTTATCTAGGAGAAGCAGAATGAGCAAACTCAGCGTCAAAAATTTAACCACTGGGTATGACAAAGTCAATGTTCTGCATGACGTGTCAATCGAGGTCGAGCCTGGAAAAATAACGTGTATTTTGGGATCAAACGGGGCGGGAAAGAGCACTTTGATCCGTTCTATTTTGGGGTTGACGGCTCCTAGACAGGGTGAAGTTTGGTGGAACGGACGTAATCTTGCCGGGGAAAAAACTCACAAGATCATTGCCAGTGGGATTGCTTGCATCCCTGAAGGTCGCAAAGTATTTCCACGCATGACGGTCGGAGAAAATCTAGCCCTTGGCGCTTATTTGGAGTCTTCCCCTGCACGTATTCGGGAGCGACTTGCAAACGTCTTTGAGATATTTCCCCGACTTCAGGAGCGATCAGCGCAGTTAGCTGGAACCATGTCAGGTGGTGAGCAGGCCATGGTGTCAATTGGTCGAGGCCTGATGGCTGAACCAAAGTTGTTATTGATCGATGAGCCCTCATTGGGATTGTCACCCCTGTACGTGAAAGAAAACTTCAAGGTTATTCAGAAGATCAATGACCTCGGAGTGACGGTTCTTTTGGTTGAGCAGAATGCTCGCCAAACACTAGCGATTTCGCACTATGGTTATGTTCTTTCACAGGGCAAGGTCGTTGCCTCGGGTACGGCACAAGCGTTGTCTGAAAATGACAAAGTGCGCTCTGCCTACTTTGGATGATCCGACGATATGAGTAGCATCCTCACGCTTCCTATTCGAACCTTGAGCGCGAAAATTTCAAATGGGGAGTTGACGGCCGAAGAGGTGACTCGTGCCTATATCGAGCAGATCGAAATATGCGAACCGCTGGTCAATGCCTGGCAGTTTTTCGATCCAGATTTGGCATTGCAATGCGCACGCACTTTGGATCGGAACAGCCCCAACCGCAACACACCTCTTCGAGGCATTCCGCTGGCCGTGAAAGACCTGATGGACACGGCCGACATGCCAACTGCGTATGGTTCGCCGATTTATGCAGGACACAGGCCTCAATTTGATGCGGCATGCGTTGGCGCTTGCCGTGATGCCGGTATGGTTCTTTTAGGGAAGACTGTCACCACTGAGTTCGCAACTTTTGAGCCTGGTGCGACACGTAATCCCCGGGCATCAGCCGTGACGCCACGTACCCCGGGCGGATCTTCCAGTGGTTCTGCTGCGGCTGTGGCTGCGAACATGACGCCATTGGCGTTAGGCACCCAGACGGCTGGATCAATTGTTCGGCCAGCAGCCTACTGCGGTGTTGTTGGATACAAACCCACTCATGGGACTCTGCCTCTGGCTGGCGTTAAACCGCTCTCGCCGAGTCTAGACACAGTCGGTGCGTTTGCAAGGTCTGTCGATGATGTCGCATTTTTCATGGGCGCGTTGACCAGAACTAACCTAGACCCACAACGGCAATCTGGGATTCGAGTTGGCATTTGCCGTACGGCCCACTGGGATCTCGCCTCAGACGATGCACGCCGCGTACTTGAACACTCAGCGCGTCAATTTGAAAAGTTTGGTGCGCATGTTTGTGACCTTGTTTTGCCAGCTTCGTGTGATGCGTTGACGCAAGCGCAAATCCAGATCATGGCTTATGAGGCGGCTGCAGCGTTTGCACCGGAGCGTCAAAAGAACGCGGCAAAGTTCAGCCCAGCTTTTGCGCAACTCCTAGCATTCGGACAATCGCTTAACGGGGCTGAATTCGCCGCTGCACAGTCAATTGCGATTGATGCAAGGCAGACGCTCGAGGCCGTTTTCAAGTCTGTAGATGTGCTGATTGCCCCTAGCGCCGAAGGGGAGGCGCCAGAAGGGTTGAGCGCAACGGGTAATCCCGTCTTCAACCGATTCTGGACTTTGTTGGGGAACCCATGCGTGCACGTGCCGGCTGGTGCAGGAGCGCACGAAATGCCCATCGGCGTCACTGTCATTGGTCCGCGATGGGCTGATGCGCTCACGCTGAGTGCCGCACATACGCTGGAGCTCAGTCTCAACTGAGCAATGATCAAATTAAAAATGACCACAACTGAAAAGCCAGACCCATCTGCGGCCAGCGACCGTGCGCAGGATCATGTTCAACATGATCGACTGCAGTCCGTCATCGCCGAGCTGGCTGCGTTTGGCGGACGTGCAGACGGCGGTGTTTCTCGAGAGACTCTGACGGACGTCGATCTTCAAGCACGGCGTTATTTGATCGACTTAGCCCTTTCGCGCGGGTGCACGGTCACCATCGATGACTGCGCCAATTTGTTTTTCCGTCGTCAGGGAACATCCGATTTACCGCCTGTTTTGACGGGGAGTCATGCTGACACACAGCCCATTGGGGGCAAGCTTGACGGAGCCTATGGCGTACTTGGGGGTCTCGAGGTCATTGCAGCTTTGAACGATGCGGGCATTGAAACCTTGCGACCGATTGAGGTTGTAGCGTGGACCAACGAAGAGGGTTGCCGCTTTGGCCCGGGCGCGATGGGCTCCAGTTCCTTTGTCGACCCGAGCTGCTTGCCAACCTACCGAAAAGCTGTCGATGCACAAGGTGTCAGCTTTGGTGAAGCATTGGACAGGGCTCTTATGGCGGTTTCGAATATTCCGCGTCGAGCAATGGCTGAGCCTATGTCCGCTTGCGTAGAGCTGCATATCGAGCAAGGGCCTGTTCTGGAGCGCGCGTTCGTGCCGTTAGGCATCGTGACAGGCATTCAAAGCGTACGGTGGTATCGCATTTCGGTGAAAGGGGTTGCAGGCCATGCGGGCACCATGCCCATGGACGAACGCTCTGATGCCATGGCCACAGCCGTTGGGCTCGCGCAGCAGCTGTACGACCATCAAGCGTTAGTGGCAGGTCATCAATTAAGGCTGACGCTGGGCCGGTGGCAGGTGAGTCCAAATTCCATCAACACCATTCCCGGTGAAGTGGAGTTCACGGTCGATGTACGTTGTGTCGATGAGCAGGTTTTAGATCAGTTCGAAGCGGCTTTCACTGAAATTACCAAAACTCGTGCCCTGGCAGGGCGGATTGAATTTGAATCTCTTTTTTCGCGTCCTCCGACACATTTTCCGTCCGACATGCTGGCGCTGATGGAGATGGCCTGCACGCGGGCTTGCAGCAACGCCTCTCTAGCTGCGCCTTTAAGGATGACCTCAGGCGCTTTTCATGACGCCATGTATCTTGCTGAGCATTGTCCAACTGCAATGATTTTTGTTCCTAGCAAGGGTGGAGTCAGTCACAATGCTGCCGAGGAAACCGCCCCTGAAGAGCTATTTTTGGGTGTGCAGGCGCTGGCTTATGCGGTGACGTCGCTCGCAAATGCCTAAGCGTTCGAACTTGCGGATGAAGATGACTATGAAATCAAAGCCCGTTTCGGCGTCAAATCCAGAAGACGCGACCTTCAAATCAACATCGATGCTGGGTTTTCGGTTGCGACATGCCCGCCTAGTCGCGGGTCTGACTATGGCGCAAGTTGCAACGAAGTCACACTGCTCTGAAAGCCTAATCTCCAAAGTAGAAAATGGGCAGGCCTCACCCTCACTGGCGATGCTGCATCGAATTGCAGTAACGCTTGATACAAACATCGCTACGTTGACGACTGAAGAAGCGCCCAGCGAGGGCCCCATCCGCCTCAATGGCGAGCGTCCAGTGATCAAGGCTGGAGGTATTTCTTTAGAGCGAATAACACTTCCAAAGCGGGGTGGTCTGTTGCAGGCCAACATTCATATTGTTCCGCCAAACGAAGCAAGCGATGGGTTGATAGAGCATGTGGGGGAGGAGGTCGGCTTTGTTTTAGAGGGTAGTCTTCAGTTGGTTTTGGGAAATGAGCGGCATCTTTTAAGCGCTGGGGATGCCTTTTATTTCTCAAGCAAAACGCCTCACGGATATCGCAATGTTGGCAAGGTCACGGCAAAAATTCTTTGGGTGAATACGCCCGCCACTTTTTAACCTTCACGCGCCAGTTTTTAGAGCCGGGTGCTTTGAACGCGAAGGGTCTGCTTCGTTGGCGTCAGCAGAAAATTGAACCAAACTTCCAATTTTTATTTGTAGTTTTATCGCGGACAAATGCAAGATCGGCCGCGGCTCCACACCTATTCTGCCGGGTAATGAAATGTAGGAACGAAGGTCCAAAAATTTCAGTCTCACCACTCAGGTCGTCTTGGCGCATAGTCAAACCTTAGCGCAAGAGCTCGCACTGCACTTTTAAGGAGATTTGAATGACATGGCTTTCACAATCAGTCATGCACACACGCGGGCTGGCCCGTGGTGCCGTTGGCAAAACACACGAACTCAGCGAGGCACGCCAGGGCATGTTTCACTACACCATCGGGCCTTACTCTGAGCCCGTGATGCACATTGCACCGGGGGACCGTGTCATTGTCGACACCCGCGATGCCTTTGACGGAAAAATTCAAACAGAGCAAGACCTGCCAAGCGCCAAGCTCCGTGTTCCGTTCCTGAATCCACAAAACGGCCCGATCATGATTGAGGGAGCAGAGAAGGGTGATGTCGTTGCGGTCTACATCGAGTCCATGCTGCCGCGTGGCCCCAATCCGCGCGGTACTTGCTGCCTTATCCCGCGTTTTGGTGCCCTCACGGGAACCGACTTCACGGCGATGCTGAATGATCCCTTGCCTGAAATTACCCGCAAGATCGACCTTGATGAAGAGGGCGTTTACTGGAGCCGGCGCGTCACCTTGCCCTATCGGCCACACATCGGTACGCTGAGCTTGTCGCCCGAAATTGACTCGATCAATTCACTCACCCCCGACAACCACGGCGGCAATATGGACGTGCCCGATATGGGGCCGGGCAGCATCACGTACTTGCCGGTGCGCTCACCGGGGGCGCGCCTGTTTATTGGCGACGCCCATGCCTGTCAGGGGGATGGCGAAGTGTGCGGCACCGCCGTTGAATACGCCAGCCGCACCACCATTCATGTCGACCTCATCAAAAGCTGGGAAATCAACTGGCCCCGGCTCGAAACCAAAGATCAGATCATGGTCATCGGCAGCGCCCGACCTCTGGAAGACGCCACACGCATTGCCTACCATGAGCTGGTCATGTGGATGGCCAAGGAATACGCCTACGACAAATGGGACGCTTACATGATGCTCAGTCAATGTGGCAAGGTCCGGCTTGGCAACTTTGTCGACCCCAAATACTCGGTGGCCGCAGGTGTGGAAAAGAAATACCTGGCCATGCCCTGAAGCTCGCTTTATTCAAACTCAAAATAGGAACAAACCATGGATTTAGGACTTAAAGGCTTGCGGGCCGTTGTGACCGGCGGCACCAAAGGCATTGGCCGCGCCATTGCTGAAACCCTCTTGAAAGAGGGCGCGCAGGTCGCCTTTTGCGCCCGCAACCCGGCAGAGGTTGCCGCTGCGGAGGCCGAACTCTCTCACTATGGCGTGAAGGTGCTGGGGCGTTCGGTGGATGTGGGTGATGGCCCGGCGCTGGCGGCCTTCGTCGCCAAGGCCCAAGCGGCCTTGGGCGGTATTGACATCGTGGTGGCCAATGTCAGTGCGCTGGCCATTGGCAACGACGAGGCGGGTTGGAAAAGCGGTTTTGACGTTGACATGATGGGCACGGTGCGCCTCATCAACGCGGCCATGCCCAGCCTGGAAAAGAGCGACAACGCGTCCATCATCACGATTGCCAGCGTGTCCGCTCGCGAGATTGACTTCACGGCCGGACCCTACGGCGCCTTCAAGGCTGCCATCGTCCACTACACACAAGGTTTGGCGTTTCAATTGGCTGGTAAAAAAATCCGGGCTAATTCCGTGTCCCCTGGCAACACCTATTTTCCGGGTGGCATCTGGGAGCAGATCGAGACTGGCAACCCTGCGCTGTACAAAGAATCGCTTGCGCTGAACCCAACGGGCCGCATGGGAACGCCGCAGGAAATGGCCAATGCCGCTGTGTTTTTGGCCAGCCCCGCTGCGAGCTTCATTACCGGTAGTAATTTGGTGGTGGATGGTGCGTTGACGCGAGGGGTTCAGCTTTAAGAAGCGGCTCTAAATGAGTGCGGCGACTTCATCCGTGGATATCGCGGCTAGAGGTAGCCCGAGCAGCGACACATTGCGACTAAGACCGTACTCACCAGATCTTTTCTCGTTTGCTCGGGACGCGAATCTCTATGTGAGTGCGGCCGTGCGCGTCTTCAATCAGTAGGGCGCTTATCGCGCTGATTTTGGTTTTGAACAACAGACCCTACTTGCTGTCAATCAGCTTGACCAAAAGGGTTGCGTTATTTTTCAGCCAAGCGCCTCATCCGCAGAAATGAGCGCCCCGACCGAAATGATGAAGTCAGCAGCAGACTGAATGTCTGACTCTAGAGCTTTACGCGCACCCTCCGCATCGTGCCTCACGATCGAGTCAACCAAGTCAGTGTGATGCGTTAACGCCGTGCTTGTGCGCTGATTAACGCGAATGGGGCCAGTCCGCATGTCGTAATTAAGAATGGGGCCTATTCGAAGCCAAAGAGCCTCAATCAATTGCATCATGACTGGCATGCGTGCGCCTCGGTAAATGGAAAAGTGCAGCTCCTTGTTGAGCGAAATAAGTCGCGCCTCGTCCGGCATATCTTTTTCTATTTCGCTGGTAAACATCTCGTGCCACATCACGATTTGACGAATACCGTCTTCGCTCAAGTGTTGTGCCGCTGTTGCTGCCGCTAAGCCTTCTAGATTTTTTCGGATGCTGGTGATCTCGCGGAATTGGCTTACCGACATTCGCGGGACCCGCAGTGTGCGATTAGGCGTGATCTCAAGGGCTTGCTCGGCAGTAAGCCTCTGAACTGCTTCTCTAACTGGCATCACACTCACCCCCAAAGCCTCGGCCATGCTACGCAAGGAAATCTGCTCACCGGGCGTCAAGCGGCCACTGATCAGGAGCTCTTTAAATTGCTCATAAACATCCGCGCTTAGTGTTTGGCGCTTTAGTGGTGTGAGGTGTTGAGAAGCAGTCATAGGGTCGAATCAATTGATGGAGAGCATAGCGCCAAATCGTACCAAAGCGACTTCAGGGTTATCACTGATGCATGATCTGTGATCACAAATTATTCTGACGAAGGAAGCCCAACTTGGAGGCTTCTATAAAACCCGTGAACCGGACCATAAAGGAGACCGCCAGATGAATGATAAGAAACTAAATCCCGATCAGCAAAAGCGTCGAATGGTAGTGGGCGCTGCCATCGCTACAGCTGCTGCTGGTCTGGCTGCGCCGGCTTTTGTAAGAGCGCAATCCAATAATTTCAAAATTGGACACCTTACCCCTCGAACCGGCTTCTTGGGGCCAATGGGTGAGTACGCCGTGATGGGTGCCACCTTGGCCATGGAAGAGGTGAACGCAGCCGGTGGGGTGTTGGGACGCCAGTTCGAAGTGATGTTCGAGGACAGCGTGAATCCGCAAACCGCGTCTACCAAAGCTCAGCGAATGGTCGAGCGCGATAAGGTTGATTTCTTGGTTGGAGAAATCAGTTCAGCCTCTGGGCTCGCTATCTCACAAGTTGCGACAAGAGCTCAAAAAATGTTTATGCAGACTGGTTGCAATTCAGACGAACTTCGTGGAAAGAGTTGCAGTCGCTTCATGTTCCACCTTGAAGCCAATAACAGCATGTATGTGCGCACTATTGGCCGGGAAATGCTTCGTCAAAACATGGTCAAGGGTAAGCGCTGGATGGCGTTCACTGCAGATTACGCTTTTGGTCATGACCTCTTTGAGAAGACCAAGCGATTCATGGACGAAAACGGGGCGATTTTTATCTCGAACGATATGGTGCCAACAGATGCAACGGAGTTCAGTTCGCTGATCCTCAAGGTTCGACAGCAGCGCCCTGATCTTGTGATGAGCAACCTAGCGGGGAACTCCACAACAAACTTTATGAAGCAGTACAAAGAGTTCAACCTGCCGATTCCGCTCGCTGGTGCAGACCTTAACGCGGTGAGTATCTGGGGTGCCGGCGAAGGAAGCTTCCAAGGATCATGGCCAATCATATGGACGCATCAGGTCAATGCGCCATCCGCTAAAGCATTCACTGAGCGATTTACAAAACGCTGGGGTCGCCCACCGGAAAACCAAGCTGTTGCTGACTATCTGGCGATCAAGATATTGGCACGCGCAATGACCGAGACAAAAACTGCAGATACGCAAAAACTCATTGCTTATCTCGAGAGCGGCGTCAAATTTGACGTCCTGCGTGCCCGCGAAGGATATTTCCGACCTTGGGATCATCAACTGATGTTCGAGATGTACACAGTGAAGCCGGTGGCAGGGAAGGCTGGCAACAAATGGGATTTGATGCAAACAAGTGCACCGGTACCTGGACCAAACGAAAGCTTGGAAGTGCTGGCACCTACGCGCGAAGAGAACGCCTGTAATTTCACTTGATGTTCCATAAGCCGGGCAAATCGTGCCCGGCTTCCTGAGTTTTCTGGGAGACGGCCTTGGCCAATGAAATTGTTTTTTTGCTTGAGCAAGTCATTAACGGCTTGCTGATGGGTGTTTACTACCTCTTGATCGCCTTAGGCCTTTCGATCATCTTCAGCTTAGGCGGCGTGGTGAACTTGGCGCACGGAGCGTTGTTTGCGGTTGGTGCCTACCTGATGGTCCAAATCACTTCGATTGCTGGATACGGGGTTGCCTTTGTCGCAACGCCGTTGCTAGTTGGGGCCTTAGGAATGGTGATTGAGCGATTATTTCTCAGGCACTTTTACAAGGCAGATCCAGTTTTAAGCCTGCTGTTTACGTTTGGTTTGGCGATGATCATTGAGCAAGCTTTGCGAATGATCTATGGTGCTTCTCCCCTTCAATTCAACATTCCCGACTTCGCAAGAGGCCAGTTGATAGTGGGCGATTTCATGTATCCCTACTACCGTCTTGGAATGCTGGCAGTGGCGTCCTTCGCTTTGTTGCTGACTTGGCTGCTGCTCAATAAAACGCCGTTCGGCAAAGTGGTGAAAGCTGGGGTCTCTGACCCTGAGATGGTCAGAGCACTTGGCATTTCTTTGACTCCGGTTCTGACTGCTGTTTGTGGCATCGGCATAGGACTGGCGGGTCTTGCTGGTGTCTTGTTGGCGCCTATCAGCGGCGTGCACCCTGCAATGGGTCACGAGATCATGACGGCAGCTTTCGTGGTTGTTGTCATCGGTGGGTTAGGAAGCTTCTGGGGCGTTGTCGTCGCAGCGCTCCTAGTTGGCGTCATCCGGGGGCTCACGACCTACTTTTACCCTGCTGCCTCAGAGGCTTCACTTTACATATTGATGCTGGCTGTCTTGCTCTTGCGCCCGCGTGGCCTGATGGGCGAGCGGATGGATCGGTTGGAGTAACACATGACTAACATCACTCAAACGCTTGATCCAGTCGCGTTGGCTCACCCTCCTAAATTGAGATCTGCTACTCGTCACGAAAGACGCGTGCTTTTGGGCATGCTTGCTGGGTTGATCGTATTGCCCTTTGCCTTGATAGGTGGGGGGCTGACCATGACGTCAGTCGTGGACTGCGTGGTGCTTGCGATGGTTGGGCTAGGTCTCAATCTGCTGCTCGGGCACACAGGCCTTGTCTCCTTCGGCCACGCTGCTTGGTTTGGACTCGGTGCTTACGCTGTGGCCATATTTCAACAGCGGTTATTTCCAGATTCAGTCTTGATACCACTGCTGCTCGCATTGGGTCTTGTTGTTATCGCTTCAATGGTCCTTGGTGTGGTAATTCTTCGGCGCAAGGGCGTTTATTTCTCGCTCCTCACACTTGCGCTGAGCGCTCTAGCCTTCACGGTTGCTTATCGATGGACGGCACTTACGGGGGGCGAGAATGGATTGGGTGGCATTGAGCGCCGCGAAATTCTCGGGTTTCAGCTCGACAACCCAACGACTTTCTACGTCTTTGTGGCCGTAATTGCCCTTGGCGTTGGCGCGTTCATGCTTAGGTTGATGCACTCGCCCTTCGGAAAAGTGCTGGTGGCAATTCGAGAAAACGAGCAGCGAGCCCGATTTGTCGGCTACCCCGTTCAGAAATACAAGTTGGTGGCATTCGTCATCTCGGCAGCAGTGACTGGACTTGCCGGCGGATTGTTCGTGCTGAATCATCGGATTGCATCAGCCGAAATGCTTTCTGTTCCGTTCTCTGGTGAACTGCTTGCGATGGTGCTGATTGGTGGTATGCGCAGCTTTGCAGGACCCATCATTGGTGCAGTTTTCTTTCTGCTTTTCCGTGAATATTTATCACAGTACACAGAGAACTGGCTGTTCTTCTTTGGACTTGTCTTCGTTGGTTTCGTTCTGCTTTCGCCGTCTGGCCTTGTCGGGATTGGGCAGCGCTTACTCAAGTGGTTGCGACCAGAGGCCACGACAGCGGCAGCGATGTCCGCGCGCAACGTGCCTACTACGCAGCAGCCTTTCCCGTCATTCCTACCCAGCGATGGAAAAGTCGAATTGATTGCGGAAAACGTAACGAAGCATTTTGGTGGAGTGCGTGCAGTGCATGAGGTCTCTCTCCAAGTGAAATCGAAGGGCCTGCATGCTCTGATTGGACCGAACGGTGCAGGCAAGACGTCTCTCTTTAATTTGATTTCAGGGCTCTACGCACTTGATAAAGGAAAGGTAGAGCTGGGCGGTAAAGCACTAACCAAAGAGGATCCGACGGCTGCATGCAAAGCCGGGTTGAGCCGCTCATTCCAAATTACCAATTTGTTTAAGGGACTAACAGTGCGCGAAAACTTGCGCCTGTCAGTGATGGCTAGAGACGCCGGCTGTTTTTCTATGCTGAAACGAGCTGATGAACTCCCTACAACTGAAGCTCAAACTGATGAATTAGTTAAGTTTTTAGGTGTTGACGGCATGGACACGGCCATAGCAGAAGATCTCTCGTATGGCGGTCAGCGCTTAGTAGACATGGGTCTTTCTCTAGGCTCTGCCCCATCTATTCTTTTGCTTGACGAGCCCCTGGCTGGCTTGTCGGCATCAGAGAGAGAGCGGATCGGACTGCTCATTCGCCGCTTAGCAGACCATATCGGCGTTCTCCTTGTTGAGCACGATGTCGACCGAGTTTTCGAACTCTCAGACCGCATCACTGTCATGAATATGGGCAGCATCCTGGTCGAAGGCACTTCAGCGGTCGTTCGTGTTGATGAACGGGTAAGAGAAATTTATATCGGGTCAGGCACGGAAGCGTTGGCCAATAAAGTGGTGCCGACCCGCGTGGGTGAGAAAGTTGCGATCAGCGTGAGCGGGATCGAAGCTTTTTACGGCAAGAGTCACATCCTGTCGGGCATCGGTTTTGAAGTCCGCGAGGGGGAGGTGCTTGCAGTCCTTGGTCGCAACGGTGCCGGAAAATCTACGCTCTTAAAAAGCTTGATAGGCATGGCCCGACTTGGTGCTGGCGAAGTGCATATAGGGGACAAGCGAATCACAAGTCCCGTGCCTGAAGTCATGGCGCGGCTTGGCATTGCCTTTGTACCGCAGGGCCGCAGGCTCTTCCCTGGTCTGACCGTACGGGATAACTTGATGCTTGGTCGGTTGCGCAGAACACGGGCCGGCTCCGATGCCTGGAGCGATGACCGAATTTTTGAGGTGTTTCCACGTTTGCGTGAGCGTTATGAGGTAAATGTCGAATCTCTCTCTGGTGGCGAGCAGCAGATGGTCGCAATCGCACGCGCTCTTGCGGGACACGTAAAAGTGCTGCTGTTAGACGAGCCGTTTGAGGGCTTGTCGCCGTCAATGACGGAGGAAGTATTCAACGCAATCTTGAGACTCAAGGGCGAGGTGACGATCTTAGTTGTTGACCACAACCTCGATCTCACCTTAGCAATATCTGATCGAGCGCTTGTGCTCGACCGTGGGCGCATCTCTCACATTGGGCCGGCGAAGCCTCTTCTCAAAGATCTTGAGTACCGCCGCGAGAAATTGTGGATTTGAACTATTAATCACTCTCTTCAATAAAATTTATGCTCAAAGATTCTTCTCACCAAAACCTCAAGGTTGTTGTCACAGCTGGTGCCAGCGGTATCGGCTTAGTTATAGCGCAAGGCTTTTTGGAGGCCGGTGCTCAAGTCTTTATTTGTGACGCAAACGAGGCAGCGCTTCAGCAAGCTTTGAACACTCATTCAAAGTTGCTGGGTTGCGTTGCTGATGTAGCCGAAGAAGACAGCGTTCGGGCAATGATGACCGAGGCCTATCGGGTCATGGGCGGGCTGGACACTCTTATAAACAATGCAGGTGTTGCCGGGCCAACTGCGCTCATCGACGAGCTGAAGCTTTCTGATCTGGAGCAGACCTTAAGAGTGAACGTCATAGGTCAATTTTTGTGTGCGAAATATGCGGTCCCGTATTTAAAAAAGTCTGAGCAGGCAGCCATCATCAATATGTCTTCAGCTGCGGGTCATCTTGGGATGCCCGGCCGGTCACCCTACTCGGCATCAAAGTGGGCCGTCATTGGGCTGACAAAGTCACTTGCCATTGAACTAGGTAAAGATGGAATTCGTTGTAATGCCGTTTTACCGGGAGCAGTAGATGGTCCCCGTATTCGCGCAGTGATCGCTGCCAAAGCCGAAATCATGAACAAGAATTTGGAAGACGTCACAAAGGATTACGAAGCCCAATCCTCTCTTGGTCGCATGGTGTCCCCAGAGGATGTGGCGAATACCGTTCTGTTCGCAGCGAGCTCTGCAGCTCGCAGCATCACGGGACAAGCTTTAGCGGTTGACGGCCATACACAGGCCTTGAGCTGAGAGCATGGTCATGAAAAAAAAACACGTCGTAGCAATCGTTGGCTCTGGTCTCATTGGGCAAGCATGGGCCTTAGTGTTTGCAAGGGCAGGGTGTGAAGTCCGAATGTGGGACGCAAAGCCAGAAGCGCTAGAAAAAGCCAAGTTGATGGTGGCCCAACTGGCCGAAGACTTGCAAAAAAGCGGCCTTGTTGATGATGCCGCCAGTCTCATGGCTCGTATCAGAACATGCGATCAACTGAGCGAGGCACTGCTGGAGGTTGATTACGTGCAGGAAAGCGCGCCAGAAATACTCTCTGTTAAGCAAGAGCTCTATGGTCGACTTGACGTCCTTACACCTGCAGGAGCGGTCATCGGAAGCTCCACTTCAAGTATTCCCGCTTCAACTTTTACAGAAAACCTGAAAACCCGCGAACGCTGCTTAGTCGCGCATCCGGTGAATCCTCCTTACCTCATACCCGTTGTGGAAATCTGCGGTGCCCCCTGGACATCCGCTGACGCTGTGCAGACCTGCATGGACCTGATGCACGCAGTGAATCAAAAACCTGTGCATGTCCGTCGTGAGATTGAGGGATTTATCCTAAACCGCTTGCAAGGAGCGTTGCTTCGGGAGGCGTTTCGACTGGTCGAGCAAGGGTACGTCGACCCAGATGGTCTTGACGTGACGATTCGAGACGGACTTGGTTTGCGTTGGTCGTTTATGGGCCCTTTTGAGACCATCGACCTCAATGCTCCGGGTGGCTTGGATGACTACTGTGGGCGCTATGGCGGCATGTATCAGTCGATTGCAAAAGATCAGACTTCGACTCAGCCTTGGTCTACTGAATTGATTGAAAAAATAAACAAAGTTAGACGTGAGCAGCTTCCGTCGGATGCGCTTGAAGAGCGGCGCGGTTGGCGCGATAGACGCTTGATGGCATTAGCGCTCCACAAAAAAAACCTTGAATCAGACCCATCTAATCGGAGTTAAGCAAATGACTAAAAACCGCAAAGTTATCATCACATGTGCGCCCACTGGCGCGATTCACACCCCAAGCATGTCGCCGTATTTACCGGTAACTGCAAAAGAGATAGCCTCAGCTGCTATTGCAGCAGCAGAGGCCGGTGCAGCAATTTTGCATCTCCACGCACGCGACCCAGCGGACGGAAAACCATCCCAAGACCCTGCGCTCTTCGTTCCTTTTTTGGAAGAGATTAAAGCAAGTACAGATGCGGTGGTGAACATCACGACCGGCGGTAGTCCGCACATGACTGTTGAAGATCGGATGCGTCCGGTCATGCAATTCAAACCAGAAGTTGCATCCTTGAACATGGGCTCCATGAATTTTGGGCTGTTTCCAATGCTCGATAGGTACAAAGAGTTGAAGCACGATTGGGAGCGCCAGCACCTAGAAAATAGCAGGGATTTGGTCTTCAAAAATACATACAAAGATATTGAAACAATCCTTCGCCGAGGAACGGATAACGGGACGCGATTCGAATTTGAGTGTTACGACATCAGCCACCTTTACAACTTGGCACATTTCTTAGATAGAGGCTTAGTGAAAGGCCCTCTCTTTGTTCAATCAGTCTTTGGAATCTTGGGTGGAATCGGCGGGCACCCCGAAGACTTGATGCACATGCGTCGGACAGCGGATCGTTTGCTGGGTGACCAATACCAATGGTCCATCTTGGGTGCGGGAAGAAACCAGATTGGGCTCGCCAGCATTGGTGCAGCAATGGGTTCACACGTGCGAGTTGGGCTAGAGGACTCTTTATGGATGGGCCCTGGGAAACTGGCGGAGTCGAGCGCTGATCAGGTTCGCCGCATCCGTACAGTACTAGAAGCTTTGAACCTCGAGATTGCGACACCTGCCGAGGCGCGCAAGCTGTTGAATCTCAAAGGCAGTCATCAGGTCGAGTTTTGAGCACTGGTGTACGACCACTTTTCAGCCTTGCTGGCCGCGTCGCTGTTGTCACAGGTTCAACACGTGGCATTGGTTTAGCGGCCGCACAGGCCTTAGCTAGGCAGGGCGCGTCCGTTGTGATCAATGGACGCGACGTTGCGGCAGTCGAGCACATTGTGGCAGAGGGTCAAAAAGAAGGCTTTGATTTCAGAGGTATGCCCTTTGACGTCTCTGATCCGAGGGCAAGCATTCTTTCGTTGGACCGCATCACCAGTGAAGTCGGACCTATTGACATCCTCTTTGCCAATGCCGGTATCCAGCATCGCGAAGCCCTGTTGGATTTTGAACTTGCAGATTTTGAACGTGTCATTGCGTTTAACTTGACCGCGCAATGGGCATTGGCTCAGCACGCTGCACGGCTCATGGTGACGCGTGGCCGAGGTCGAATAATTTTTACAGGGTCCATTACTGCAGTCCTCGGCCGTGAGCGTGTGAGTGCTTATAGCGCGGCGAAAGGTGCGTTACACGCCATGGTCCGTCAATGGTCAACAGAGCTATCACCGCAGGGTGTGACGATCAATTGCATAGCACCCGGCTACATTAAAACTGAGCTAACGCAGTCACTCTGGGAAGATGTTTCATTTGACCAATGGCTGCGCGAACGAACCCCTGTCAGACGATGGGGCCAGCCTCAGGACTTGGCTGCCGCTGTTGTGTTTCTAGCCTCCGACGAGTCAAGTTTCATCACAGGGCAGACACTCGTGGTCGATGGCGGCTTGTCATCAACCATGTAAAACACACAATGTTTGTGGCTGGGCACGCGCAGGCATCAACGGCTCGTTCATGGTGGTGTCACTAATAACTGATGACCACCTCGCCAACTTGTCTGACTTGGGCTGCTTGCTTAAATGCACGGGTAATGATGCTGGTCGTGACGTTAGCGAAATAACGAGCACCCAACTTCGCGTATTTATCTTCGTCCTCAGGTGTCAGAGCGATGGTGCCCGCACACTTTCCGGCTGCAGCAATGGCTAGCAGTGCTTGCTCAATCGCTGTCTGTACTGCTGGTGCTGCCCAGTTGGTTCCAAACCCCATCGCGTGCGACAGATCATTGGGTCCAACGAAAACTGCATCTACGCCTTCGACTGCAGCTATTTCGCCAGCGTTGATAACGGCCTCAGGTGTCTCGATCATGAGAATCAGGGCAATGCCCTCGTTGCTCCGTGAGGTGTGCGTGTCACCGCCGAAAGCGCCATAACCGGCTGCACGGGAACTAAAAGCGCTGCCGCGTCTGCCAACTCCCGGATAGCGCACCTGTTGCACGAGCTCTCGCGCGTCTTCGGCAGTATTGACCATTGGGATTTGGACTGCGCTGGCTCCCATGTCAAGTATGCGAGAAATGTCGGGCGCGAAGCAACGTACGACCGGAACGATACCGCTGGCACGAGCAGCTCGCAACATATTTTCAGTCGTCTCAAAGTCCGAACTGCCATGCTCGTTATCAATGATCACGAAATCAAAGCCAGCGTAGGCGCACATCTCAACGATGGCAGGACTCGGTAGGCTGTTAAAGACGCCGTGCAGGGGCTTTCCGCGGCGGAGCATGCTTGGAAACCGCGTGTCCAGGGGATGATTGATCGGCATAAGTCACCTTGTTGTTAATGAATATCTTCGGAATTGAGCATCGCCTGCTCCAGAGCAGCAATGTCAAAGGTGCCGCTGCGAGCTGCTGTGAGCAGGAAGGCCTCTTTCCTCTGGATGCGATCGATGCACTCAGGCAACTCCTTCAAGTATTCGAGAGGGATGATCACGGCACCGTGCTGGTCAGCATGAATTAATGTGTCATGCACAACCGCCATCCCAATCACCTCAACTGGACAGCCAAAATCGACAACGTGCACATGCGCGTGCGACGGACCGATGCTGCCAGCCAAGATGGGGAATGTGGGAGACAGGTCTCCAAGATCACGCACGGAGCCGTTAGTCAA
>Ga0075464_10000256_pt1 | contig 23038 bp, 18 predicted proteins | sample DEB19_08_DNA_5_FD_75068 | JGI IMG/M metagenome (GOLD analysis project Ga0075464, IMG submission 75068) | Aqueous microbial communities from the Delaware River and Bay under freshwater to marine salinity gradient to study organic matter... | ecosystem: Environmental > Aquatic > Marine > Coastal ...
AGGCCGCCAGTCTGCCGATTGCGCTGCTCGGCAAAGACCTGATCGCCCAAGCCAAAACCGGCAGCGGCAAGACCGCCGCCTTTGCGCTGGCGCTGCTGTCCAACCTGAACGCACGTCGCTTTGCCGTGCAGTCGCTGGTGCTGTGCCCGACGCGCGAACTGGCCGACCAAGTCACCCAAGAAATTCGGCGCTTGGCGCGGGCGGAAGAAAACATCAAGGTCGTCACGCTCTGCGGCGGTGTCGCCATGCGCGGCCAAATCGCCAGTCTGGAGCATGGCGCGCACATCGTGGTTGGTACGCCGGGCCGCATCATGGACCATTTGCAACGCGGCAATTTGAAGTTAGACGCGCTCAACACCTTGGTGCTGGACGAAGCTGACCGCATGCTGGATATGGGCTTTTTTGACGACATCGCGGTGGTGGCGCGCCAGTGCCCGGCTGAGCGCCAGACGCTGCTGTTTTCTGCGACCTACCCAGAAGGCATTGCCAAGATCAGCCAGCAGTTCATGCGGCAACCGCAAACCGTCACCGTCGCGGCACAGCACGACAGCAACAAGATTCGCCAGCGTTGGTACCAGGTGCGCGAAAGCGAGCGCCTGCACGCGGTGTCTGCCGTGCTCAACCACTACCGGCCGGCCAGCACGCTGGCTTTTTGCAACACCAAGGTGCAGTGCCGTGAGTTGGTGCAGGTGTTGAAGGCACAGGGGTTCAGTGCGCTGGCGCTGTACGGCGAGCTGGAGCAGCGCGAACGTGACCAAGTGCTGGTGCAGTTTTCAAACCGCAGTTGTTCGGTGCTGGTGGCCACCGATGTGGCCGCGCGCGGGCTGGATATTTCGCAGCTTGAGATGGTCATCAACGTCGACGTGACGCCAGACGCTGAAGTGCATATTCACCGCATCGGCCGCACCGGCCGTGCCGACGAAGAAGGTTGGGCCATCAGCTTGGCCAGCATGAATGAGATGGGGTCGGTCGGCAAGATCGAGCAACTGCAAAAGGCCGAGTCCGAGTGGCACAAGTTAGAGGAACTCACGCCGGCCAGCAACGAGCCGCTGGTGCCACCCATGGTGACACTGCAAATTGTCGGTGGCCGCAAAGAAAAAATCCGCGCAGGCGACGTGCTGGGCGCGCTCACCGGCGACGCTGGTTTCACGCGCGAGCAGGTCGGCAAAATCAATGTCAACGAGTTCTCCACCTATGTGGCGCTGGACCGCAGCATCGCCAACGAAGCGCTGCAAAAACTGACCGTTGGCAAGGTCAAGGGCAAAAGCGTCCGGGTGCGTTTGCTTGATGACGAATCCTTGGCTTGACATCAACGTGGCACCAACACCTGCGTGCCCAAGGTTGGCCCTGGTGATTGGCGCTGGTGGTGGTTTGGGTGCGGCCTTGGTGCAGCAGCTGTCGGCTGACGCTGAGCATCAAGTCGTGGCCTTGGGCCGCAACACCCAACCCGCCATCGACTACAGCGAGGAAGCCAGCCTGCAGAGAGCCGCTGAGTGGGTCGCCGAGCAATGCGCGGCGCAACACGTCGACTTGCGACTCTTGCTGGTGGCCAGCGGATTTTTGCACGGCGAGTCGGGCCAACCAGAACGCAGCTGGTCGCATCTGGACGCAGACTACTTAACGCATGTGTTTCGCATCAACACCATCGGCCCGGCGCTGGTGATGAAGCATTTTTTGCCGCTGTTGCCCAAACAAGGACGCTGCGTGGCGGGCTTTGTGTCGGCCAAGGTCGGCAGCATTGGCGACAACGCGCTGGGCGGCTGGTACGGCTACCGCGCTTCAAAGGCGGCGCTGAATCAGCTGGTCAAGACGGCGTCTATCGAACTGGCACGGCGCAATGCGCAGGCTATTTGCGTGGCGCTGCATCCGGGTACTGTTGACACGACGCTGTCGCAGCCCTTCGCCAAGACCGGGCTCACAGTGCGGCCTGCTGCCGAAGCCGCCAATGACTTGCTGGCGGTGCTGGCAGGCCTGCTACCTGCGCAGAGCGGCACTTTGGTCGACTACCGAGGTCAGACACTGCCTTGGTGATTGAGCCGTGACTTAAAGCGCCGCGCGGCGGCGGCGTTCGCGAAAGGCTTGCAGTTCGCCGACCACGCCCTTGCGAAAGGTCAGCACGCACAGCACAAAGATCACGCCAATGATGACGGTGACCCACGAGCCGACTTTGTCGGCCAGCAGGTTTTGCAGCGAAATCACAATCCCAGAGCCAAAAACTGGCCCGAAGAAGGTGCCGACACCGCCGAGCAGCGTCATCAAGATCACCTCGCCCGACATCGACCAGTGCACGTCGGTCAGCGTGGCAAAGCCCATGACGATGGTTTTGAGCGAGCCGGCCACACCGGCCAGGGCGGCAGACAAGACAAACGCCACCAGCTTGTAGCGGTCCACCTGGTAGCCCAGTGAGACAGCGCGTGGCTCGTTTTCCCGAATCATCTTCAGCACTTGTCCAAAAGGCGAATTCACCACACGGCCGATGGCCAAAAACGACAGTACAAAAACAGTTGCCACAAAGTAATACAGGGTGGTGTCGGACTGCAGCGAAATCAGGCCGAACAAGTCGCCGCGCGGCACGCCTTGCAAGCCGTCTTCGCCGCCTGTGAAAGACGCTTGCAGGCAGACGAAGTAAATCATCTGCGCGATAGCGAGCGTGATCATGGCGAAGTAAATGCCTTGACGCCGAATCGCCACCAGCCCGACCACCAGCCCGATCAGTCCGGCCGACACGCCACCAGCCACGATCGCCATCTCTGGCGTCCAGCCCTGCGACTTGACGAACCAGCCGGTGACATAGGCCGCCGACCCAAAAAAGGCAGCATGACCAAACGACAGCAGTCCGGTGAAACCCAGCAGTAAATTAAAGGCGCAGGCAAACAGGGCAAAGCACAGCAGTTTCATCACAAACACCGGGTACAGACCGAGCATCGGTGCTGTCAGCAGCAGTGCCAGCAGCACCAGATAAGTGATACGCGTGAGCGTTTTAGCGTGGGTCATTAATTTTCTTTTCCGAACAGTCCAGCCGGTCGCACCATCAGCACCAACACCATGATGACGAAGACCACAATGCTCGAGGCTTCAGGGTAAAAAACGCGGGTCATGCCCTCAATCAAGCCCAGCCCGAGCCCGGTCAGCACCGAGCCCAAAATCGAGCCCATGCCGCCGATCACCACCACCGCAAAGACCACGATGATGAGGTTCGAGCCCATCAGCGGACTGACCTGAATGATGGGCGCAGCCAACACGCCGGCCAGACCGGCCAGACCGGCACCAGCGCCATAGGTCAGCATGACCATCAGCGGCACATTGATGCCAAAGGTTTGCACCAGTGGCGCGTTTTCAGTGCCGGCGCGCAAGTAAGCGCCCAGCCGAGTGCGTTCAATCAAATACCAGGTGCCCAGACAGACCACCAACGACACCAGCACCACCCAAGCGCGGTAATTCGGCAGGATCATGAAGCCGAGGTCGGTGGCGCCGGACAGTTGCTCAGGCACGTTGTAGTTTTGGCCAGACACGCCATACAACTCACGAAAAACGCCTTCCAGAATCAGCGCCAAGCCAAAGGTCAGCAGCAAACCGTACAGCGGGTCGAGTTTGTAAAGATGTTTCAGAAATAGTCGCTCGATCGCCACACCGATGACGCCGACGATGAGAGGTGCCAAGACCAGCGCGTACCAGTAGTTCAGGCCGAACTGGTCGAACAAAATCCAGGCGGCAAAAGCGCCCAGCATGTACAGCGCACCGTGCGCAAAGTTGACGATGCCCAGCAGGCCAAAAATCACCGCCAGCCCGAGACTGAGCATGGCGTAAAAAGCGCCGTTGACCAGCCCCAGCAAAAGCTGGCCCAGAAACGCCTGATGGGGGATACCGAAAATGTCCATACAACCTGTCAGTTCATACCTGTTGATGCAAGAAAAAAATAGTCGGCCATGGTGAGCGAAACGGTCGTCCTCCTGCATCGTCACTGCGAGCGCAGCGCGGCAGTCCAGAGCCCGAATTCGCAGTCATGGATTGCCGCGCTGCGCTCGCAATGACGGGATTTTTTCGCTCGCAATGAGGTAGGTTTATTCATCGCGATGACGAGACCATGAGCCTTGCTATTTCTGTAGCTTATTTCTTCAGCAGAGAACACTTCGACTCCGCCACCGTGGTGAAGGCTTGCTCACCTGGCACTTTGGCGATGGTTTTGTAGTAGTCCCACGGCGTGATCGACTCTTTCTGGCCTTTCACTTCGAACAGGTACATGTCGTGGATCATGCGGCCGTCGGCGCGGATTTTTCCTTTGGTGTAGAAGTCATTGAACTGCATGCTTTTGAGCGTGGCCATGACCTTGTCGGCATCTGTGGTGCCGGCGGTTTGAACTGCTTTCAGGTAGTTGGCGGCAGCTGAGTAGTCCGCTGCGTGCAAGCTCGACGGCATGCGTTTGTACTTGGCAAAAAAGCGCTGGGCAAACTTGCGGGAGGCGTCGTCCTGGTTCCAATACCAGCTGTCGGCCAATTGCAGGCCTTCGGTGTTGGCCAAGCCCAAGCTGTGCACGTCGTTGATGAAGACCAACAAGCCAGCGACTTTCATGGTTTTGGTGATGCCAAATTCTTTGGCGGCTTTCATGGCGTTGGTGAAGTCACCGCCGGCGTTGGCCAAGGCCAAAATTTGCGCTTTGGACGACTGCGCTTGCAGCAAGAACGACGAAAAATCAGAGGCGTTGAGCGGGTGCCGAACCGAACCGACCACCGAACCGCCATTCGCTTTCACCACGGCGGCGGCATCGCCTTCGAGCGAATAGCCGAAGGCGTAGTCGGCGGTCAGGAAGAACCAGTTTTTGTTGCCGGCCTTGACCAGCGCATTGCCGGCGACCTTGGCCAGCGCCACGGTGTCGTAAGCGTAATGAACCGAGTACGGGCTGCAGTCTTCATTCGTCAAGCGGGCCGAACCGGCACCAATGGCGATGAAGGGACGTTTCTTTTCGGTGGTGACTTTGGACATGGCGATGGCCGTGCCGGAGCTGGTGCCGCCAATCAAGATTGACAGACCGTCTTTGTCGATCCATTCACGCGCTTTCGAGCTGGCCACGTCGGCTTTGTTTTGGTGGTCAGCCACCAGCACTTCGATCGGGCGGTTCAGCACCTTGCCGCCAAAGTCTTGCGCCGCCCAGCGGATCATTTCAGCGCCCGCCGGGCCGTCGATGTCCGCGTACAAACTGGACATGTCGGTGATGAAACCAATCTTCACCGGGCCGGTGTTTGTTTGTGCTGAAGCGATGCCCGCAAAGCCAGTGAAGCCGGCAAAGCCAATAGCCAAAGCGGCAACGAGAGTTTTGATTTTCATGGTGACTCCAGACGGTGAAAGTAAATGACGAACGATAAAAATTCAGCGAGGCAAAGGGGTCTTTAATTGGGGTCAGACCCCTAAATATTCTTGCAGCATGCCCATGTTGTCTGTCAGCTCGGCTTGGGCAAATTGTTTGACGATGGTGCCGTGCTCCATGACGTAAAAGCGGTCAGCCAGCGGCGCGGCAAAGCGAAAGTTCTGCTCCACCAGCACGATGGTGTAGCCCTTGGCTTTGAGCGTCAGAATCATCTCGGCGAGTTTTTGCACGATCACCGGGGCCAAGCCTTCGGAGATTTCATCGAGCAACAACAAGCGCGCGCCGGTGCGCAAAATCCGAGCCACCGCCAGCATTTGTTGTTCACCGCCTGACAACCGTGTGCCCGGGCTGGACGCGCGTTCCTGCAGATTCGGGAACATGGTGTAAATCTCGTCCAAGCTCATGCCGCCTGGCGCAATCACGGGGGGCAGCAGCAGGTTTTCTTCCGCCGTCAGGCTGGCGAAGATGCCGCGTTCTTCAGGGCAGTAACCCACGCCGAGCCGGGCCACTTTGTGCGGTGCCAGCTTCAGCACGTCTTGACCATTGATCTTGACCGAACCCTTGCGTGCGCCCGTCATGCCAACAATCGCGCGCAGAGTGGTGGTGCGTCCGGCACCGTTGCGGCCAAGCAAGGTCACCACTTCGCCCTCGTTCACGGTGAGGTTCACGCCATGCAGGATGTGCGACTCGCCATACCAAGCGTGCAGGTCTTCAATGCGCAGCAGTTCTTTGGCCATCAGTGGGCTCCCGCCAAGGTGGCGTCGGCTGTGCCCATGTAGGCCTCAATCACCAGCGGGTTTTGCGACACCTCGGCGTATGGCCCGTCGGCAATGATGGCGCCGCGCTGCAACACCGTGATGCGGTCGGCAATCGACGAGACCACGTTCATGTTGTGTTCGACCATCAGAATCGTGCGGCCAAGCGAGACTTTTTTGATCAGCTGGGTGACGCGGTCAACGTCCTCGTGGCCCATGCCTTGGGTCGGTTCGTCGAGCAACATCAAGTCGGGTTCGAGCGCCAAGGTGGTGGCCAGTTCCAGCGCACGTTTGCGGCCGTAAGGCAGGTTGACGGTCAGTTCATCAGCGAAGTCTTGCAAGTCGACTTCGGCCAGCAGTTGTTCAGCGCGCGCATGCAGATGAAACAGCGAACTCTCCGGTTTCCAAAAGTGAAACGAGGTGCCCAAGTTGCGTTGCAGCGCTGCGCGCACATTCTCAAGCACCGTCATGTGCGGGAACACCGCCGAGATCTGAAACGAGCGGACGATGCCGCGCCTGGCTGTTTGCGCCGGCTTTTCAGTCGTGATGTCGACGCCGTTGTAAACAATTCGGCCACGGGTCGGCGTCAAAAATTTGGTGAGCAGGTTGAAAAAGGTGGTTTTGCCGGCGCCATTGGGACCGATCAGGGCGTGAATATGACCGCGCTGAACCCTCAGGTCGACCTGGTTGACCGCCACGAATCCCTTGAATTCTTTGGTCAGACCTTGGGTTTCTAGGATGAACTCAGCCGACACATGCTTCTCCGGAGGGGGTGAATGTTGGAATGCAGAAATCATTCCAATTGAATGATTTCAAGTTTGCACAGTGAGTCTAGGGTGGGCTGGCGAACGAAACTTTAGGTGTTTCTACTTGTGCCGTGAAAATAGTTGCTGATGCATGAGCTCAGCCTTACGCACCCGGCTTTGTGCGACCATCTCGCCCATGCACAATTTTTGGCCTTCCAGCGGATTCGGACAACTCCAGCGCAATGCGCGCGGTTGGCTGCTGCCGACTGATGATTACCTGCGTCTTTTTCTGGCGCGCCCCGAACTGGCTTTATTGCCGGAATCCTGCCCCAACGAATGCAAGCTGCACGCTGCGTTGCAGGCCGAGCCGAGCCGCAAGGTCGGGCTGGTGGAGCTGGCATCTATCAAAGACCCTGACGCTCGTGAAAGCTACACCTTTTTTGTGAATTTTCGGGACGAGTTGCTGGCCGCCGGCACGCTGGAGGCTTGTTATTTAGGCCTGTTCAGGCGCGGCGTGATGGGCGTGCCGCCGCTCTTTCTAGACCTGCTGGCGCAAGCCATCGTGCGCAATGTGCTGGACGACGCCAGCGATGCCTACGAAGTGCGCGCCGCCGAAATGCTGTTTCGCCCGCAGCGCATCTCGATTGAAGAAGGACAGATCCTCTCCGGCGATTTAAGCGTCTTGGACATGCTCATGGAGACCGGCGGCTTGGGCGACATGGGCCGCTTGCTGGCCGAGGCCAAGGCGCCGATGCGCGAAGTGCACATTAAAGTGCTTGCTGACGACAACGCAGCGGATTATTGGCGTACCGGCGAGCGCTACAACTTTTTGCTCGACCTGACGCACGAGGTCAACAACGACCTGAGCCACGGCTTGGTCTTGACCATGACGCGCGCGCGCTCCGGCCTGACGGCCTTGGCCCGTGTCCTTGAAAAATGGGTGCTGCATTTTCTGGGCATCGCCGTTCGCATCAAACCCTTGCAGAAAATTGACGACGAGGCTTGGCGCTGGCACCTTGGGCTGGACGTGCATGCCACGGCATTGCTGAATGATTTGTACGAAGACCGGCCGGTCGAGGCCGACCGCATGCAGCGTTTGCTCAGCTTGTTCAAGCTTGAATTTGCCAACCCGCAAGAGATGCGCACCGATGTGGCGGGCAAGCCGGTTTACCTGGGTTTGATGATGAGCGAGAGCCGCGAGCTTCGGCTGAAGCCGCAAAACTTGCTGTTGAACCTGCCCTTGGTGAGTCCATCCTGACGCGTTAGCCCTCAAGTTTTCCACTGGCGTTCCGATAAATAAAGGTACTAACCTGAATCTATCAAAACGCCAAAAATGAGCGTACTTTACTTAAATCATTTTAATCTTTCTATTGACCCTTTTCGCATGACGCCAGACACGGAGTTCTTCTTCACCGGAGGACAGCGCGGCGACATTTTGGAGGGCTTGATCGTTGCGTCTATGCACGACGAGGGCATTGTCAGTGTCGTTGGCGAGATCGGCATGGGTAAAACCATGCTCAGCCGCATGTTGCTGGAGCGGCTACGTCCTTTGCCTTCAGACACGATTTACCTGGCCAACCCGGTCTTTGACCGGGGCGAAATTCTCGGCGCCATTGCGCGTGACTTGATACCGGCACCGCCGCAGGGAAACCGTGCGCACATGCTGGCAGCCCTGGAGGCTGTACTGATTGAACGGTACTCACAAGGTCGGCGCGTGGTGCTGGTGATTGACGAGGCGCACAGCATGCCGCCGTCCACGCTGGAAGAGATTCGCCTGTTGTCGAATCTGGAAACGACACAGAACAAGCTCATCAAAATTGTCTTGTTCGGTCAACTTGAGCTGGATGTGTTGCTGGACGCGCCGCAGCTCCGCCAAGTCAAGGACCGCATCAGCCACCGTTTCGAATTGCAGCCGTTCAGCGCTGCCGAGGCTTCGGCTTACCTGATGTTTCGCCTGCACAAAGCCGGCTGGAAAGGCGGCGAGCTGTTCGACGCAGGCGCACTCAAGCTGCTCGTCCAAGCGTCCGAAGGTCGGACCCGAAAGCTCAATATGCTGGCCGACAAATCGATGCTCGCCGCCTATGCCCAAGGCGTGCCGCAGGTCGGTGTGGAACAGGTTCGGCGCGCGGCCAGCGACAGCTTGGTCAAGATCAAAGCAAAACGGGTGACGACAGTCGTTGACTACAAGCCCGCACGCATTCGCGGTGTTTGGCGTCAGTTGCTGTCAATGACCCTGGGGCTGTTGGTCGCTTTGGGCCTCGGTTATGGGGCCGGGACGGGTGAAGTGCCGGCCCGTCTCCATCAGGTGATGGCCTTCATCACCGTTCAATCGGACGTCTTGCTGAGCCAAGTCAAGGTGCCCTTGCAGGTGGCTAACGCGGCGCAACCGCTTGTCGCTGATGCACCGCTTGTGACTTCAGTCGTGGCTGATGCGGCCCCGGCAGCCGAGCCCGCGCAGGCGAGCCAGGCAACTCCATTGCGCGCTGATTCTCTGGCGGTGCGTAAGCGGGCGACGGACGACTTCATGGCGCAGCCCTCGAACCAGGGCTTCACAGTCCAATTGCTGTCTTTGCGGGCATCCCGGGAAGCCGAGATGTTGGCTCTGGCGCAGGCTGTTCAGGCCGGTCTGGACGAGGCTTCGACCGCGCTCGGCTTGCCACCGTCCGAAGTGCCAGTGCTGGTGCACAACCGCTTTTTTCAGCGGCAGATTTACCAGGTCATGTATGTTGGGCACTTCGAGAGTCGCCCGGCCGCGATGCAATTCATCAGAGCTTCTCCGCAGGTGCTCAGCGCCTACAAACCGATGATTCGCAGCCTTGAATCCATCCGCAAGGAAGCCATCCCTTGAAAGTTCATCACTCCGCCTCCAAGCTGGTCTGGGTGAGCGCGCTCGTACTGGCCGGCTGCGCTACGCCGCCGCCTGCGCTGTTGCGCAGCCACTTGGCCGTCGAGCCCGGTGGAGTGGCGGCACGGGACCCGTCAAGCAAAGATGCGGCCAATATCCCTGAGTTATCGGCGGGCGCGCCCCGTTTGCCCGCGCCCCGGGTCGACAAGACACCAGAAACATACAGCGTGGTGGTCAACAACGTCAGCGCGCAGACTTTGTTGTTTGCGCTGGCCCGCGACGCGAAATTAAATCTGGATGTTCACCCCGGCTTGGTGGGCAACGTGACGCTGAATGCGCTGGACCAAACCATTCATGAACTACTCGACCGGATCTCGCGCCAGATCGACATGCGTTATGAGCTCGAGGGTAAAACTCTGTTTGTGTTGCCAGACGCCCCCTTCCTGCGGCTTTACAAGGTCGACTATCCGAACATCACGCGTGACGCCCTCAGCAACACGGGTTCCGAGTCGCAGGTCGCTACGACAGGGCGGGGTTCCGGCTCGGGCGGTGGCGCGACCACCGGAAACTCCTCTTTGACCTCGATTCGCAACACCTCTAACAACCGTTTCTGGGTGACGTTGACCGAAAACATCCGCGACTTATTGCGTGAAACGAACAAAGTCCCTCAACTTGCGGACGCTGAAAAGGTCGCGCAGACGGCCGCGGCGGCTCCGCCCGCCACGCCTGCCGCCGCGGTGCCCCTGGTGCTTGCAGCTGCTGTGGGCCTCCCTGTTTTTCGCGAATCCGCGTCAGTCATTGCCAACCCGGAAACCGGTGTCATCAGCGTCCGGGCGACGGGCCGGCAGCATGCGCGCGTGCGCGAATTTCTCGACCAGATCATCGGCAATGCTCGGCGGCAAGTGCTGATCGAGGCCACCATCGTCGAAGTGGCACTCACCAACGACTACCAGCAGGGCATCAACTGGTCGGCGATCCGGAACGCACTCAACCCGGGAGGTACCGCGCTTTCATTCATCCTCGCGCCCGGCGGTGGGCGAGCCCTGGCCACTGGCAGCAACCCGCCATTTCTCGGCAGTTTTGGGGTGGCGCAGACAACTGCATCCGGGCTGAGCGACTTGTCGGCCACGGTGCGCTTGCTCGAGTCATTTGGTAAAACGCGTGTACTTTCAAGCCCGAAAGTCAATGTCATGAACAACCAGACCGCCTTGCTGAAAGTGGTCGACAACAAGGTGTACTTCACCATGACGGTCACGCCCGGAACGCCGGCGTCGATTGCGGGTCCCGCCGTTGCGGCCGTCTACACGACCGTCGTCAATACCGTCCCGGTCGGCTTCCTGATGAACGTCACCGCACAAATCGGCGATGACGACGAGATCACCCTGAACCTGCGTCCGACGGTCTCGAGAATCACCGGCTACGCCAACGATCCCAGCCCTGCATTGGCGCTGGCGGGTGTCACGAACCGCATTCCCGAAATACAGACGCGCGAGTTCGAATCCCTCATGAAGGTCAGGGACGGGGAAACCGCCGTCCTGGGCGGTCTGATGCAAGACGAACAGAGCAATGCGACTGACCAGATCCCCGGCGTCGGCAACGTGCCCCTGTTTGGCGAACTTTTCAAGTACCGTAGCAACCAGTCCACCAAGAGTGAACTGGTCATCTTTTTACGCCCGACGATCCTTCGCGATTCGAGCATCAACGGTGATGCCTCCTTTGTTCGCAACCAACTTTCCGTCGACACGCCCGTGCCCGCAGGGCGCAGGCCATGAGCCTGTTGCTGGAGGCACTCCGGCGAGCCGAAGTAGAGGCCAAAAAAAACACGCTGACAGACGCGCTCGTCCAAAAGCCAGCCGGGCTGCCGGCGACCTCACCAACGACGGCCATCACCCATCGCCAAGCCATGTCGGCGGCAGGCGTCATGGCGGGCAGTCGGCAGCGTAAAAGCGCCTCAGCGGCGCAGCGGCGCAAGTGGTGGCCTGGGGTGCTAGCGGTTGCCGTGGTTTGTTCATTGGCCGCGACCCTGTTATTTGGCAAGGTGTGGATGTCGACTTTCAACCCGCTGGCGGCGACGGCTCCGGCTGCTCAGCTCACCCCGGCACCGATGCCCATCACTTTGCCCATCAGGCTGGCGATTTCGTTGCCTGACGTTGCGACGCCCGACAGCGCGCCGGCTGCGTTGCTGGCGCATGCCCCTGTGGCGCTGCCGATCCCTGCTGTCAAGACTCGCAGGGCCGCCGCAGCGCCGTCCCCCGAGGTCGCCAACAAGCTGCCCGCCAGCCGAGACACAAGTCCAAGCTTGTCGTTGACCGCCAGCGTCGCCAAACCCGACTCGTTGATGGTGTCAGCCTACGCGGCTTACCAAGCCGGCAACCCCGCCGAAGCCAGCCGACTCTATCGGGAGGTGTTGAAGGCCGATGCCACGCAGCGTGATGCCTGGTTAGGGCTGGCTGTGATCGCACATGCAGACAAGCAGCGCGAGCCCGCGCTGGAGGCCTACAAGCGGGTCTTGCGTCTTGAGCCGCAAAACGCCACCGCCTTGGCCGGTCTCCATAGCCTGAGCAGCCATGCCGGGGAGCCTCAACAAGAGTCGCAGTTGCGGGAACTGTTGGCCCGCTCGCCGGAAGAGCCCGACTTGAACCACGCTTTGGGGCTCTTTCTCTCTGGTGTGAAGCGTTGGTCGGAAGCGCAGCCGCTGTTTTTCAAAGCTCACCAGCTCGCACCGCAAGAACCCCGCTTTGCGTACAACCTGGCCGTCACATTGGATCACCTGCGGCGGTCCAGCTTGGCCGTCCAATATTACGAATCCTCACTGCTGCTGGCCCAAGACCGGGACGCCGGCTTTAACGAATCCAGCGCTCGCAGCCGGCTCGCTGTGTTGCAGGCTGCCGCAGCGCAAAGGAGCACCCCATGAGCACCAGCCTGGACGTCTACGACGCAGCGACTTTCTACCTTGAACTCGAACGCAGCGGGCTGATCACGCGGGATCAGGCCGAGATTGCCTGGACTGAGCATGAAAAGCGCGGTGGCTCATGCGGCGACATTTTGATCAACCTGGGCATGTTGTCGATCGATGACATGACGGCCGTCATGGCCACAGCCAGCGCCACCGAAGCGATCCGCCTCGGTGACATGATCCCCGACGACCAGGGCATCAAGCTGATTCCCAAAATGCTGGCGCAGACGTACGACGTCTTCCCGGTCGGCTTTGATGCCGGCAACCAGCAGCTGACGGTCGCCATCACCGATACCAACAACGTCGTGGCGATGGACCAATGCCGCGCGGTTGTTCCCAGCGCTATTTCTCTCACATGGCGGCTCGCCTCCAAGGCCGATATCAAAGCAGCGATCGATCGTTTCTACGGTTATGCGCTGTCGATCGACGGCATCCTCAAAGGCTTGCGCACCGGCAAGACGGACGACGACACGCTGACCCTGCGCGGCGTTGAAAGCTTCGCGCACCCGATTGTTCGGCTGATTGATGCGTTGCTCGCCGATGCTGTCCTGGAAGGCGCTTCGGATGTCCACTTCGAACCCGAAGAGGGTTTTTTGCGGATTCGCTATCGGATCGACGGCGTCCTGCGGCAAGTAAGGGTCTTGCACAAGCAGTACTGGCCCGCGTTGGCTGTCCGGCTCAAAGTTTTGTCCGGCATGGACATTGCTGAAACGCGGGCACCTCAAGACGGTCGCATATCGATGCTGATTCGCGGCCATGACATCGACTTTCGTGCGGCTGTCCAGCCGACGATTCATGGCGAGAACTTCGTGCTGCGGGTGCTCGACAGGCGCAAATCCATCGTGCCGATGAACCAGATGGGCTTGTCTGAGACCCGGCTCAACACGCTGCGCCTGATGCTGGCGCGCCCGTATGGCATCGTCATCGTCACCGGGCCGACCGGCAGCGGAAAAACCACCACGTTGTACTCCATCTTGAACGAGATGAACACCGAAAGCGTCAACATCATGACGTTGGAAGACCCGGTGGAATACCCGATGGCGCGCATCCGTCAGGCCTCTGCCGCAGACAACCCGAAAATGGACTTTGCCAACGGCATCCGATCCATGATGCGGCAAGACCCGGACATCATTCTGGTCGGCGAGATCCGTGACCACGAGACGGCCGAAATGGCTTTTCGCGCGGCCATGACGGGTCACCAAGTGTTCTCGACCTTGCATGCCAACTCGGCCGTGCTGGCGATCCCGCGCCTGCTCGACTTGGGGGTCAACGCCAGCGTCATGTCGGGTAACTTGGTGGGCATCGTGGCGCAGCGCTTGGTGCGGTTGTTGTGCCCGGCTTGCAAGCTCCCGCAGGCCTGCAGCGATACCGAAAAATCACTGCTCGGCCTGGCCCCGCATGAGCCGTTCAGCATCTACCGGCCTATCGGGTGTCCCGCCTGCAAAGGCCGGGGCTACAAGGGCCGAACCAACATCATGGAGTTGTTGCGCTTCGACATGCAGTTGGACGAGATGATCTCGCGCAGCGCCCGCAGCCCCGAGATATTGGCCTACGCCCGGTCCAAGGGTTTCACGACCATGGCCGAAGACGGCCTCGCCCGCGTCTTGGCGGGCACGACCTCGCTCGAAGAAGTGGCCCGCATGGTGGACTTGACCGAGCGTGACGGCTGATGATTGACTTCAACTACCGCGCCATCACGACCGATGGCCGGACCATCTCGGGTCGGCAGTCCGCCACCAGTGAGACCGACTTAGAGGCTCGTCTGGGTCGCATGCAACTGGAGTTGCTGCAGGCCAAACCCGTGCGCACGGCAACGCTGTTTGCACGCAAGCGACTTGACAGCAAAGAGCTGATCAACATCTTCATTCACCTGCAGACGCTGAGCCAGGCGGGGGTGCCCTTGTTTGAATCGTTGTTGGACTTGCGCGACTCCGCTGACACGCCAAGCGTCAGGCGTTTCATCTCCGATTTGGTGGACCGGATTGAGAGCGGCGCCAACCTCTCGGAAGCGCTGGCGCAATCGCCTGCGGGTGTTGACAAGGTCACTGTCAGCCTGATCCACACCGGGGAGGCGACCGGTCAGTTGCCCGAAGTGCTGGCCGAACTGGTCGACAGCCTGAAGTGGTCCGATGAGATCGCCGCTCAAACCAAGCAGCTGCTGATCTACCCGGTGTTTGCGGCCACTGTGGTGCTTGGTGCGATCGGCTTCCTGATGATTTACCTGGTGCCGCAGTTGCTCGGCTTCATTAAAAATCTGGGTGGCACCACGCCGATGCAAACGCGTGCCTTGGTGGCTTTTTCCCACTTTTTGGTGAGCTATTGGTACACCATTCCCATGGTGATGGGCTCGGTGGTCATCGCTTGGGTACTGGCTGTGCGCCTCTCTCCTGAAGCCAAGCTGTGGATTGACGCCACCAAGCTGCGCATGCCCCTGCTGGGGCCGATTCTCAAAAAAATCATCATGGCGCGTTTTGCCAAATCGTTCGGTCTGATGTACCGCAGCGGCGTGTCGGTACTTGACGCCCTGAAGCTGTGTGAGAACCTCTCCACTAACGAGGCGTTTCGCCAGGCCATCAGTGGCGCTGCTCTGAGCATTTCGCAGGGGCAAAAAGTCTCTGACGCTTTTTCTGCCACCCGGCTCTTCCCGCCCTTGGTGGTGCGGATGATCCACGTCGGCGAAACCACCGGCGGTCTGGACAAGGCGCTCGACAACGTCAGCTACTTCTACACCCGCGAAGTCAAAGACGCCATTGCCAAGCTGCAAGGGCTGATCCCACCGACCCTGACCATGGTGGTGGGCGGCATGATCGCTTGGATCATGTCCTCAGTGATGCTGCCGATCTACGACTTGATTTCAACCATTCAGTTTTAGCCATGGCTGACTTTGCGCTCGTCCTCTTAACGCAGTCTGCGCGTTTGTACCTTTTGGGCTCAGGCCTGGCTGAGCATGTTGCCACAGCGCAGGCTGAGGACGATGTCGCGGCATGGGTGGCGCAGCACATCGAAGCCGGTGCCAACTGTTCTCTTGTTAGCGACAGCATGGACGAGTCGTATGTGCAGAGCAATGTACCGCCGCTCTGGATGCCGGCGACCCGGCGGCAACTCATGCAGCGGCGTTTAGCGCAGCAGTTACGCGACACACCCTACCGAGTTGCGGTGCTCGCGCCTAGCGGTTCATGGCGACCGCCGACGCGGGTCAGCCTGATCGGCATGGGGCAACACGAGCGCATTGGCGAATGGCTGGCCGCCTTGGCCGCGCGGCAGATTCGGGTCAAGGGCTTGTGGCCGATGTCGGCGTTGATTGCCCGTGCGATCAAGCACAAGCCAGCGAAGAGCACCCGACCGACGCTGGCCTTGGTGGCGACACCGGCCGGTTTGCGGCAGGTCTTGCTGCGCGGCAGAGTCCCTTTGTTTTCTCGCCTGGTGCTGCACGCCAGTGAGGACCATTTGTTGGCGGCGGATGTCTTGACCGAGGCCCGCAGAACCGTCCAATACTTGATGTCGCAGGACTGGCTGAGCAGCGCCGACCAGCCAGTGGCCACCCAAGTCTGGCTGGCGCCTGAGCACGCCAATGCGCTGGGCGAGCTTGGCAACGATCCGAACTTCGAGGTGCAGTCGAACGACGTCGTCACCGACGCCTATGCCAGCTTGTTGCCACTGCTGGCCTCTGCATCGGCGCAACTGCAATTTCTGCCGGCGCTGTCGCGGACCTCATGGCGGGTCGCTCAGGCCGCCAAGGCTGCCAATCTGGTCGGCCTTGCAGCCTTGGTTTTGTCTGGCTTGTGGTCGGCGGATGTGTTGTGGCAAACATGGGCTAAGCGCCAGCAGATGCAGCAGCAGATCACACGCACAACGAGCATTCTTCAGCAATCAAGCCAAGAGGTTTTGCGTGCCAAGGGCGACCTCAGCCAGGCCGGGCTGGCGGTGGCCACGGTGCAGGCTTGGCAGCAAACCCTGGCTGCACAGCCAGATCAATTGGCTGCCATACAGCACCTGGCGGTTGCACTGCAAGCGGTGACCGGGGTGGCGCTGCAAAAAATCCGCTGGGAGTTGCCCCGCTTGCAGGCCCACACAGCCAGCACTGCGGTGGTACCGCTGGCGCTTGTGGCTTGTCCGCAAAGCCTTGCCTTGCCAGTCGTCTCCACAGGGAGGGCCGCAACGGCGCCTGCGCCCGCCAAACCCGTGTTGGCTTTGCTCAGTCTGACGGTGTCTCTCCCCAGCGATCTATCGCAGCGGCAGGCGCTGCTGTTGCAGACCCAATTGTTGGCCGGGCTGAACGCCCGCGGCTGGTCGGCATTTGTCAGTCAATCTACGGTGAACTTGGACGCGACCCAAGCCCAGCGGGGCAAGCTGGGTGAGTTGAGCGCCCGAAGCGTTGACCTTTGTCTTCAAAGGGTCGCGCCATGAGCCCGCAGCCGGCAGTGCGCAGCGCATGGCGCAGGGCGTTCAGGCCACTCATGGGCGGCGTGTTGATGTGCGCCGTAGCGGCCACGGTCGCCACCGGCGTGACGTGGCTGGCCGACAACACAGCCAGTCAGCAAAGCCAGGCACAGTCGGCGCTGCGGGTAGCCGAGCAGACTCTGAGAAACACCCAGCTCGACATGGTGCGCTTGGAAGACAACCTGCACACGTACGACACGCTCAAGAAAGCTGGTTTTTTGGGCTCGCCAGATCGACTGAGTCTGCTGGAAGCCCTTGAAAGTGCCGCCAAAGAGTTGCACCAAAGCGCTTTCGAATGGGAGCTGGGCCCGCAGGAAAGAATACACGTCTTGATCGACACCAAGACCGGGGCGGCAGTTGCGCAGCTGGTGCGGATATCCATGAAACTCACCGCCAGCGGTGTTCATGAAGAGGAATGGTTGCAGCTTTTAGCGCGCTTGCAGGCCAACGGTGTGGGTCTTTTTGTGAGCAACACCTGTGTCTATCAACCACAGAGCTACAGCACTGACCGTCGCGCGGTACCTGCCGTCAAAGTGGCGTGTGACTTGTCCTGGTTGTATGTGGTGGCTGAGGGCACAACTGCTGGACTGGCGCAAGCGGATGCAGTGCTTGCTGCCCGCACGCCACAAGCCAACGCGCTGGGTGTGCTGGGGACGTTGATCCTGTCGCCAAGCCAACGCAGGGAACTCGAAGCTTTGCGACTTGCACCCAGCAGTGCCAATGAAAGTGGCCTCGGCGCTCTCGGGTCATCCTTGGCGACAGACCGAGGGCTTGGGAGCTCCGACTCGCCAAACCCACAGGTCGTCAACGGCGTGGTGATTCGTTCGGGCCACCACAGCACGGTCTGGGTCAACGGTCAGCCGCAGTATGGCCGTGCCACCGCCGACCCCTTGCGTGCGCTGACCGGGCAAACGCGTGATGCGTTGCCGCCCGGCGCGATTCACATCATCCCGCCGAAAGCCGGCGTCACGGCCCACAAGGAGTCACGCCATTGATGAACCATTGCAAGGCGGTGAAACCGCGAAAAAACCTTCAGGGCTTTAGCTTGATAGAGATGGCCTTGGTGCTGGTGATCGTCGGCCTGATGATGGGCGGCATCATGGGCGCGCTGGGCCCGCAGCTCGACCATAAAAAAGTCAGAGACACCCAAGAACGCATCAAGCAGGCGTCAGAGGCGATCATGGCGTTTGCCATTGCCAACCGACGCCTGCCGTGTCCAGCCAGCGCCGCCAGCAGCGGTGACGAACAGCTCACCGGCGTTCTCGGACAGTGTGCCAATGCGAATGACGGTTTTGTACCCGCGCGTACTTTGGGGCTGGGCGAGCGTGGTCCCAACGGTGTCATGCAGGACGCCTGGGGTTTTGGCATCCGCTATGCCGTCACGCAGGTCACTTACACCGGTGTCGGCAACGCGCCTGTCAGCCTCAATTGCAGCACGCCCTGCTATCCCTTCACGCAGCCAGACGGTGTCAAAAACGCTTATTACCTCAACGGCGTGCCGATCACGCAGCCCTTGGCCGCGAACCTGTTGCAGGTCTGTGCTGCGTCGATTGGCAGCACCGCCACCACTTGCGGCGCGGCTGCAAATCTTGTCGTGCAGCCCGCTTTTGTTGTCTGGTCCACGGCCCGAAACGGCATGGAACTTCCAGGCGGCAGCGGCGCTGACGAGGCGGCTAACCTAGATGGCAATCTTGTCTACGTGACCCATTCGCGTACAGAGTCCGGTGCAAGCAATGGCGCGTTTGACGACATCCTGCAATGGCAAACCATTGCGACCGTGCTGCAGAGCATGACCAACATGGGCATCTTGAAATAAACCATGCAGAACAAACTCACCGTCATGCTCGTCGAAGACGATGCCTCCTTGCGCGACTGGTGGGCGGGTTCCCTTGAGGAGATGGGTTATGTCGTGCTGTTGGCTGGGTCAGTCGCTGAGGGCTGGGCGTTGTCCCGGCAAACCGTCAGCCAAATCGAGTTGGCCGTGCTTGACTTAGGCTTGCCACCCACGCCTAACGAAGCCACGGCGGGGCTCGAATTGATGCGGCTGTTGATTTTGGACAGGCCTGCGCTCAAGGTCTTGGTGTTGACGGGCCAGGACGAACCCGCGGTGGCACTCCAAGCCATCAGCCTCGGTGCTTTTGATTTTTTGAACAAACCGGCGAGCAGTCAGCGCCTGCGTGAGGCGTTGGCCCGTGCGGCGCTGTTTTTGCGCGCAGAAAAGCAGCTCAATGCCAACGGCCAGACGCGCATGACCTTGACCGCACCCATCGCTGAAGGCGTCAAGGAGTTTGGCGAAGCGGCGCAAGAAGGGCTGGTGCGTGCAGTGCTGGCGGACAGCCAGTTCAACGTCGCACAAGCCGCCCGCAAGTTGGGTTTGACCCGCGAGCATTTGTACTATTTCATAAAAAAATTTGGTATTCGGCGGGTCACGCCGTGAACGAGCTCTACAGCGTGGCAGTGGCCTTGGTGACCGCCGGGCTGAGTGTCGGCACCACCTTGCTGTGGTTGCGCTACTTGAGCCGCCTGCACCGCCAGCGCATGGACCAATTGCTCGCGTTGCGGGACCAGATGCATGAAGACCCGCTTGGCACGCTGCTGCGCGACCAACACACGCTGGCCCAAGTGGGCCTGCGAAGCCTTGACTGGCAGGGCCGCTGGTACGGTGCGCCGGTGGCCGGCAGCTTGGGTCCGGCTGTCAGACCGGCGCAGGTGCCGGGCCTTGGGCCGGGCGTGCTGAGCCAGTTTTTTCAATACGACGATATGTCGCTGACGCTCCGCGTCGGGCTCAAAGGGCTGCGCGGTGAGCGCCTCCTGTTCGCCATGCAGGCAGCTGAGGTTTTGTTTGCCATGCTGCAGGGCGCTTTGGCCGCGCGGCAGCTGGCGCTGGCTGCTGCCGTCAACCAGCGTGCGCGGGTGAGCGTTTTTTTGCAGCACGACATGCGCAACTTGGCGCAGTGGGTTCAGTTGGTGGCCGAAGACTTTGGTGCGGCTGACACCGACGAGCTGTTGATGCTGCGCGCCCGCCGCTTGCGCAAGAACGCAGCCCTCGCTGCAGACCGGGCCAAACGCATGGCGCAGGCCTTGCTCAACCCCGCTTGGCAGCCATCGGCCCGCGTGCAGCTCACCGCACTGGACCTGTCGGCGCAAATTCTGCAGGCCGGGCATCTGCATCAGGTCGCGATCGACATCGAGGGTACGGCTACGCTGCAGTGGGACGGCGTTGCGCTGACCAGCGTGCTCGACAACTTGTTGGGCAACGTCTCATGCCTGTCACGCGAACGCTTGTTGTCGGCGCGTTGCCGGGTGGTCATACGCGAAGCAGAGCAAACCATCCAGGTGCATTTTGAAACGCCACAGCTGCCGCTGGAAGTTCCGCTGGAAAAGTTATTTGAGCCCTGGTCGAACTCCCGCGCGCTCCACAAAGGTCTGGGTATGTACCAAGCCCGCCAACAGACCGAACAGGCGGGCGGCCAGCTCTACGCAGAACACTTGGGCAGCGGCATCCGCGTGGTCTTGTGTGTCCCCTGTCAAAAATCCTGACTCCACGTAATATTACGTGGAAGATACATTAGCTTACATAAGTTAGTTAATCTAACTATTTTTAGGTTTACTTTTAGGATTTTGTCATGAGAAAAGTTAAAAAACAAAGCGGTTTCACCTTGGTCGAAATCGCCATCGTGCTGGTCATCATTGGTCTGTTGTTGGCCGGTGTGTTGAAAGGCCAGGAACTGATTGAGTCCTCCCGAGTCAAAAGCATGGCCAAAGACCTGAACGGTTTTTCTACCATGTACACGAGTTATTTAGACCGTTACCACGGCGTGCCTGGTGACGATCTCACCGCTACCACTCACTTGGAGCGTGGTTGGGGGGCGACGGCTTTTACCGCTGGCGATAATACCGGTTTGATCGGTGCTGGTGGCGCTGCTCTTATCTTCCCGCCCGCTGCATTATCAGAAAACCTGCAGGCCTACCAAGCGCTGCGTTATGCAGGTTTCCTGTCGGGCAACGGGTCGTCGATTCTTGCGCCCACAAGTGCAACGGGTGGCGCGATCGGTTTCACCAACAAAGTCTTTGGGTTTGGTGCTGTCAATGTAGTTTGCTTCAATAACTTGAATGGCAAGCAGGCCGCCGCCCTTGACCTTTTACTGGACGACGGTGTTTTTAACACCGGCAGTGTGCGATCAGACACGGTCATCGGAACTGGTGCTATGACAGCAACAGCCACAGCAACTGTTTACAGCGAAGCCGTCACCAGTGGTGTGATTCTCTGCAAGACACTGTAACCGGCCCATTGCCGAGTCTCCTCGACTTGGCATAAAATCCGATATTCAGCTATTTCTAACCGGAGCCCTCCATGCCTAAAAAAATTCGTGTCGAAGCCGACCGTTGCGCACCTAGACCTACTCTTGCACCAGGCATGACCCGCACTGCTGGTCACGGCCAAAAGATCAGCCTGGAGCGCGGCTCTTGGACTCGCAGCAAAAAGAACCCGGGCAAGCGCCCACAAAAAGGCGGTTAATTCCCCCTTCTTGACTCAGTCGGCCTCAGGGCCGATTTTTTTGCCCGTGGATTTAGCCCAGGTTTAAGAGTTCAAAAACGCCCGCGCACAGACAACAAAGTCCAGTCACGGCGAGAGCCGCACAACCGCCTCCACGACCTCAGCGCGGCCATCCTTCTGTCTCGTCATGGCGTGCATGAAGCTAAGTTTCCCGTCATGGCGAGCGAAGCGCGGCCATCCATGGCTGCGGATTCGGGTTCATGGACTGCCGCGCTGCGCTTGCAGTGACGCATGGCTTGCTGGCGAACTGACACTCACATATTGCGCCGGTATTGCCCGCCCACTTCAAACAGCGCGTTGGTGATCTGCCCGAGTGAGCAGACGCGCACCGCGTCCATCAACACGTCAAACACGTTCAGGTTCTCGATCACCGCCTGCTGCAGGCGTTTCAGCATGGCTGGCGCGGCGTCGACGTGCAGCGTGTGAAAGTCTTGCAGACGTTGCAACTGGCTTTGCTTTTCGGCGTCGGTGGAGCGCGCCAGCTCTAAGCTGTCTTGCACTTTGTCGCCGTGCGGATTGCGAAAGGTGTTGACGCCGATGATCGGCAGCTCGCCGGTGTGTTTGAGCATCTCGTAATGCATCGATTCGTCTTGAATCCGGCCGCGCTGGTAGCCGGTTTCCATGGCGCCGAGCACGCCACCGCGTTCGGCGATGCGTTCAAACTCCAGCAGCACGGCTTCTTCCAGCAACTCGGTCAGCTCTTCGATGATGAAAGCGCCTTGCGACGGGTTCTCGTTTTTGGCCAAGCCCCATTCGCGGTTGATGATCAGCTGAATCGCCATGGCCCGGCGTACCGACTCTTCGGTTGGCGTGGTGATGGCTTCGTCAAAGGCGTTGGTGTGCAGGCTATTGCAGTTGTCGTAAATCGCGATCAGCGCTTGCAATGTGGTGCGGATGTCGTTGAACTGAATCTCTTGCGCGTGCAGGCTGCGGCCACTGGTTTGGATGTGGTATTTGAGCTTTTGGCTGCGCTCATTGGCGCCGTATTTTTCCTTCATGGCGACCGCCCAGATGCGGCGGGCGACGCGGCCCATCACGGTGTATTCGGCGTCCATGCCGTTGCTGAAGAAGAAGCTCAGGTTGGGCGCAAAATCATCGATGTGCATGCCGCGCGCCAGGTACGCTTCGACAAAGGTGAAGCCGTTGCTGAGCGTGAAAGCCAGCTGACTGATCGGGTTCGCACCGGCTTCGGCGATGTGATAACCGCTGATCGACACGCTGTAGAAGTTGCGTACTTTGTGGTGTACAAAATACTCGGCAATGTCGCCCATCACCTTGAGTGAAAACTCGGTTGAAAAGATGCAGGTGTTTTGCCCCTGGTCTTCTTTCAAGATGTCGGCCTGCACCGTGCCGCGCACATTTTCTTGCACCCATTC
>Ga0075464_10000257_pt1 | contig 23017 bp, 22 predicted proteins | sample DEB19_08_DNA_5_FD_75068 | JGI IMG/M metagenome (GOLD analysis project Ga0075464, IMG submission 75068) | Aqueous microbial communities from the Delaware River and Bay under freshwater to marine salinity gradient to study organic matter... | ecosystem: Environmental > Aquatic > Marine > Coastal ...
ATGTTTACCCCGTCAAGTCCTGTGCCGGGGTGGCTGTGAAAGAAGCTTATCTGACAGAAACAGGACTGGACTTAGACCGCGCCTGGATGGTGGTCGACGAAAACAACACCTTTTTGACCCAACGCGAACTGCCGCGCATGGCGCTGATTCAGCCGCAGCTGCGCACCGACGACATCGTGCTGCGTGCGCCCGGCATGTTGGCGTTGCACTTGGCGATTGACAAGGTGGAAGCGGCCGTGCGTGCCAGCGTCTGGGGCCAAGACGTGGCGGCCTACGACATGGGCGCGACTGCGGCGCAGTGGGTCAGCGACTTTCTCGGCGTCAAAGCGCGGCTGGTACGTTTTGACCCAGAGCACAAGCGTGCTTCCAGTTTGAGCTGGACGGGGGGTGTCGAAGCGTTGAACCAATTCAGTGACGGCTACCCGCTGCTGCTCACCAGCGAAGCCTCGCTCAACGGCCTCAACGACAAGCTGCGTGCGGCCGGGCAAGAGGCCGTGACGATGGCGCGCTTTCGACCGAATATTGTGTTGGGTGATGCGCCCGATGCAGGCCAGACCGCCGCGATGGCAGCGCACGACGAAGACCGTCTGCAACAGTTGGAGATCGTGACGGCAGAAGGCCCGGTGCGCTTGCAGCCAGTCAAACCGTGCTCGCGTTGCCCGATTGTCAATATCGACCCTCTGAGCGCCAGCAGCACACCGGCGGTGAACGACATGCTGCAAACCTACCGGCAAGATGCGCGACTGAAAGGCGCACTGTCTTTTGGTATGAACACCATCACGCTGGAAGGCGTGGATCAGTTGCTCAAAGTGGGGCAGGTGGTCACAGGGCGGTATCAGTTTTAAGAGCGCGCAGTCGCGAGCCCTCTTTGGTCATGCAAACGACAACCCCTGCAGATTAAATATCCCGGTTATTGGTTATGAATATTCAACAACTCCGCTATCTTTGTGGTGTGGTCGACGCGAAATTTAGCGTGTCGCGTGCGGCTGAAGCTTTGCACACATCGCAGCCCGGCATTAGCAAACAAATACAGATGCTGGAACGCGAACTGGGTGTGGATTTACTGGTGCGTCAAGGCAATAGAATCATGCGCCTGACGCCCCCCGGCGAAGAAATTTGCACAGTCGCACGGCGTGTGCTGGGCGATGTCGAGAACCTCAAACAAATTGGTGAGGAATACTCGAATCAGGGTAAGGGCCGCTTGGTGGTGGCGACAACCCATATTCACGCGCGTTACCTGTTGCGACCTTTTATCCGTGAAATAGCAAAGAAATATGGAGACGTTAGTTTGGAACTCCGTCAGGGTGACCCATCGCAGATCGCCAAATGGGTGCTTTCAGGGGAGGCAGACATAGGTTTTGGTGCGACGTTTTCAGACCAACACGACAACCTGCTGTTTTCTCCTTGCGGACAACTTTCCCGGAGCGTCTTTACGTTGGCCGGACACCCTTTGTTGGATGCAAAAAAGTTAACGATTGAAGCGTTGTCAGAATATCCGCTCATCATTCTTGATACAGGTTTTGCCGGTGGTCGGGCGGTCGTGGAAGCCTTTGCAGCAGCCGAAATTGAGCCCAACATCGTGATGACTGCGACTGATGCAGACGTCATCAAGGCCTACGTTGAGATCGGTCAGGGCATTGCCATTTTGCCCTCGGTTGCGCATGAACCTGAGCGTGAATCTCATTTGAGATGCATTGAAGCCAGTCACATCTTTCCGCCCAGTACGGTCTACGTGGTGGTGCAGAAAGGTAAATACCTTCGGAATTTCATGCACGAGTTCATATCGATGATCAACCCGAAATGGGACCGAGGCGCCGCCAACGAAGTCCTCTATAACAAATAGGCATTGAGCATAAGGAAGCATTCATAGACAGCGTCATAGCAACTCACTAGGATGCATTTGCAGACATTTCAGGAGCACAGCATGTCACAAGCCGTTCGATCCATCACCTCTTTTTTGCAGCGACGCACTTACACGCAAGCGCTCTTGTTGCTTGCCACCGCCGCAGGGGTCGGTTTTTCTCCAGTTGCATCATCACAAGATTACCCGTCAAGGCCCATCCGGCTGTATGTCGGTCCGGGTCCGGATATCTTGGCGCGAATTGTGGGCGAGAAGCTCGCATCGTCATTAGGCCAGCCCGTGGTAATTGAGCAAAGACCCGCTGCCGGAGGCATCGTGGCGGGTGATACGGTAGCCAAAGCCGCGCCGGACGGTTATTCGATGCTGTTGACGACGGGCTCATACACGATCAACAGCGTTTTGCAACCGAAGATGCCCTATAGCCTCAAGCAGGACTTGAAGCCGGTTTCTTTGTTGGCGACCTTGCCATTTGTTCTTGTGGTGAATCCGTCATTGCCCATACAGAATTTAAAAGAGCTGCTGGCCCAAGCCCGGAGCAATCCTGGGAAAATAAATTACGCTTCTTCTGGCAGTGGTACGCCGGCTCACTTGGCTGGCGAAATGCTCAAGCAAATGGCGAAAGTTGAGATGGTGCACATTCCCTATAAAAGTGCTGGCGCTGGTCTGACTGACCTGATGGGCGGTCAAGTGCAGATGATGTTTGCGCCTGCGCCTTCAGCTTTGCCATTGATTAAGAGTGGCAAGTTACGGGCCATTTCTGTCAGTAGCCCTAAGCGTTACAGCAGTCTCCCGGACGTACCCACCATCGCTGAGGAGGGCTACCCTGACTTTTCGATTGTGGGTTGGAATGGGTTGCATGTGCCAGCCAAAACGCCACTGCTGATCATCGACAAACTGAACGCTGAGGTCTTGAGAATCATGCGTATTCCCGATGTCCAGGAGCGGGCGATCAAGGCCGGTTTTGAGCCTATTGGAACCTCCATCAAAGAGTTTGAGGCATTTCAGAATCAGGACATTGCGCGCATGGAAACGGTCATCAAGGCCGGCAACATTCAACCTGAATAAGGCCGGCTAAGCCGGTTCACAAAGATGACATTAAAGATGAAGCCGATACGCCGAATCGTCACTGGCAACGATAGCCAGGGTCGATCAGGGGTGCTTTTTGACAGCGCAGCGCCGAATGTCAATGTGGGCAAGATTGCGGCGAGTGCCGGCATGACCGATATTTGGGTGTTTGATCAATGTCCGGTCAATATTTCAGGGGTGGTTGATGATGGGAATCGCCCATTTTCTTTCGACCCGCCTGCTTCCGGGGGCCATTTTCGCATCGTGCATTCGGCTGGCAAGCCGGATAACTATGATCCTGCCACCGACACGACAGCGGTGCCTTTGCATCCGCCGCATCAAAGACCCCATAGCCATACCTTCGATCGTGGAGGACAAAACGCTTTCAGCTCGCCGGTTCACCAGTCTCAGACTGTGGATTACGGGATCTTGCTCGAAGGCCGTAGAACTTTGCTACTTGACGACGGTGCGCGTGAAATGCTTCCTGGCGATGTGGTCGTGCAGTTGGGTAACTGGCACGGTTGGACAAATCCGGTGTGTCCCAGTTTGATGGCGTTCATCATGATGGGTGCAACGGCGATAGAACCGCGGGATCCAGAATGAACACAAATTTTTTGGGTGGGCCGGTGCGCCGCTTGGTCACTGTCGATGATCGTCAGGGCCGATCGTGGGCTTTGTCCGATGGGGTTGTGGACAGCGTTGGGCTTGACCCGGCCAGGCCCGGTTTTTCCAGCGTACAAGTTTGGCAGACCGAATGTACACCTGCGACTGCGGTCATCCCCTCGTCGCTTGATGTGTCTCATCGTTTGACGCCAGCCCAAGGTGGTTCGATATGTCGTATCGTCACTGTGCCACCAGACACGGCGTGGAATAGCGGTATCACACCTGACCAAGTCCAAGCCTACTTTGCCAGTGTTGGTGCCGCAGACGCTTGGCGACATGATCCCAGCGCACCGCACGCTTACATGCAACAAACGCAAACGATGGACTTTTGCGTTGTGCTCAAGGGGGAAGTGACGTTAATTTTGGATACTTCGCAGGTCGCGCTGTCTGCTGGCGATACCGTCGTCCAGCGCGGCACCCGCCATGCATGGAGTAATCGCTCTGCGGTGGCTGCCGTGATTGCAATCTCTTCACATGATGCAAGCCCGCTATCAATCTGAATGATGACCCCGTCGATGGAGGTGTCGCGCCACATGTAGTTGTCCATCACCGCCTGTGACGTAGAGGCTGTCTAATTGCGCGTCACCAAAGGCAAGTCGTACGGGTGCATCAAAGGGCAGGGGGTGCGTTTCAATGATGTGTCCGGCGGGCGAAAAAACATAGATCAATGGACCCGAGCCGCTTTGCCGCCAGCCGCCGCAGGCCAATATGTTTCCATCAGCATCCTCGCAGAGGCCTTCAATTCCGCGATGTGCCCCTTGATCATCTTTGCCAAACGTGTGGAGTACCCGGGGCCGATTCACAGTGCCGTCGGGCTTGACTGCATAGGCGCGCAGTTCGCGTGGCTGCAAACTACCGGTTGTACCTTCCGATACGTAGAGTGTTTTCTCGTCGCGTGACAAAAGAACAGCCCTAGGCGCGACGGTGTCGAATGTGACTCTTCGAATAACCCAGGCACGACGGTCATCACGTTCCAGGCGCATCACGGATGCATGTTCCAGCGGTGGAAAAACTTGCGGTCCGAATGCTTGCACGCCGTTATGCGGGTCAGAAAACCAAAGACGGCTCTGACTGTCCACCACCAGATCATTTGGGTGATTGTGTATGGCACCCATGAATCGAGTGGCGGTCACGGTGGCGCTTCCATCGGGCAAGTACTGGATGACGCGCCGACCCCCCTCTTGGCATGCAGAAACGATCCCGGAAGAGGACTCCAGCGTGATGCCATTAACCCGGCCCGTGTGCCGCCGAAAGTCACCAACAGCACCGGACACGGGATCGTATTGCTTGATCGTCATTTCATCAATCAAACTGAACAGCAACTGCTTGCCATCCCAGACCACACCACCCAGCGCGCCCGGAAAAGGACCCGCAACAGCTTTGAAATTCCAAGTCATCGTTGCTTCCAATCGGTTACCAGACAGCTACGCCGGGGATGTTGAGTCTGACCTTGTAGACAGAGCTATAGGTCGTGATGTAGAGCGATTTCCAGTCCTCATCGCCCCAAGCCATGTTGGTGCTGTGGCCAGGAACGCGTAGCCGTCCGATCAAGCTTCCATCGGGTGCAATGATGTGCACGCCGCCGGGACCCGTGCAATACAGATTGCCTTCGACATCGACTTTCATGCCATCGGCGACACCAGCTTCCCGCCCTTGCAGTGTGTGGAACAAGCGGCCTGGGCCAGCGGTACCATCCGCCAACATATCAAAGATACGGATGTTGCCCAACTTGGTGTCGTTGACGTAAAGCTTCTTTTCGTCAGGGGTAAACACCAGACCATTGGGGTAAGCGCAGTCCGGCACAACCAATTGAACCTGCTTGCCATCGGGTGACAAGCGGTAGACCCCTTGCACTTCGATATAGCGCTGCACATCCTGAGCGACCATGCCTGGAATCACTAACCCACCCGCGGAGTCAGTCCAGTACACCGAACCGTTTGAGTGAATCACGATGTCGTTGGGGCTGTTGAACTTCATGCCCTGCCATTTGTCGGCGATGGTGGTGACACTGCCATCGTGTTCAAAACGCAAGATGGTTCGTGTACACCAACCAGCCGCATGGAGTCGGCCCTCCTTGTCGAAGGTCAAACCATTGATGTGCCCAGACGGTTTGAGCACCACTTCTCGCCCAACGCCGGGACGCCAGCGCCAAAGTGTGTTGCCGATGATGTCAACCCAGTAAAGAATGCCGTGGCGACGGTCCCATACCGGCCCCTCACCAAAGCTCATGCCTTGGGCAATATGGTCGAGCGCGGCATCCTCGTCGATGAGTCGCGCCAGCTCAGGCGTTGCAAGATCAGTATGCACTTTTGCCTCCTTGTGGCGTCCAGCCCTTAGGGGCATAGGCTTTAATGTCTGAGACAACATCAATGACGACGGGTCTATTCAGGCTGATGGCATGTTGCAGTGCCGCACTGAGTTGCTTCGGGTCTTCCACTCGGATGCCGGTGCAACCAAATGACTCTGCTACTTTGGCAAAATCGGTTTTGCAGAAACTCCACAGATCTTCTGTGCGTGCGTTGGCCGAGGTCTTATCTGGGTACACGTTGTCCCAGAGTGGTATTTCCTGATTCAGTGCAGAGTTGTTGTTGACCACCACGATCAGGTTGATGTTGAAGCGAACAGCCGTTTCGATTTCGGCGATATGGTAATAAAAAGCACCATCGCCAGTGAAGCAGATAACGGTCTGCTCGGGCAGTGCGCATTTCACGCCCATGGCCCCTGGAAATCCCCAACCCATGGAGCCAGCGCAACGTATGTATCGCTGATCCGGGTGGTTGAGCTCAATCATGGCGCTCGTCCACATGCCCGAATGCCCGGTGTCTGACACCACGACGCCGTCTGGTGGCAGCGCTGCGCTGATCTCCTTGCAGATGCGTTCTGGTCGGATGGGGGTGGCGTCAGAGTTCAGTAAACCCCTGAATTCTTCACGCCATTGAGCGACCATATTTCCGACCTGCTGAATCCAGGCGCTGGCCATAGCCGCGGGTCGTGGTCGCGCTGCTTGAATGAGTTGTTGCAGCACTGCCTGCGCGTCGCCAGACAGCGACACCAAGTTGGGGTAGTTGCGACCCAGCTCTAGGGAATCGATGTCGAGTTGAATCACTGGCGTGCCTGCGGCCGGCAGAGCCCAGTCCAAGGTGACTTGTCCGCCCGTGCTGCTGCCGATGAAAAAAATCAAGTCGGCCTGCGCAACAGCCTTGTTGGCGCAGGAGCGGGAATAGAGGCCCGTGACGCCCAGAGCCAGCGGGTGGCTGTCAACAATCGCCCCCTTGGCGTTGAGCGAGGTGGCAACCGGAATTTGCAGCAGCTCGGCAAAGCGCACGAGTTCTGCTTGCGCCCTTGACGCGGTAACGCCACCGCCAGCAATGATGACTGGACGCTCTGCACGCTGCAGCAGATTCAGGGCTTCATGGACGTGCAAATCTTCCGCGCGTGGGCGAAAAGGCGGGGTACGCGAAAACTGCGGTTCGATCTGCGGCTTCAGGGTTGTTTTGGCATTTGCGGCCTGTCCATGCGGGCCTCGAATTTCTAAATGCACGGGACCTGGTGCACCGGTAGTTGCCGCTCGAAAGGCTTGACGCAGAAGATCAGGTAGCCGGGACACATCATCAACCCGTGCATTGAATTTCGTCACGGCGTCGAACTGCGACATATCCTCAACTTCTTGATAGCCATTGCGGTAGTGCGCATTCAGCGGTGGTCCACCAGTGATTGCAATCAGGGGCGCGTTGGCCATGAATGCATCGCGCAAACCAGCAGCCAAATTAGAAGCGCCAATTTGTTGCGACATGCAAATACCCGGTTTCCCGCTGGCCCGAGCATATCCATCTGCCATGTAAGCCGCTGATTTTTCGCCATGCGTCATGATGCGGCGGATGCCCATGTCTTCCATTTCTGCGAGCCCGCCCAACATGATGGCCGGTAGGTAAAAAACATGGCTGACGCCATATCCTTCTAGCATCTCTGCGAACAACCGCGAACCGGTTATTTCTTGAATTTCTGGCATGTCTTAATCCTCAAAACGTTTTTGCATCGTACGTGCAAGATGTCTTTTGGGACATGATTTCTTATTTATGGAGCTAGTTCCTTTGGGTCTAGTGGCCATGCCCAAAAAATTCCGCACCGTCCCTATAAATTAGGTCGGTCGCGACAGCCCGGTTGAGCGAAGCCAAGAGGCTTAAGCCGTTTTAAGCGCGCGTTGCCGCAGGCCTCTGGCAAGCAGTAGGCCCAGCACCGTGATGCCGCCGCCGCCCATGGCAACCACGGTCCCGGAGCCCACCAGGGCGATCAGGTGGGCCGCCAAGAGAACCCCCAGAGCCTGACCTAAAAATAAGCTGGCTGAAAATAGGGACACAGCCGTACCCCTAGCCTTGGGGGCCATTTGCGTTGCATTGGCCTGCATCGTGTTGTGAAACATGAAAAAACCGAATCCCGCGGTCAGACTGACCAACGGGGTCAAGGGCCACCAAGTCGAAAACCCGAGAACAGAGAGCGATACGCCCATCACGCAGCCCCCAACTTGCGCCAATCCGATTTCACCGAAGCGGCTGATCATCGGGCGGGCCAGCGCCATGTAGGCTACCCCGCCGAGTCCGAACATCGCCACGATGGCCCCGGAGAGTGTCAAAGACAGCCCGAGCATCTGATGCAGATGAGACGCAATGATGGCCAGTACACCAAAGCCGGCTGCACCCTCCGCGCAGGCAATCAAAAGCACGTAGCGCGACCACGGGTCCTCTAGTATTCGCAACGCTTGACCTAGGAAAGTCGCTCGATTCTGTTCGTCCATTTCTGATAATGTGGTCGGCGTGGGTTGCTGCTTGAAGTCGGCAAACATCAGGAAACCAACCATCGCAAACAGAACGGTCAACAGCACAAACGCCCAACGCCAGCCCAAGAGATCGGTCAGCAGGCCACCCATCAATTGGCCGCCTACCAAGCCCAGCGTGGTGCCCAGTCCGACCTTGGCCAGCGTTTCTTGGCGCTGACTGTAAGGCACGGCATCGCCGACCCAGGCCAACGACAGCGGAATGATGGCGGCAGCGCACAAGGCCATGACGATGCGTGCCACTACCAGTGCGTTCAGGTTGCCAGCGAATACCGCACCCAGACTGGCTAGGCAGCAGCCTATCGTGGCGTAGGTGATGATGCGGAGTTTTCCAAGGCGGTCTCCTAACGGACCGTAAAAAAGCTGTGCTGTGCCATAGACCACTGCAAACATCCAAACCACCTTTGAGGCTTCCGTGATGCTGACGCTGAAGACCCGCGACAGCTCCGGCAGCATGGGATCGCAGATACGCTGAATCGCCATGCTGCCGAAAGTGGCAAATGACAAGAGTAAAGCGGAGCGTTGGGTGGAAGCAGGGAGAGTGGTCAAACGGCGAAGAGGAAATAAGGCTTTCAGCGGGCGGATAGATGTTACCCGGGCATCAAATATGAGGTGTTCTAACAGCCGCGGTCAAAGAAAGAAGCCAAGACAAACAATGCTTTCGAGATGGTTTTTTTAAAAGTGGCGACTGATCGTCGGGCTATCAGTAAAAACCCCATTGTCGATGATGTCGCTTTCTACAATGATCGTGGTCTCTATCCGTGCGTCGAAGACTCCGGATGTAATCGAGAGCGTCAAGAAAATTATTGCCGAGGGCGGGTCGTCATCTAAGCAGATGGCGCCCCATTTTTTTTGTAATCTACAGGGTTCACGCCATGAAAAAACTTCTCGCCTCAGGGATCATTGCACTGTGCGGTGCAATGGCCGGTCAAGTATTCGCTGCGGACAAAATAAAAGTGGGGATTTTGTTGCCGCTCACCGGAACGTTTGCGGCCGTTGCCGAGACGCAAAAAGAAGGTGCGCTGTTGGCCATTGATGTGGTCAATAAAAAAGGTGGGCTGAACATGCCCGGCGGAAAAGTATTGGTAGAAGGCGTCGTCGCTGATGACGAGGCCAAGCAGGATGTGGGTGTCCGTCGCTACCGTTATATGCGTGACGAAGGCATCAAAGGTCTAGGCGGACAAACCTTTGCACCTTTGGCCTATGCGGTCAACGCATTGGTTGGCAAAGATCCGTTGCCCTACTTTCCCATTTGCGTGATGTCCAAGGAAGCTTTTCAGAAAGGCAAATTGGCGGACTCCACTTTTGCCACTGCGTACAGCCCATGGACGGTCGGTTGGATGGCAGGCCAGTCAGCCATCAAAACCTTGGGCAAGAAAAAGATATTTTTCTTGGCGCGTTCCGATAGCTTTGGCTGGGACATTCGTGACGGCGTCTATGCAGCCGCCAAAGAATATGGTGCTGAAATCGTCGGCTATGACGAAGTTTCTCTTGGAACCTCTGACTTCACCACGGTTTTACAAAAGGTGCGTGCCGCGAAACCGGATGTCTTTATTTCGGCTCAATTTGCGGCTGACGCCGTCGCGTTGCTAAAGCAGGTCCAGCAAATGGGCTTGAACAAAGAGACGACGATTTTTAATGCATTTATCACCAATGTCGTCGCCAAAGGCCTGCCACCTGAGGCCTTGGAAAATGTTTATGCCATGCATTACTACTACTACGACTTGTCAGGCTTCGCCGACAAAGAAGTCGCTAAGTCGTCGAAGGAATTTACCGACCTCTACCGCGCCAAGTATGGTCGCCCACCAGACGCCTACGCGGCGATTGCCTACATTGCCTATATGGAAATGTTCAGGGGTTTCGAGACCGCTAAGACATTCGATCCTGCCAAGGTATCTGCCGCGATGCGTGCGGGCAATGGCAACTTCCAGACCCTCAAGGGCCCTGCGCGCTGGCGTGAAGACCATGCCGCAGAGTACAAATATGCGGCTTTCCTTGTCAAAGGAAAAGGCGCGAAAGATCAGAAAAATGAATGGGACCTGTTCAGCGTGATCAATGCCGTTGGTGGTGACCAAGTGATGCCGTCGCTCAAGTCACTCGGTTATTGATTTTTTGTCCCCGATGGCACATCAGCGGCAACAGACCCCCGTCCTACAAGCCCATGGCGTGACCAAACGCTTTGGGGTCTTGGTAGCCGTCGATCATGTGGACTTTCAAATGGCCGAACACGAAGTTGTTGCCATTCTGGGGTCCAACGGTGCTGGCAAGACGACATTCTTTAATCTGCTCACGGGCATGTTCGCCCCGGATGAAGGCTCGATCCGATACAAGGGTGAGGACATCACGCGCTTGAGTCCAGCTGAGCGAGTGGCCAAGGGGCTGACGCGGTCGTTCCAGTTGACATCGACGTTTGACACACTGCGCGTGATTGACAACCTGGTGCTGGCTTATTACCGCTCGCACTGCACAACGTCGATCTGGTCATTGCTGACCACTCGCACCAACAGCCTGCACAAGGAATCCAAAATCTTAGAGGCGATCGAGACCTTTGACCTGCAAGACATTCAGTCCCGTTTTGTCCGCAGTTTGAGCCTCGGCGAAAAGCGGCGTCTGGAAATAGCCATGGCGATTTTGGCTGATCCCGAAGTGCTCTTGTTGGACGAACCTTTGGCCGGACTTGCTGAGTCCGAGATCAAGGGTGTGATGAAGGTCTTGCGCAACCAGATTGGGCGGCAAACGATTCTGATCGTGGAGCACAAGATTTCGCATATTCAAGACTTTGCACAGCGCCTCGTCGTGATGCACGAAGGACGGGTCATCGCTGAAGGTGGCTACGAGGAGTGTCTCAAGCATCCCGAAGTCAGACGCAGTTATTGGCAGATTGAGGCGACGGAAGACGAAAATGCTTGAGCGCAGTGACCACCTTGTCGTGAAAGATTTGAATGTCTCCCGCGGAGAAGCGCGTGTTTTATTCGACATTAACCTGCACTTGGCACCCAACGAAATCATTGCCTGTGTGGGCCGCAATGGGGCGGGTAAATCAACCTTGCTTAAAAGCATTTGTGGTTTCCTACCCGCAGACAGCGGGACTGTGCATGGGCATGGACAGCCACTCAGCGGATTGAGACCTTATGAGGTGGCCCGCTTGGGGGTCAAGTACGTACCGCAAGATAAGCGTGTTTTTTCAGATCTGACGGTTCGGGAAAATCTGGAACTGGGTAGCTATGCCAGTGGCGACTACGACTGGGATCCGGTGATCAGTTTCTTCCCAAAACTAAAAATTTTGATGGATAGAAAAGCCGGACACCTGAGCGGTGGCGAGCGGCAGATGCTCATGATCGGGCGCGCTATTTTGGGAAAACCCAAGGTACTGCTGATTGATGAGCCGACGGAAGGTCTGGCCCCGATCATCGTCATCCACCTCAAACACGTCTTCAAAGAGCTGAGTAAAACCGCCGCCATTTTGATCGTCGAGCAAAACCTGCCCTTGGTTTGCGCGATCTCCCAGCGCGTGTACGCACTCAAGGAAGGTCGCTTTGTGGCCGAACTGCAAGGCGACCAAATTCGCACCGATGTGTGTGAGCATTACCTCTAGGACTGCCATGTTGAACACCCTGCGCTGGTGGCGCGAAATCCTGATCGCATTCAGTGCACTGTGGCTGGCCCGTTGGGTGTTGCCGCTGCCTTTCATGAATGAGGTGTTGATCTTCTCCATCTACACCATCGGCTGCAATTTTTTGCTGGGCCGTGTCGGTTTCATTTCGTTTGGTCAACCCGCCTATCTGGCGGTAGGCGCCTACGGTACGGCCTTCTATTTGTCGTACTTCGGCACCAATCCTTATGTTGGACTGTTGGTGGGGCTGGGGGCCGGTTTCGTGTTTTCGGTGTTGGTTGGCTTGTTGTTTGTGCGTCTGCGCAGCGACTACTTCGCCTTGGTCAATCTGGCTTTGGCTGTGATTGTTTTTTACATGCTGCAAAAGGTCTTGGTCGATGTCACAAAGGGCGACAACGGCCTTTGGTTCCTGACCAATATTGATGCAACACCGGTGTTCAATTTGACCCGCCCAGCGGAATTCTTCACCTTCTGTGTGTTTCTTGGCGGCTTGGTCTGGGCACTTTACAAATACCTCGATGACACACTCTTTGGCGCCTGTTGCTTGGCCAGCAAAATCAACGAAACCAAGTTGGAATTCATTGGCTACGACAACTTCAAAATCAGGCTGACGGCGTTCACGATTGCCAACACCACAACCGCCTTGGCGGGCAGCCTTTACGCCATCTACCTTGGCTTCGTCAGCCCAGAGATGACCAGCGTGTCACGCGCTGCCGACCCGGTGATCGTGACGATTTTGGGCGGCGTGGGTTCCTTGTGGGGTCCCCTGGTGGGTGCCTTGGCCTACACAGGGCTTCGCGACGTTGCCAGTAAATTCATTGGTAACTGGGAGCTGATAGTCGGCGTGATTCTGGTCACCATCATGATGACCAACTCGGTGGGTCTGTATGGCACGCTTGAAAGCTGGAGCAAACGTTTGTGGCGCCGCGTGGTGGCTTTGAAAGGCGGCGCATGAGCTCGCAACTTCTGATTTCAGGCGTCATCTTTGGTTTAAGTCTCGCCAGTATTTATTTTTTGATTTCCATCGGCTTGTCTCTTTGCTTCGGCCTGATGCGAATCATCAGCCTTGACCAACTGCTCTACTTTACCGTTGGCGGCTACCTGGCATACACCATCAGTGCGGCTGTCGGCAACCTGTGGCTGGGCATTGTGTTGGGTGTCTTCGTGGGGGGATTGCTGGCCTTTGCGGTGGAGCGTCTCGTTTTTAGGCGCATCTACGCACGCGAACTGACCTTCAGCATGATCACTTCTTTTGGTATCTTGTTGGCTGGGATCGGCTCGGTGAAAGCTATTTGGGGCGTGGTCCCTCGGCCGGTACGCATGCCGCTGAATGAGCAAATCAATTTGCTGGGGACCGACATTCCTGTCTATCGTTTGTTCGTCATTTTGGCGGCCGCGCTGGTCTATGGCGGCATCTGGCTATTTTTGAACCGAACCATCATTGGCAAAGCCATACGTGCTGGCATTGAGGACATGGAACATGTCGAAGGACTCGGCATCAACGCAGCCCGACTGTTCACCATTACTTTCGTGCTGGCGGGTGCCTTATCGGCTTTGGCCGGTGGTATTTATGCGCCCTTGATCATGGTTGATCCGCACATGGGACTGGAAATTCTGGCCTTTGTCTTCATGGTCGTGATCATTGGCGGCTTGGGCAGCATCAAGGGAACGCTCTACTCCTCTTTACTGGTGGGTCAAGTCGTGTCCTTGGGCTCGTTGATCTACGCACCGTTGGCCACCATGGCCCCGTTTGCCATCATGCTGCTGATCTTGCTGGTGCGGCCGACAGGGTTGTTTGGCGCGCCGCTGTCCAAATAATCTTTTCAACGCTGCGGGCTCATCTTGATGGGCTGGGGGTGGTCCTCTCAAAGGCTGTGCGAATCGCCTCGTTCGTGGCGCCCGTGGATTGCAGCAAGGTCAGGAGCAGCCTGGCCTTGGCGCTGCTCAAGTGACCGCAGGGGATGGCGCCACGTTTGATCAAGTCAATTTCAGACCCCGCAAATCCGTAGGTATGCGTGAACACGCGGCCGGCACGAACACGGCTGCACAAGATGACCGGCATCTGCCCGACCAGTTGTGAGATGGCATCGACGGCCGAGACGGGCACATGCCCTGCGCCCATCCCTTCAATGATGGCACCCGTGTAGCCAATTCCGGGCAGTGCGGACAAAAGCCAGCCTTCTTCCCCTAGCCCAAGGGACACCTGGGCCACGCGGCTGATGTGGTCCAGCGAGGTTGTGATTGGCAGCAGGTCTCTTGGGGGGCGCATGAAAATTTCGACCTGACCTTCGGCCACGAGGCCAACGCGGCCGGCGCCTGGCGACTCAAAAGCGCTGGTCAAGGAGGTGTGTGACTTTTGAACCCAGCGAGCGGCGTGGATTTCATCATTGAGAACCACCACCACGCCCAATTCTGAGATGCGGCGGTCTGCCGCGACAGTGACGGCCGCCAACAAATTGGCCGGCCCGTCAGCACCAGCAGCCTGAGGCCCGCGCATGGCGCCCGTGACCACCACGGGTCGCGCGTGCCCAGACAGCAAGTCCAGCAAGAAGGCGGTGTCTTCTATGGTGTCGGTGCCTTGAACCACTACTGCACCGTCAATGCCCTCAGCAAATTTCTGATGCAAAAGTCGAGCGACCTCGGCCAGATTCTGGATGCTGAGCGATGCGCCCGGCATGCTGAATTGGGTGATGGCCTCTAAGCTGGCGACATGCGCCAATTGGGGCACGCTCTCAATCAGGTTCTCAGCGGTCAGCGTGGGCGCAATACCGCCCGTCGCGCTGCTGGTCATGGTGATCGTCCCACCCAGCGAGACGATCAGAATGCGCGGTAAGGTCATTTGGCGTTGGTGCGTTGTTGGGCCAAGAACCAGTCCAAGATCTGGTCACCCGTCCACACCACAACGCCCTCATGGCTCAAAACATAATCGTAGAGTTGTTCTAGGTAGCCAATTCTGTGCGGTACGCCACTCAGGTAGGGATGAACAGAGAGAGCCATCACGCGCGGTGACTTGGCTCCGTCTAGGTACAAGCGGTCAAAATGCGCCTTGCCGCGTTTGAGAATTTCGTCAGAAGGGTGTTGCTGCACGGCGGATATCACCACGTCGTTCAATTCAACGGTGTAAGGGAGTGAGGTGATGGTCCCCTTGGACGACTTCAGGCTGACGGGTTGATCATCGAAGACCCAGTCGGCCACATACTCGATGCCGCACTCGGCGAGGTGATCAAGGGTCTCGTCCGTTTCGGTGAGTCCAGGACTTTCCCAGCCGCGCGGTGGTTTGCCGGTGAACTTCCGAATTTCTTCCATCGTTTCACGAATGGCACTGAGCTGATCTTCGACTTTGTGCATCGGTCGCTGCACCAGTCCGTGTCCCATGAATTCCCAGCCTGCGTTCAGAGCTGCGGTGCAGACTTCCTCGTACATCTTGCAGGTGGCGCCGTTCAGTGCAAAGGTGGCTTTCATTTTTCGATCACTCAATGCATCGAGGATTCGCCAAAAGCCAACGCGCATGCCGTATTCATGCCAAGACCAGTTCGGGACGTCGGGCAAGAGTGGGCTTCCCATGGGGGGCGACAGCACAGCCCGCGGCATGGAACCGGTGGGTTCCCAGACTTCGACGTTGACGATGTTCCACAGCACCACCCGTGCGCCATCGGGGAGCGTCAAGCGCGGGCGGTTGACGATGGATTGGTAAGGCGCGCGCGCCCTGATGCTGCTTCCGAGAGGATTTGTCATGATGGATTCCGTTTTAGTTGTGTGATGCTGAAGCGCTTGTGGACAGGTCTTTGATTGTGCTCAGTCACTCCCTGGAATCGTTCCAGCGGGCAGGCTGTAGCAATAGTCTGCGATCTCTCCGGGTCGTGCCAGCCAGAGCTTTGAGCGATGCGGCCCTTCCAGGCAGTGCTTCATGGCCGCGCGCAGCATGCGAAGGCGAAACGGTTGTCCAAAAACGTGGGGGTGCACCGAGATATTCATAACCAGTGGATGGCGTTCGGATTGCTCGACCATCTCGTCAAATTGCTGGACGATCATGTCGCAAAACTCACTCGCATCTTGTTTCCGGTGCGTGATGATCTGTGCATCATTCAGCTCCACAGGGTAGGGAACCGACAAGATAGGTCCGCTGCGCGTGCGCATCCAAATGGGTTGGTCGTCCATCGGCCAGTCCATCAGGTACTTGAAGCCGGCTTCTTTGAGCAAGTCGGGCGTGTTCGGGGTTTCGTAGGCGCCCGAGCCCATCCAACCGGTGGGTGCCTTGCCTTCGTGCGCGACGAAGGTGTCCACTATCTCTTTGATGATGCGTTCTTCGTCGGCCTCCCACATGCCGCGATGGTTCTCGGCGTTGCTCCGACCGTGCCCCACAATTTCGTCGCCGCGCCGCCTGATCTCGTCCATGATTTGAGGTGCGTAGTCGTACAACAGGCTGTTGACATTGTGTGCTGCCGGCATTTGGAGCGCGTCCAGCATTTCAAAAAATCGCCAAATGCCGATGCGGTTACCGTAATCGCGCCAAGAGTAGTTCCGATGGGTTTGTGGCTCTCCCACCTTGGCTGGGTCATGGCCTAAGCCGGCGCCAAATGCAAAACATTCAATGTTGGTGGTGAAGACAAATGCGAGCCGAGCGCCACCAGGCCAGTCGTAATCTTTGCGTTCGTTCAGCGGGACGTAATCGTAGCGATTGTGTCGTGGCAAAAGGGGTCGGTTCACTGGCGATCCTTGGTTGTACGGAGCTGCGTTGTCGATATCAAGCGGAAGGCTTAATTTGAAAATGATCGTACTCCGTGGCTAAAACCGTTGTCAACGCTGACTTCATTAAGTCCATATATTGAAATCAGACGCCCCTTTTTGTGGCGTCCGTAGACAAGGTCACCAAATGCGCCCCAATATGCCGTTTCCTTCACAAAACTGGTGCACTCAAGCGGTCATGGCCGAAAAAAGGTCCATTTGGTGGAACAGCGAAGAGTTGTCTTGACAGCGAAACTGGGCGCAACTTAATATGAATTCATGCGCTTCAAAGTGGTTGCAAATGTGGAGTTTTGTACCTGCCGCCTGATTCGTTTTATCGTCGATCAACCCATAACAGGACACTCACATGAAAACTCAGTATCGTCAATTTTCAGCTGCTGTTTTGTGCGCGGTTTTCATGGCTGCGCCCGCTGCAGCCCAGACCAAGGCCTATCCCTCAAAACCGATCACCCTGGTGGTCGGCTTCACGCCCGGGGGAATTTCCGATGTGCTGTCCCGTGCGCTCGCCGCAAGACTGACGGCGCAGATGGGGCAAACCGTGGTGGTGGAAAACAAGGCGGGCGCTGCCACCGTCATCGCGTCGGGTTATGTGGCCAATGCGGCGCCAGATGGCTACACCTTGTTCTTTCAAGACATGACGAGTCACGCCATTAACGCGGCTGCCTACAAAAACCTCAAGTACGATTCGTGGAATGATTTTTCGATGGTGAGTCTGGTGGCATCGACGCCTTTGATGCTGATTTCCAGCCTGGCCTCAGGTGCCAAAGATGTGAAGGGGTTGACTGCGCTTGCGAAGGCAAAACCCCAGCAGACGGCCTATGCGTCATCGGGCAATGGCACCATCACCCACCTAGCGGGTGAGTCTTATGGCCACCTGATTGGCACCAAAACACTGCATGCGCCGTACAAAGGCAGTTCGCCGGCAACCACTGCCGTGATCAGCGGTGAGGTCGCTTACACCTTCTCGACGATGCCCCCTGCGATCAACCAGATGAAGGCTGGAAAAGTCTATGGCCTTGCCGTTACGTCATCCAAGCGGGTGAGCGCTGCGCCTGATGTGCCAACAATGAAGGAGGCTGGCGTGCCCATGGAAATCGTCTTGTACAGCGGCATCCTTGGCCCAAAGGGTCTGCCGCCAGCCATCGTCGAACGGCTAGGCCTAGAAATCAAGAAAGCACTGGCCAGCCCTGAGATGAAACTCACCCTGCTCAATGCTGGTGCGGAAGACCTGGCCAGCTCGCCTGCCGAATTTGCCGCGTTAATGAAGGTCGAGGCTGCCAAGATAGCGAAGGCGGTTGAGCTCGCTGGCGTCGTGCTTGATTGACCTGTCGGTCGTTTTGTTCTGGAGGTAGGTTATTTCATCGCAATCAAAAGACGTGGCTGGGACGCAGAGCATTGGCAGGGCCATTCGTGCCCTGCGGCTGGTCGCTACCCAAGCGCCTGAGGGTATGAGGCTGGTTGACGTGTCTGCGCAAATGGATCTTCAGCGTCCCACCGCCCATCGTCTGCTCAAGGCCCTGACGGCCGAGGGCATGCTGGTGCAGGATGCAAAAACTCGCAGATACAGTTTGGGTCCGTTGTTGTTTGAGTTGGGGATCACAGCAACCCACCAATTCAATTTGAAGGACATCTGTCAGCCGGCTTGCAGCGCACTCTCAGAGCAAACTGGCGACACCTCGTTCCTATTTCTGCGCAGCGGCTACGACGCTGTTTGTCTTTCACGCACGCAGGGTACTTATCCCATACAGACACCTTCCGTGCCGGTGGGGAGCCGCCAACCATTGGGCGTCAGCGCGGGTGGACTCGCTTTGTTGAGCGCATTGACGGAGTCCGAGATCGACGTGGTGATCAAGGCCGTTGAGCCGCGGTTGGGGGCTTATGGCGATCTTGAGGCCGACAAGTTGTTGGAGCTCTGTGCGATGACAAGAGTCTATGGCTACGCGTCAACCGGGAATCACGCCGTACCCGGCGTCAGAGCGATCGGTCTGCCCATCTTTAATCTGGCCAAAAGCCCCATTGCAGCCATCACGGTTGCGGCCACCCAGTCCCGCATGACGGAGCGCCGGATTGCAACGATATTGCCGATGTTGAAAACGGCGGTGAGGGAAGTGACTCGCCTGTTGCATCAGTAGCGACCCCGGCAAAATTTGAGCGCTTGGGTGAGTATTAAATACGTAGTCTAAGAGCCTATTGAGCGCAAAGGTTATAGAAAATGGCCATGATGGGAGGCAACACGCAGGAGCCCCACCATGACATTACGCAACAAGATCCAGTTGATTGCCTATCCCGACCGCATGGGGAACAACCTCACCGACTTGTACAACACCATTGACAAGCATTTTTCGCGCGTGATCGGCGGCGTGCACATCTTGCCGCCTTACCCGTCGAATGCTGATGGCGGGTTTTCACCACTGACGCACAAAGAGATCGATCCGAAGTACGGCACGTGGGAAGACATTGAGAAAATTTCCAGCCGCTTCGACTTGTGCCTGGACCTGACACTGAACCATATTTCGGATGAGTCCGAGGAGTTCAAAGACTTTCTGGCCAAGGGCTACGCCTCTGAGCACGCAGACCTGTTTGTCCACGTCGATCGGCTCGGTCCCATTTCGGCGGATGATCTCGCGCGAATTCATATTCGCAAAGAGAAAGAGCCCTTTCGCGAGATCACTTTTGCCGATGGCAGCACCGGTCGGGTCTGGTGCACTTTCACTGAAAACCAGATAGATCTGAATTACCGCTCACCCAAGACCTATGCCCTGATGGAGGACTACATGACCTTCTTGGCCGCACGCGGCGTCAAGCTATTTCGGCTTGACGCGTTTGGTTACACCACCAAAGAAATCGGCACCAGCTGTTTTCTGGTCGAGCCTGACGTCTACGACATTCTCAAGTGGGTCGACGGCGTGGCGCGTGACCACGGTGCCGAAACCGTGCCAGAGGTGCATGACCACGCCAGTTTTCAGTACGCTATTGCGCTGCACGGTATGCACCCGTATGGGTTCGCGCTGTCGCCGCTGTTGCTTTATTCGCTGCTCGAATGCAACAGCGTCTACCTCAAGCAATGGCTGCGCATGTGCCCGCGCAACCAGCTCACCGTGCTCGACACCCACGACGGTATTTGCATTCCGGACGTCGAAGGTGTCTTGCCAAAAGCCGAAATCCAGGCGGTCATCGACAACGTCAGCCAGCGCAGTGTCGACCCGATCTTGCGTCGCTCTGCGGCCAATGTGCACAGCGTGGGTGCGATCTACCAGCTGACCTGCACCTACTACGACGCGCTCAAGAGAAATGACGACGCCTACATGGCTGCGCGTGCCGTTCAGTTCTTTGCGCCCGGTATTCCGCAGGTCTACTACGTCGGCTTGCTGGCCGGCAGCAACGACCTCGAACTGATGGAAGCCACGGGTGAAATGCGCGACATCAATCGGCACCACTACACCCTCGACGAGGTCGACGAGGCTGTCAAAACGCCTGTGGTTCGGCGGCTGCTGAAGCTGATGGAATTTCGTTGCACCTACCCGGCCTTCGACGGTGTTTTCCACCTGAAGTACTCCAATGAAACCAGCGTCTCGATGTGCTGGCGTCACGGCGAGTTTTATTGCGATTTGTTCGTCGACCTGAAATTTAAAAAATCGACGATCGGCTATCTGGACGTCAAATCCAGACGGCGGCTAACGATGAACTGCTGAGCCAGCTCGAAAGCTATCTCACGGTTTGACAAACTTCAGGACAAACCCGTCTTTGGGCTGCGGTGGCACCGGGGTGTTTTTGTCGCGGGGGTCTGACGGGTTGCGCGCAAAACTTCCCTGGTCCGCCAGTTTGAAGCCTACGGACTCCACCTCTTGGCGTAGGAAGGCTTCTTCAATACGATGCAGCGTACCGGCTTCCGAGATGCCCGTCCCCGGGCGGCCTGCGTGGTCAGCAATCACATAGATCCCGCCTGGCTTGAGCGCCGCAAACAAAGCTTTGTTCATGTGCCCACGATCCACGCCCATGTGGCCAAGGTCGTGATAATTAAAAATCAGCGTCACAAGGTCGAGCCCGCTCGACGCTACTTCCGGGGGGACGGGGTCTTCAAATTTTCGAACAACTGGAATGATGTTGGCGACCAGCGGCTTTTTGGCTCGCTCCGCCAAGGCTTGGGGCGAGGTGAGTCGCACGGGCGAAGGTGCCGCCATGGGCGCCACTCCGCCTTCAGGTTCCACAGGCGGACGTTGTGGACTGACGGGTGCGCGCGGTGCGCTTTGACCATAGACCCGCCCCATCGGCCCCACTGCACGCGCTAAAAGTTCAGTGGTGTAGCCGCCACCAGCGCTCAAGTCCAAGGCGACCATGCCTGGACGTACGCCGATGAGCGTCAGCAATTGATCTGGTTTTCGTCGGGCATCGTTGCCTCGGTCGGCCGCACTGCGATCTGGGCTGGCGATGATCTCAGAAATTCGTTCTTTGCTCAGCACAGGCGCACTTGACGATGCAGACGGCACAGTGCTCACAGTCGTGCAAGCGCTGATGGAGAGCGCTACCGACAAGTGCAATGTTGCGGAAAAGATGGCCTCTAACTTGGCTCGGCTGGCAAAAGACTTCATGGTCGCCCCCCTCTATTTCTTTGGACGCCCAGTGTAGCGAATAGTCACATCACAACGACGCGGTTACGCCCCGCCTTCTTGGCTGCATAGAGCGCTTTGTCTGCGGCATTCATGACATCTTGGGCACTGAGGGAAGTGGCCCCTGTGTCGGGAACAACCATGCCAATGCTGATGGTGATGGAAATTCGAGCTTCACCCAATGCGAACGCATGGGCGGCAATAGCGATTCGAAAGCGCTCAGCGGCAGCCCTTGCCTTGTCTGGATCGCTGCCTGGCAGTATCGCCAAGAACTCTTCCCCGCCAATGCGTCCGACGAAGTCAATGTGACGGAAAGTGGCGAGCGCAATGTCGGCCACGCCGCGCAGCACCATGTCACCTGCAAGGTGACCATGCGTATCGTTGACAAGCTTGAAGTGGTCAAGATCAAACATCAAGATGGCGACAGGGTGCTTGGTCCTTAAGGACCGATCGATTTCATATTGAGCTTGTCGAAGCACAGCGGCCCGGCTGGCCAAACCCGTCAGCACATCTGTGTCCGCCAGTGACTTGAGGCCGGTTACTAATTCGGTGACGCCATAGACGCCTGCGACCATGAGTGTCGAGATGGCTAGGCCAAACCAGGCATCCAACAAGCTGCTGACCTCATCAATATGTATCAGCCGCCACAAAGGAACCATGCGTCGTTCCACCATCAAGACCAATGCCAGCGCCACAATAAACCAAGCCAGACGGTAACGGCCATCGACCGTGGAAACCTGTTTCAATGCCATGAATGCGGCCATTGCTTGCAGGGTCGCTGACAGCAATAGGATCACGGCCAGCGGGGTGGCTTCATGCATGAGGTCCAGCATCATGGTGAAAAAGCTGACTCAATCAGTCAAACACCCTGACGATTTAACGGCTCACAGAATCACAACACGGGTGATGTTGCCTCTTCGCGTGTGTTGACATAACCGCCGCCGATCGTTGGCGCTTTGAGCAGAAGGTCGTAGTTGCCTGTGAGCGCTGCGTTCTTGCCTTGATAGCCGATGCCGACAGGGATGCCGAACTTGTTGCCGACCGCATAGGGGTAATAGCTAAAACCAGCCGCCGCGAAACCACGGTCTTCCTTTCGTGTCGAAGTGGCTTGGACCGTCAAGCCCAGTCCATTATTTCCACCGAAGGCGTAGGAAACGCCGACAAAAACGCCTGTGTCCGCGCTGGCTGACATAGAGATTGAGGCTAGTGCAAGGGCACCCACCAGAGCAAAATTTTTCATAAATAACGCCAATCGAAAGTGATGGATTTTCAGTTTATCGATTGATTAATTTTTTTTGGTGATTTTTGCGTTTGGTGACACATGCGTCTGTCTGTTGCAATCGCGGCGGGGTCTTCTGCAGGAGGGCTTCACTGATCAGTACAATCTGCACCAGTTCAAACCACCCTTTCCCCGCCCGCTTTTCGGGTTTGCTTGCTGGTCGCGCCATTGGCTCATGGGGCGTATTCGGCACCTCAACGATGCCGACATTCGGCTCAATGATGCAATCGGGACATTGATTTCTAAGGATATTTTCATGAGTTTGAAGTGCGGCATCGTCGGCCTGCCCAACGTCGGTAAATCAACTTTGTTCAACGCTTTGACCAACGCGGGCATCGCGGCGGAGAACTAC
>Ga0075464_10000258_pt1 | contig 22977 bp, 31 predicted proteins | sample DEB19_08_DNA_5_FD_75068 | JGI IMG/M metagenome (GOLD analysis project Ga0075464, IMG submission 75068) | Aqueous microbial communities from the Delaware River and Bay under freshwater to marine salinity gradient to study organic matter... | ecosystem: Environmental > Aquatic > Marine > Coastal ...
GAATGCGCAGCGACAGCAAAGGCCGCGCTTTCACGAGCGTCGAAACCGATCCAGATCGATGCGTGCGTCATGCCTTGTCCTTTGTCACACCGGAACGAAAATCGTTGTTTGCGGTAATGGCGACACCGTCCTTGACGTAGTTCCGCAGCTTGCGCAGCCGGGTTCGAGCTATCCCACGATGCAACCCACTCCAAGGTCTGGATTACCTTGGCCTCAACCTTCGCAGCAGGCATCTGGTACATCTTCTCGGAGAAGACATGATTCCAGACAGTAGCTACGAATGCTTCGAGCAACTCCTCGCGCTGCTTGGTCTTCTTCTCTGCATCAGCGATGCGCTTGGCTGCAACTTCTTCGATGGATACCTTACGGACACGAGCGAGGATCGCGTCAGTCGCGGCATTCGCCTTCTGTGGCTTGACTTCCGTCAGACGGGCGACAGTACCGAGAACTTCGTCCTCGCCCATTTGCGAAGGGGCAACGGCATTCCAAGCATGGAACTCGGAGAGGAAGGCTTCAACCTTCGGACTCGTCTGATCCTTGACGAACTCGTTGTAACCCTTGGCGAGAGCCGACCAGCTACCCAGACCACAGACAGCGTTGCGGGTGTACTCGCTGACGAAGTCGCCGATGTCTTCGGTGCTGATGTAGCCCTTGAGAGGTTCGGCAGCTTCTTCTTGTGCTGCATACTGCTTGTTACGTGCCTCAACAACTTTTGAGTGATGCGGCTGGTTGAGTTGAGCAGCGATCTGTGCTGCTGAATGATTGACTGCTGCATCACCATGAACGAGGGTTGCAAAAGCCAGACGGATGTTACGGAGCATTGACGACATGATTGTGTCCTTTCGAGACAGGTGGTTGATTCAAGGGTAGTGATGCAGTACGCATCTCATAGGCCAGTCGAGGCATGACCGACCTATGGGCTGTGATTACTGCATGAGATGGCAGAGACCATTCTCATCGGGTACGTAAACACGTACCATGTTACCATGATCGTCTACGAAATGTCCTGTTAGAATTGCGTAACCAAGTGTCCAACCGGAGTTACGGCTCCACATCTTCGCAAGGCCGGCTGTATACCAGTCCATGTTAGATCCTTTCAATTAGTTGTGGAACAACCAGTGTTACAAACATGATACCTGAAACAACCAACAAGTCAAGCGCTTTTTGGATCATCATGATCTCCTTAGTCAAACCCCCGGTGGGGGTACAACCCACTCAAACGCGGCCAAGGCGATGAACGTAGATCACATGCTTTTGGTGATCGTAGTGAAGAGCAAGGAGCAGAAAAGTCAAGGACATCACGATAGGTGATTATCTACATGACTACTCAATGTTCGTCTCTACCAAGCTAACGTTCGAGCTACGCAGTAGCGACAGGCTGTAGTACAGAGCATGTAGCATGATGACCGACCATGTATAGCGAACATTGTGATCTAGCACATTGTCAATTGCTCCTTGAGTTTTGTGCGTATCCGCGTTACAATTTGTGGTACCCACACCAATTACGGGTAATGGTTCATGGACAGCTACTACGGATGTTTGATCCTGACAGGCAGTCACGCTGTCCACGTTGGTATGAGTGACCGACCATCGGGAGGTCATACACTGCGCGTAAGCGCACATCGTAACCAGTAGATTGTGCGTAGCATCTAACATCAACCGCACCTGTGCGTTACAAGTAGTTGATTGTCTGCAACGAGCTAGGATGACTTGTATTAGCATAGGTATGTCCATGTATAGGGAGACTTGCGATCGTCCAATACAGAGCGATTGTGAAAGGATTAGAGGCATGTACATAGAGGGAGACAGCCTGTATTATTCTGAAGACAAAGGAGGGATGAATGTGAGGGAGAGGATTGTTTATATTGTTGTGTGAAACAGACACTGTTGTAAATACACCACACTGGGGGATTGAAGGAGATTTATTTAATGAAGGGGGGTGGGGGGAAACTTTAAAACTGTAGTTGTTTACGAGTGGCACCTTGCTAAAATTTTTATATTTTTCTGAAACAAGTCGATTGAGGGGGACTATTAATGTAGCTTGACTCGCTGCTCGGTTGGTTTGTTGTACCCAACCTCGCGTGGGGGCTGTAGTCTATGCCCCCTATAACTACTATAATATAAAAACATATATAGTTATTAGTTCGTAATATATAAACCATATTACTCCTAATAACTAATAATACTAAATATATATCCAATAATATAAAAGACATATTATTGTCTATATATTAAGTATTATATATAATAGATTTTATTATACACTACTTTGTCTTATATGTCAATAGATAATCTTGGTCTTATATAAATATTTATTTCGTCTTCCAAATAAGATAATGCTTGACTTTTATTAATTGTTGTGATATAATGTTAGTATAGTAACAATTTAATGTTACATTGTCTGAGGAGATACTTGTGGGTAAATTGGTCTATATAAAGATTAACAAGACTCGTGCTGGACAGACGGGTCATTGGAAAGAAGAAAAACGAATTGAAGCTGTGACAACCTACTTGTCTACTGGTAACCAGATGGAAGTAAGTCGTTTGACGGGAGTCCCGATCAAAACGATTAACCAATGGAAATCCTCAGATTGGTGGAAGGAGATGGAAAAGAAAATCCGCTCCGAGGAAGAACAGCAATTGGATGCAAAACTCACTAAGGTTATAGACAAGACCCTAGCAAAGTTGATGGATTCAATCGAAAATGGCGATCACATTTATGATCAACGCACAGGTCAGATCAAACGTGTCCCTGCAAAATTGCGTGATCTAAACACTGCTTTTAATACAATCCTAGACAAGCGGCAGCTCATAAGAAAACAGCCAACTAAGATTGTCGAACAAACCACTACTGCTAATCAACTACAGAACCTTGCTGATCAATTCGCAAAGTTCGTACAAAAAACTCTACCTGAGCCTGAACCAATGCATTACATTGAGGGTGATACGGTTATTCAACAAGAGGACGGGACGTATGCAGTTGCTGACAAAGATTTGTAAGAAGTGTGGAATAGATAAACCACATTCAGAATATAGTCACAAACGTGCCAAAGGACGTAAGCCCTCTTTGCAACCTCGCTGTAAAACGTGTGCTTCGGAAGATACAAAGTTGTGGAGAGATTCACAAAGTATCGACAGATTAAAAGATCTATATCTACAACGAACATACGGTGTAACATTACAGTGGTATCAAGACACACTAGCTCTACAACATAATTCATGTCCATTATGTAATACGGCGTTTACCTTCCATGGTGAACTGAATGCTGACTCTCCTGTAGTTGACCATTGTCACACAACCGGAAAAGTTCGTGGCATTATTTGTAATGAATGCAATCGTGGGTTAGGATACTTTCACGATAACCCAACGGCTTTGCGTAATGCAGCCATCTATTTAGAGGAGAACTAAAATTCCTTTCATGAAAAATGGCAAGCGCGACTATAAGGCCGAGTTAAATTGGGAACACACCAAGAAGAAGAACCGTGTCAAGGACCGCGCACAGCGTAATGGAGCTAGAGCAAAAGTGGCAAAAGCTAATGGTACTACCGCAACAAAGTTGAAGGGTGACGTTGGTCACAAGAAAGCAGTAAGCAAAGGTGGAGCTAATGGTTTAGCTAATCTCTTTGTCCAGAACCCCGGCCAGAACCGGTCATTTGCAAGGAACAAAGATGGATCAATGCGCAGTGAAACCAGCAAGCGGGAACGTAGCAAAAAAGCCTGAGTGGCCGAAGCTTACAGCCGCCATTGTAGAGGGTTTTGCCTCTAGTTGTCTTGTAAAGTTCTTCGATGATGCTTCACAATTCGCAAATTTCCATCGTGAATGGTGGGATTTATGTTGTTCTGATGATAAATTTGTAGCTGTCTGCGCACCGCGTGGACACAGTAAGTCTACAACCATTACAATCGTATATACACTCGCAGCCGTGCTATTTCGTAATCGAAAATATGCAATTATTGTGGCTGATACTGAGACCCAAGCCTCTCTCTTCCTAGGTCAAATCAAGCAAATCTTGTACGACTCACAGGAAATTCAGGAACTTTTCGGTCTTAAGGTAGGAGAAAAGGGTGTTGTTTTTGAAAAAGACACTGAATCTGATATTATCGTCTCATTTGCAGATGGTGGTCAGTTCCGTATCGTAGCAAAGGGTGCTGAACAAAAACTACGTGGTATGTTATGGTCTGGTCAACGTCCTGACCTCATTCTCATTGATGATTTGATGAATGAAGAGTTGGTGGCAAACAAGGAACGTCGAGATAAACTACGCCGCTGGGTGTATGGCTCACTGATTCCTTGTCGAAGTGAAAAGGGGATTATCCGTTTTGTTGGGACACCAATGAATCTGGACGATCCCCTCGAAGCTTTGATGCCTCGCGAAAATGCGAAGGACACTGTGGTAGAGGATCTGAAAATATGGTCCCCAAAGAAGAAGGGTATGTGGCGTGCAGTTAAGTATCGTGCACATAACAGCGACTTTACCAAACTACTATGGCCAGAACGGAAGACTAAACAGTTCTTCCAAGAATTAAAAGAGGACTTTGCTGAGCAAGGTATCCCTGAAGTATATGCATGTGAGATTCTCTGCAACCCTGTAGACGATTCCATCAGGTACTTCCGCAAGGGTGACTTCCTCACGATGACTGCTGAGGACATGAAGAAGAATAAAACCTTCTACATCACAGCAGACTTAGCAATTTCCGAGAAGGATCGAGCTGACTATACAGCTATTCTTGTTGGTGGTATGGATTCCAATGGTCAGTTACACATAGTCAACTGCATCAGAGAACGCTTGTCCGGTGATGAGATCGTTGCTACTTTGTTGTCCTTACAAAAAGTATATAACCCCATTGCTGTCGGTATTGAAGACACGCAAATCTCCAAAGCTATTGGTCCTTACCTCTTCCGTGAAATGGCAGAGACTGGCACCTACATGAACATCACAATGCTTAAGCCACACCGTCAGGATAAGATCCAACGTGCTAGATCCATTCAAGCTCGTATGCGTGCAGGTATGGTGAAGTTCGACAAGCAGGCAGATTGGTGGTTAACTTTTGAAGACGAATGTATGTCATTTCCTCGTGCTAAGCATGATGACGTTGTTGACGCATTGTCTTATCAAGGTATTCTAATTGAACGTATGACTGAGGGTTTAACTCAGGATGAGATCAAGGAAGAAGAGTATGAAGAAGACTATGAACGTTCAGGCAATCATGATGAAGGCCGCGACTTAATGACAGGTTATTAAAATGAAAATTGAAAAGCTAATCCAGTCTGTTAATATTGCTGAGGATCTTTCAAAAGAGAAACTCATTGAAATTGGCAATAATGCTGTTGAAGGTTATGAGAATGATCTACAGTCTCGCGAACCTTGGGAAAAGGATCTAAAGACTTGGACAGACTTAGCTCTGCAGGTTAGTACAAACAAGACCTTCCCTTGGCCCAATGCGGCTAACATCAAGTATCCATTACTTGCCACTGCGGCTATGCAATTTGCAGCCCGTGCATATCCTACACTGGTCCCATCAAATGGACAGATCGTAAAGTGTAAGACTGTTGGTTATGATCCTGATGGTCAGAAGGCAGCCACTGCACAACGTATCTCTAAGCACATGTCCTACCAACTTCTAGATGAAATGGAAGATTGGGAAGAAGATATGGACAAGCTTCTTATTGCTCTGCCAATTGCTGGTACTTGTTTTAAGAAGACTTACTGGGATGCAACTAAGCAGCGTAACTGTTCTAAGCTAGTTCTACCTAAGACCCTCGTGGTCAACTACTTCTGTAAATCTCTGGATGAAGCTGAACGAGTCACTGAGGTTATCTTCGCTACCAAGCGTAAGATTACTGAGCGTGTGAATCAAGGTGTCTACCTTAAAGTAGAACTTGGTGATGCTCAAGCGGATCTTGCTGATCCCAGCACCTCAGTTAACACAGCCTTCCAACGTGCAGGCTCTGATGACGAGACTACTCCTTACACTTTGATTGAACAACATACCTATCTAGATCTAGACGAAGATGGTTATTCCGAACCGTACATTCTTACAGTTGATGTCAACTCAAAGAAGGTTCTGCGAATTGTCCCACGGTTTAGTGAAGAGGATGTAATTGTCAATGAAAAGGGTAAAGTTGTTTCTATCGAGGCTATTCAGTATTACACCAAGTATAGTTTTATCCCGAATCCTGATGGTGGTTTTTATGATATTGGTTTTGGTAGGTTGCTTGGTCCCATTAACAATTCTGCTAATACTATTATCAATCAGTTGGTCGATGCAGGTTCTCTTTCTAACCTCCAAGCTGGATTCATTGGCAAAGGCCTCCGAATCAAAATGGGCGAAAGCCGATTCCAACCCGGAGAATGGAAAGCAGTAAATGCAGTTGGAGATGACCTAAAGAAACAGATCTTCCCACTTCCGGTGCGGGAACCATCTCAAGTCCTATTCAACCTTTTAGATCTTCTATTGAAGTCTGGGAAAGAACTTGCGAGTGTCGCCGAGATTTTCGTTGGTAAAATGCCAGGTCAGAACACTCCTGCTACAACTACAATGGCAACCATTGAACAAGGTATGAAAGTATTCACTGCTGTATATAAGCGTGTGTATCGCTCTCTTACTTCTGAGTTCCGCAAGATCTACAAACTCAATCGTACCTACATGAACCCTGAACAGTATATCTCTGTCTTGGACATGGAAGTACAACAGTCTGATTATCAAGGTCCAGAGGATAACGTTATCCCCGGAGCTGATCCTACTGCAGTTTCTTCACAAGAGAAACAGGCAAAGGTACAGGCGCTGATGCAGATTCTCCAGTTAGGGACGTTGGACCCCATGGCCGTTACCCAACTCTATCTGGATGCACATGAGATTCCTGAAGCTGAGAAGTACCTGAAACAACCTAGCCCGCCGCCGCCAGATCCTAAGATGGAAGCGATTAAAGCTAAGGCTCAGGTTGATCAACAGAAGGCTCAACAGCAAATGCAAATTGCTGAACACAAGCTTCAAATTGAACAGGCAAGCAAGGAGCAAGAACTCCAAATGAAGGCGGCACAGGTTCAACAAGAACTACACGCCAAGCAGATGGAAGCTGTCCTCAAGGGACAACTAGCTCGTGCGGAAGCTGGTCAGAAGATGCAAGTGCAAGCAGCACAGACCAAAATGAATTTAGCAACACAAGCGGCCAGTCATGGTCAACAAATGCAGCATCAAGCCGAAGCTGCAAAGATTCAACAACAAACTCTAAAGAAGAGGTCCACACAGAATGATAAGTCCAAGTGATTTTGAAAATTGGAAGGCAGACCCAGTAACTAAGGTCTTCTTCCAAGCAACGCGAGAACGTATTGAAGATGCAAAAGATATGCTATCCGTACAAGCAGGTTTAGATGTTAACCAAGACAATTATGTTCGTGGGATCATCCAAGCCTATCGAGAGTTGCAAGATTTTCGTATTGATGATTTGGAAGGAGAGATGTCTTGATTACACCTCTCCTGCACACAATCTTAATTAAGCCTGACGATGTTGAAACAAAGACAGCTAGTGGGATTGTAATTCCAGATATGGTTACAGAGAAAGAACGCAAAGCAGTTGAGTATAGAACAGTTATTACAGTTGGGCCGCGCGCCTTCATTGATTATGGCAGTGACCCATCTATTCTGAAAGGCGGTGATCGTGTCTCCTTCGCACGCTATAGCGGCAAGGTAATTAAGGATGTGGACGGAACAGAGTTTGTTCTAGTTAACGACATAGACATACTTGCTAAAGTAGATGTCTAACTGCATTGTTTGTGGTACTAGTACAGTTTGTGGAACAGGAACACATAAAAAGAAATCTCGTAAGTATTGTTCAAATGATTGTATTAAGAAAGCCTGTTACTTACGTAACAAAGCAAAATACACCGAAGCAACCAAAAACTGGATAAACACATATCCAGAAAAACGAAGACAACACTCTGAAAAATATCGGCGTTTAAATAAGCACTATTATGCACAATATAGAAGTGCTTATAGATATAGATTGAAGCAGGCTACCCCTTTGTGGAGTAGTATTGAAGACATTATATCTGTGTATCAAGAAGCGGAATATTTTCAATTAGAGGTTGATCATATAATTCCATTAAAGCATCCATTAGTTTGTGGATTGCATGTGTGGGAAAATTTGCAGTTGTTATCTAGAAGTGCTAATGCACACAAATCAAATAAATTTGATATTGATATTCTAGCAAAAGTTGAGGAATAAGAATGAGCGAAGAGCTACAAGTATCTGCCCCAGAGCAGATTGAAGCACCAGTCGAATCAACCCCCGTCGAGTCTACTCCGCAAGTAGATTCATATGAAGATGATGCCCGTGCACAGGGTTGGAAGCCTAAAGAAGAATATGAAGGTGATCCAAACAAGTGGCGTCCTGCAAAGGAATTTGTAGAACGTGGTGAACTCTTTGGTAAGATTGATACGATGGGCAAGGAACTTAAGGAAACCCGCAAGGCCCTTAAGATGCTACAAGAACATCACACAAAGGTAAAAGAGACTGAATATAATCGCGCAGTCGTCGAACTAAAAGCATTACAAAAGCGTCATCTCGAAGAAGGTAACTCGGATGGTTATCTCGAAACTACTGAACTCTTACACGATCTAAAGACTGAACAGAAAGCTCGTGAGGTTGTTAATGAAACTGCTCCGCCAAAAGTGGACCAACGTTTCGTTGATTGGGTAGCCAACAATCGTTGGTATGAAAAAGAAGTTGAGATGCGCGAGTATGCTGATGTTGTCGGTAACGGTTACGCTGCACGTAATCCGGGTATTGATCCTGAAGATGTTCTGGTGTATGTTACCAAGCAGGTGCGTAAGCAATTCGCAGATAAGTTTGTAAATCCAAATAGAACTAAACCTTCAGCAGTTGAAGGGGCCAGTACAGGGGCAGCTAACAAGAGTTCATTCGAACTTACCGAAGATGAACGGCGTGTCATGAATACGTTTGTCCGTCAGGGTGTTATGTCCAAAGAAGAATATATTGCACAAGTTAAGCAAATGAAAGGTGTCAAATGAGTCGAGTTACAGAAAAGCGCGTAGCGCGCAAATCACTTCTCCAGCGTGGTCCCCAAACTATTGCCGGTGATAAAGATCCTAACTTTGTCTATCGCTTTGTTAATGACACTGGTAGTCGCATTGCTAATTTCCAAGCTGCCGGTTATGAGTTCGTCGAGGACAAAGATATGGTAGTTGGAGATTCTCGTGTGTTTGATCCTTCTGATATTGGTTCCGGTAAACGTGTGACTAGTAATGATGGTACTGTTTCTTATCTGATGCGTCAGAAGAAAGAATACTACGAAGAAGATCAGGCTGCAAAAGCTGCTTCAATTAATGAACAAGAAGCTGCTATGAAACAAGAAGCCACTAAAGGAACATATGGTAAATTATCTATTTCCTAGGCTTCGTCAATCCTAAAGGAAAATAATGGCTAACATTTCCAAAATTAACGGGTTCCGTCCTGTTAAGCATGTAACTGGTGCGCCCTATAATGGTCAATCCAATATCTATGCAGTCGCCTCTGGTGACTCTACTGCTCTCTTCGTCGGTGACGTTGTTAAGCTTGCTGCTGATGCTAACGCTCAAGGTGTCCAATATGTAACTGCTCATGCCGCTGGCGTGGCCGGTACTGGCCAACCTGCTCTTGGTGTTGTGGTTGGTATCATCAACTCTAAGCTTGATCCTGTCACTGGTAAGATGTCTACTGGTACTATCTCTCTAGATACTCCAGTCTACCGTCCAGCTTCTACTGAACAATATGTTCTAGTTGCAGACAGTCCTGATCTTATCTATGAAGTTGAAGCAACTGCTGCTGGTTCTGCTTATGCGTTTGCTGTTGCTGACGTTGGTCAGAATGCAAACATCTTTGCTGGTGCAGGTTCCACCTCTACAGGCAATTCAGCACATTCACTAAACCTGTCTGACAAGGGTACTGCTGCTACTCTTCCATTCAAGATCACTGGTGTTGCTGCTAAGGTTGGTAATGAAGTAACTGGTAACTATACCAAAGTTAACGTTCAGATCAACAACCATCAGTACAAGTCTGTCGGTACTGTCGGCGTTTAATCGAAAGGTATAATATATGTCAGTTATTACTAGTTCAAGCTTTGCTAAGCTACTCTGGCCCGGCCTCAACTCAATCTATGGTAAGTCATACAATGACTATCCAGTTGAATGGGATAAGCTGTTCGAAAAGAATTCTTCTGATCGTGCATACGAAGAAGATCTCGGTCTAAGTTCTTTCGGCCTTGCTGCTGTTAAGAATGAAGGCGCTCCTATCCAGTTTGATAGTGAACGTCAAGGCTTCACCTCACGCTACAACCATGTAGTGTACGCTCTAGGCTTTATCATCACTCGCGAAATCTATGAAGATGACCAGTATGGTAAGGTTGGTGCACAGAAGGCTAAGGCTCTTGCCCGTTCCATGCGTCAAACCAAGGAAATCGTCGGTGCTAACATTTACAATCGTGCATTCGATAGTAACTATGTTGGTGGTGATGGTAAGGAACTACTCTCCAACGCTCACCCGAACGTTGCTGGTGGCACCTTCTCCAACATCATCGCCACTGCTGCTGACCTTTCAGAAGCTGCCCTAGAACAAGCTGTTATCGACATCGCTGGTTTCCGTGATGATCGTGGTCTGCTCATCGCTGCTCGTCCTGAGAAGCTGGTCATTCCTTATCAACAACAGTTTGAAGCTAAGCGCATTCTCGGTTCTGATGGTCGTGTTGGTACTGATCTAAATGATCCTAACGTTCTCAAGAACGAAGGTATCTTTAGTAATGTTATTACTAACCACTACCTCACCGACTCTGACGCTTGGTTCATTCTAACTAACGTTAAGGATGGTCTGAAGTACTTCGAGCGTCGTGGTGATGCTTTCGAGATGGACAACGACTTTGATACCGAGAACGCCAAGTTTAAGGCAACTGCTCGTTACTCCTTCGGTTGGTCTGATCCCCGTGCTATCTACGGTTCTGCTGGGGCCTGATGATTTCTCCTCCACCTTTGGGTGGGGGTTTACCTCTTAAGGAGATATTATGTCCGCAGGTATTGTAGGTCCAGCCGGTGTTACTATTACCACACCAGCCGCACGCGACCCGTATGTAAAGATGGCAAAGCTTGAAGTAGCCGACGGTGCTACTGGTTTTCTAGCTTTCATTCTTCCGAAGTATGCAGTTGTTGTTGGTGTCTATACAATCAGTGCTGGTGCTAATGCTACTCAGACAATTAACGTTGGTTTCACTAACGGTGGTGTCGAACTAGTCAGTGCATTTGCACCGAACTCAACTGGTTATGCTCCCTCTGGTGCAGCTACTGGTGCTTCTGTTGGTGTACAACTTACAGAAGATAAGCATGTCTATCTAAAGGCAAGCTTGACACTAACTAATCCAGTTATTGTTAAAGTGGAATATATCATTCCACCGCAGGGTCTGTCCCTGTAACACCCTAGAGGGCGTAGTTTGTTTAACCGCAAATTGCGCCCTTTCTTTTTAAGGAAATTTTATGCGCCCAGTAGTAGTTAATAAGCTCGGTACAGGAACATCGGCGTGGATTCCATTGGATTTTAAACAGAGTCCTTTTAGTGTTGGTCTAGGTGCAGTTGTCAATGGCACAATTACCTATGACATCGAACACACCTTCGATGATGTTTATGATCCTGCAGTAACTCCCGTTGCTTTTAAACATGCAACTCTAGTTGCTCAAACTGCCAACAAAGATGGCAATATTGCATTCCCAGTTCGCGCTATTCGTATTAACAACACAGCCGGAACTGGTGATACAACTCTCACAATTCTACAAGGTCAACGATAATGAATATTCAAGACATCTCTGATTTCCTTGATCTCGTTAAGAACCCAGACAAGTATAATAAGTTTGTTGATGATATCAAAGCTGAACAAGAACGTCTCAAGGCTGTAATTGCAACCGTGGGTAAAGCTACTGAACTAGACAAGCTTCGCAAGGCTGCTCAAGCTGACAAGGATTCTTTTGAAAAGAAGATTGCTGCTTATGAACAAGAACGACAGGCCGCTCTTGAGCGTGATCAACGTGCTTTGTTTGCACGTCAAGCTGCTGCTGATGAAGTAGCACAGAATGGTCAGAATCTAATTCAAGAAGCTTCCATTAAACTAGAACAAGCAACTAAGCTGTCTGATAGTTTCGCTGGTCGTGATAAAGAACTGCGTAAGCAGGAAGCCTTTGTTGAAGAACAGAAGAAGCTACTCGCTGCTCAGATTAGTGAATACGAAGAGAAGCTAGTTAAGATTCGCTCTGTTCTAGGTTAACATGGGAGTATCATTAGAACAACGTTCGGATTCACTTGGGTCATTAAAATTAGATCAAGTATCATCTACTTTGTTCTATGTGGGAGAGGCAACGTTTGCTGCCTCTACTGCAGACGCCCTTTGGCGAATCCGCAAGATTGATACAACCACTGGTGTGGATGTTCGCTGGGCGGACGGCGATGCCAAATATGACAACGTGTGGAATGACCGCACATCACTTACTTATCTATAAAGGAGTAAGATGCCTACAGCTTCTTATACAAAAATCCCTGCTGCAAATGAAGATCTCGCAGAGGGTATTAACTCAGGCACTGATCAATGGGCAATTGCTCTAACCAACACTGTTCCAGCTTCTAAGACCTTTGTCTCTGGTACTACCGATTTGACTACGAGTGGTGGTTACACCGCTGGTGGTAATAACGTGTCTACTACATCTAGTGGCATGAACGGTTCAGACTTTGTTCTAGTACTTGCAGACCCGACAGTATGGACAGGTTCAGGTGGTGGCTTTACTTTCAGGTATGCACTGCTTGTCAACAAGACAGTTAATGTGATTCCCGGTTATTGGGATTATGGTTCTAGTCAAGTAGTAGCTGCTGGTGAAACTGTTACAGTTGATCTAGATCAGACAGCAACCGTTGGTGTCTTTAAGCTTACGTAAGGAATTTAAATGTTACTGCTAACATCAACATCAGATCTGGTTAGAGTAGTTACTGGTAGTGCTGCAACTTCTATTGAAGTGCATACTTCATATGTGGATGTGAACGGTACAACGGTTACACCAGACAGAAAAAACACAATCATTACAACTGCAACAACTACAACGATTGTACCATCTCCCGCTGCAAGCACACAGCGAAATGTCAAGGCTATTTACATAACTAATAATAGTGTAGGCACTAGTTGTAATGTTGGTGTGCAGCATTATGATGGAACAAACTCTGTAGAACTAATGCAGTTCATTCTTCTGCCCGGTGAGAACATGACCTTCAATGAAGAAGGTGGTTGGCGACATCGGGACGCACAAGGTGCTGAGTATCCACCGGCAGGTGCTGGTAATTATGCAGGCCGCACAGTGCAATTCATGAAGACAACCACTGCTTCTGATGGTACTGGATATTGGTACTGTTCTTCAAAGGATGCAGGTTTTCCCGGTGCATGGGCACCCGGCACTCCCGGTGTGAATGGTCGAGTCACTAATGGAACTTCTTCAGCAGACTATGGTTGTATTCCAATTGCCAATCCGGCGGTAGGTGCTAATTACTTAACAGCCATAGAACTTGCAGGGTCAGTTAATCATACACATGATTTTTTTGATTGTTTGTGGGTTAATTCCGGTTTAACAGTTACTACTATTACTGCACAAACAATTACAACTCCAACATTGCCTGCTAGAGATATTAATGGCATGACGAATGGGGAAGGTTGTATGATTGCAATGTTAGTCACTACAGCAACTACTAATGCTTCTGCTATTGCTAATACAACAGTCTCCTATACAAATAGTCTTGGAGTTTCAGGTAGAACTGCAAGTATTTCTGCAATTGCTGGATCTCAAATTCCAACTACGGCTGTCATTGGAACTATTATTTGGTTTAATCTTCAAGCGGGTGATACAGGTGTTCAGTCAATTCAAAGTGTGTCATTAGGAACATCTCTTGTTACTGGTGCTGTCAGTATGATGATTACAAGAGACATTGTAACAATTGGTACTGCTGTTGTTAATGTGTCCACACCAAAGAATATTCAATCTCCCGGAATTCGTGTATATAATAATACTTGTTTACTGCATAATATTTTATCTTCTTCTACTATTGCAACATTCATCACTGGTTCTTTAGTTATTACGGAGCGTTGATATGATCTATGTGCTTATTAATAGTGGTGTAGTTTTTCATTGTGTATCTGTTGATAGTGTAGAAGATCTACGAGAGTATTATCCAGAAGCATTGATTCTACCACAGCAAGGTGATGAAAATGTGGGCTGGTTGTATGATGGAGTTTCTTTTAGTCCACCGGAGTAAGATATGAGAATTGGTTCCTTTGATGCTCAGTTACTACCATTAGGTTGGTTTGATGAGACTGCTGTTGTTGAGGGTTGGTTTGATAATTCATTAATTACCGTACCCTCTTCTGGAACAGGTGCCTACACATTAACTGCACTTAGTGGAACCTACATTCTGTCTGGTGGTACAGCAGTTTTAAAGAGAAGTAAACTTCTAGTTACAAATGGAGGTTCTTACTCCACTACAGGATCTGCTGCTAACCTATATAGAAATCGTAAACTAACTGCCCAAGGTGGAAGTTATAACTACACTGGACAGACAGTTAACATTACATATGTTCCAGTGGCAGGCGCATATTCGCTAACTGCTTTGGGTGGTGTCTATACAGTAACAGGACAATCCAGTACGATCCTTCGTTCGAAAGTTCTGGTTGCAAGTGGTGGTAGTTATTCGTATGTTGGACAACCTGTAACCATTCTTCGCAGTAAGAGGATTGTTACTAATGGTGGTACTTATACTTTAACTGGACAGGCTGTTACAATCATCAAGACTTCTGCTGGTGGTATTGTTTGGCCGAGTCCTTCAGTTGTTCTATTGGGTACTATGTATGGACCCACAGGTATTGAATACACAGGCACAATGGATGTGTATGGATTGAAGTATGATATCACTACAGGTGATCTAGTTAAACCACTTACAGATAAGGTTGTAATGACACTATGAAAAAGAATCACTATATCTCTGGTGAGTGCTCGTAAACTCGCTTCGTCACTGCGTTCCTTAAAGAAAGGATTTTATGGAAATTCATGAAAAGAAATGTTCTAGATGTAAAGAAGTAAAATCTCTTTCTAATTTTTCTAGAGATAAACATCATTGGTCTGGACATAAATCTGCATGTAAGGTTTGTGCTAGTTCTGACTTTTCTAAATGGAAATCGAAAAATTTAGAGAAAAGTAGACTTAGTGATAGAAAGAGACATTATATTAGAACATACGATCTTGATCCAGAATTAGCAGAACAACTTGTACAAAATCGTGTTGGTGAGTGTAGTATCTGTGGTTCTATTGCACCATTAGTTGTCGATCATTGTCACACTACTGGAAAAGTTCGTGGGTTTATTTGTTCGTCTTGTAACAGTGTTCTAGGATATAGCAAAGACAACATTCAAACACTTGAAAATTCAATTAATTATTTAAGGAATTTTTATGGGTAAAAATTATTATTTGTCAGGCGAGTTCAATGTAACGTGCGACAGATGTAGTAAAAAAATAAAAGCCCATCAAGCTAAACACGAATGGACTGGTTTTATAGTTTGTGGTGATTGTTGGGAGCCAAGACATCCACAAGATTTTGTCAAGGCGCAATCTGATAAAATCACTGTGCCTTTTACTAGACCCATTCCTGAATATGTATTTATTGTGGTTCCATATAATTTTTATTGGGACCCCGGATATACGATTTCAGGTTATATTGATCAGGATAATACATAATGACAACAATTGTAACTCGATCCGGTAAAGGATCTTCTCTGTCTTGGGTTGAGGCAGATGCGAATTTCACAAACCTTAATAATGACAAATTAGAAACTTCAACTGTTGGTGTAACAGTTCAACCACATTCTAGTAATTTAGATTCCTTTGCCACAGTTGCTCCAACGGCAGCCGGACTTGCTTTACTAGATGATGTTGATGCAACTGCTCAACGCACAACGTTGGGTTTGGGTAATGTAGATAATACTAGTGACGCCACTAAAAATACTGCTACAGTAACACTAACAAATAAAACATTAACAACTCCAATACTAACATCACCACAAATTGGAAATTCAGGAACCGCTACACAAAATTTTACTATAACATCTGCTGCAGCAGATGGCACAATGAAATTAGCGCGCGGAAATTCTGGGGCCACTACCCAAGACGTTATAACAGTTGACGTTAATGGAAAAGTAAGTATCCCACAAGGAGGTGCACAATTTCCAAAAGCATTTTGTATTTTTGATGGCACTGCTACAGGGACTAATGCACCACTAGCTGGTTTTGGTATTACATCAGTTACTAGAAATAGTGTAGGTAATTATACTATTAATCTTAGTGCAACATATGCAGATAACTTCTATATAGTGAATGTAACTGCTGACAATGGAGCCATTAATCAATGCTATTGGGCATCTGCAAATACTACTTCCGTCACGGTTGCTAATTATGTCGCGGGTGTTCTAACTAATGCAACTAGATTGCACGTAACTGTATGGAGAGCTTCTTAATAGAAGATAGTATGGCACTTGACAATCTAAGACAAGTATGTTAAAATATATTATATATTTAATATTATATATATTAATACAATTAATAACATATATAGTAACACCTATATTACCTTTATTTAGTATTAATAGATTAGGTTGGTCTAACAACCATTCTATTCAAGTTATTGAACCAAGACTTCCAACATGGTTGTCTTGGTTTGATACACCCGACAATAGTCTGCTAGGAGATGAAAATTTCCATCGACTTAATCCAGATTCATACTGGTCTAGAGTAAAGTGGTTATATCGTAATAGTCTGTATGGCTTCAAATGGAACGCTATAGGGGCTAGGATCGACGCAGGGCGTATCTTTGAGGGCAGCACTAAGGTTAACTATGTTGGCCCTGTCTATGGCACTCTGCGTGTGTCCTGTGGAAAGTACTGGCAATGGAAGAAAGTAACTCCATCCAAAATATTTAAAGGTCGTTGTTGGGTACTCAACTTTGGGTGGCTACTAGACGATCCAAATCAAGAGACAGCCTTGTGGATGTTCTCACCAAGACTTAAAAGGATTAAGTATGATATCAGAACATGATCGCAGGCAGTATGATGAACGTCTAGTTGAGATTGAAAAGAAAATTGATAAACTATCCTCTGATGTTGAAGACCTTGTCTCTGCATGGAAGGCTGCCAATTTGGTGGTCGGGTTTATTAAATGGGCCGGTGGTCTGGCTACTGCTGTTGTTGCACTAGCAGCATTACTTAAACTGAAAGGTTGATCATGAGCACATCTGGCACTACATCATACTCCACTACGCGAGATGATATTATTAAACGTGCACTGCGGTTAGTGGGTGCCCTTGCTCAAGGCGAGACACCTAGTCCTAACCAAGTATCAGAGGCTGCTACTGCACTCAATGGTCTGGTAAAAGCTTGGGCTGCAGATGGTATGCCTCTATGGGCAATTACTGAGATGACCTTGACGTTAGTAGCAGGACAATCTACATACACTGTGTCTAACCCTAAACCTCTCAAGGTACTACAAGCTTGGAACCATAATGTTACTTCCAACGTTGATATCCCAATGCGGATTATCACACAAGCTGAATACAACATTCTAGGTAACAAGACTTCTGCTGGTAATCCTATTCAGGTTTACTACAGTCCTAATAGAGACAACGGTGATTTTCATTTGTTTCCTGTACCAACTACTGTCGAACAGGCTGCTAACACATTACACTACATTTGTCAAATCCCATTTCAGGATTTCAATGCAAGTACTGATGCACCTGACTTTCCACAAGAATGGTATGATGCTGTAACCTATGGTCTAGCTACACGCCTTGCACCTGAGTATGGTCTGGATATTCCCTCACGCAAAACTCTATGGCAAGAGATGACGATCATTAAACAAGATGCACTAAACTTCGGTCTTGAGGAAGGTTCTCTTTACTTCGGGGTAGAACGTAGGAGCTGGTAATGGATGGTATTGGACTAGACCAAGGACAAGTTGCTGATGCAATCAACCGCAAATATCAGGGTATGTCTCAACGAGAGCGCAACCAGAAAATGGCTCAAGCCCAGTCTGGTGGTGCCTCTCAGTTCCAATCTCAATATGGTAACGAACTTGCACAAGCACAGCAACCAACTGAGTTCTGGGGTGCTGGTCGTAAACTAGCCGAGAATCAAGCCCCAGACATGTCTGCTGTAACTGCCGGGGGTGGTTTCCTATCTAATCTGGGTGGAGAGCAGTATTACTATGGAAATAAAGATCCTAGTAAATACTCCTTTGGAAACCAGCAAGATTTATGGTCAAACCTAGAGAATCAATATCGTAGTAAGTATGCACCATCACTAACTAAAACTCTTAACCAACAATATAAAAACACGCTTGATAGTGGCATCATGTCACAACAAGTTTTGGATAATCAAGTTGCTCAAGGAAACATGAAGCAATATGATGATGTATATTTATATGATGGTAAAACATATGCAGATCTAAACCAAGCAAACACTGCACTCAATTCTACTCTATCTTCTTACAAGAGCCTAGCGAAAGCTCAACAATCTGAACTGTTAGGACAACTCTTTACACAAGGAAAAATCACTGGGCAGTTTGAACCCACAGTTGCTCCAGAAAGACAATTTGATAATCTCGGTTTTGCAACAGGTGCTTGGGAAGATTACATCTCAGGTAAAAATGTTGGGCGCCTAGGAGGTAACAGTATTAATGATGTTATCTCTGGTGACTTAATGAAGTTGTTTGGTTCTAAAGATTTAATGTATGACGGTCAACTTCAAGGAACCGCTTTTGACATGGGTGGGTATGATCCAGTTAAAAAGCAGTGGGATGAAAAATGGTCGGACTCACATTCAAGTATTTGGGGATCAAATAAAACTAATGCATGGGATCAGGGTTTCTCACAAGTAGGGCGTTCTTTAAATGATCCTAATTGGTGGAATCAAAACTCAACTAATCTTGGTGATGGGTATTCATACTTAGCTAAAGACAAAGTAGGTTCAGCACCGGGTTGGTCTAACGTAGATCAATACATTCGTAATAAGGGTGAACAAGAACTTAAGAAGGGCATGGTTCAACAGATTTGGGAAAAGACTAGTCCAACACATCTCATTGCAAAACAAGAATTCAAAGATATGCAACCTATCGGTGAGATGGTTGGTAATGCCTTTATTCCTGGTTTAGGTAGTTTGATTAATGCTGTTGATGCTTTCTCTGTTGGTAATCCACAAGGTGGAACACAAGGTCTTGCGCGGGCGGGTATCTCTTACGGTAGTTCTACTTATGGTGGTGATACAGGCGCTCCCGTGGATACTGCTACAAGTACAACAGGACAAGCTGCTAATGGGATGGCGAGTAATGGCGGAGGTGTCTTCGGAACTGGATTCTCGCTAGGATCTTTAACTGCAGACAAAGCACTTCAAGCCGCAATCTCAGGCACAGGTTCTGCATTAGTCTCCGGGGGTGATCCAAAGTCTGTACTAGCAAATGCTCTATTAACTGGAGCAGGTGGATACAGTGGTGACACTATTGCTAAACTGTTTGGTAACAAAGTTCTTGGTGGAATTGCCGGTGGTGCTATGAAGGGTGCTGTCACTGGATTACGTGATCCAGAACATATGTTAGAATCTGCTCTTACATCCGGTGCTGCAGGTGGTCTAGGAGGTATCTTTAATGAAGGTGTTTCTAATCCAACCCAACGACAGAGTAATGCACAGATGGCAAATCAAACTGTGAACTTAGCAAAGCTATTTGCGAAAGGTAAGAAGTAATGGCAAATCAAAAACAAAGTGGAGTTCCTCAGAAGACTCGGTTGCCATTAATGGGAGCCTACTCAAATAGAGACTCTAGTGGTTCTAAAGACCAGCGATTCATCAATATGTTTCCTGAAACTCGCAAGGTAGATCAACTAGAGAACACAAAGATCTTCATTAACAAACGTCCGGGTCTAACTACATACAAAGACTTTGGTACTGGTGAAGGTAGGGCAATGGCCTACTTCCGAAATAAGTTTTATGTGGTGATTGGTAATCAACTGATTGAAGATGACACTGTTCCTGTGGTTAAGGCAACCTTGTCAACTTCAACAGGACACGTTGGATTGATGAATTGTAACTCAGGTTCTTTGGGTGACTATCTGTTTATGTGTGATGGTATTAATGCTTGGGTTATTAAACAGGATGGTACTTGTACTCAAGTAACTGATGTTAATTTCCCAACACCACACATCTCAGTACCAACATTCATTGATGGGTATGTGTGTCTAGCAAAAGGTAGTGATGTGTATACTTGCACACTAGACGATCCTTTCACATGGCCCACAGCGAACTTCTTGTCTGCTGAAATGTTCCCTGATCCAATCATCAGTCTTGCACGACAAAATAACCAAGTAGTTGTTCTAGGATCAAGTTCAATTGAATTCTTCTATGATGTGGCTAATGCTGCTGGCTCTCCTTTGTCTTGCAATGATGCCGCTACAATCCAGATGGGTACTGCTGCTGCATATGCAGTTTACCAGAATGAACAGTTCTGTATCTATGTATCTGCATCAGATTCTGGCGGCAGGGCTGTCTGGTTAATCAAGGGTTTCCAACCACAGAAGATTACGGACGAATATATCGAACGTATTATTGATGCAGAAGTGAATATGTCAGATTGTCGTGGGTTTGGTATCCGCACAAAGGGACACCTCTTCTATGTACTCAATCTAAAAACTTCTGGAAGGACTCTAGTATATGATGTTGACGAAAAGTTATGGCATGAGTGGTCTTCTGACTCCGGTGGAAGTCACTCAGTTTTTGCTTACGATCACATGGCAGACTCAGGTATTGGCGCTGCACATGTACTACACGCCACTAATGGCTGTGTATATAAAGTAGATCCAACTGTTTATCAAGATGACACAGATCCAATTTTGTGTTCGCTTGTTACAAACAAATATGATATGGATAGCTACAACAGGAAGTTCATGTCATCTCTTAAGTTAGTTGGTGACAGTTATTCTCCTAGTAATGTTGTTACTTTTTACTGGACGGATGATGACTATCAAACATGGTCTAATGCAAAGACGATTGATATGAATGATGACTTCCCCGCATTCCAACGACTAGGTGCTTTCCGCAGACGTGCTTTTAAGTTTGAGCATAGTGGTAACACTCCATTACGTTTGGAGTCTGTTGAGGTTGTCTATACAGAAGGAGCTAACTAATGGCTGTTAATACTCTACCACCACCGCCAATCAATGACAAGCCCGGTTCCTATACTTGGCTTGAGTGGTATCGACAACTGCGTGCGTATGTGTCTACATCAGGTTCAGTTCCTTGGTATATCATTAACTTTGCAGGTTCTAATATTACGGACATTGCTGTTCGTAACCACGCTGACTTGCAAAGTATGCAGGGTGGTACAGCAGGTGAGCATTATCACCTGACTGCTGCACAACATGCTGCACTAGCCTCTGGGCCACACAATAGTCTATCTGGTATTCAAGGTGGTACTGCTGGACAGTATTACCATCTCAATGCAGACCAGTATGCGGCAATCAGTAATGAACTAGATGTTGAACTGAGAACATCTGGGACTGTTCTACCAATTACTCCTACTGTCTTTGCACCTGCTGCTGCTACAGTTGTAGCTACATCTGGGATTGTATACAACATAGGTAATGGACAATTCACCTTTACAAATGGTGGTGTCTATACAATGTCTTTAACTTTAAATGCAAGTGCTAGTGCTGGTAATCGCAAGGTATATTTTTATGCTGAGTTGGATACTGGCGGTGGATTTAACATTCTTAGATATTCAGCTAGATCACGTGAAATTGTTCCATCAGTAGAAGATCAAGTGTTATTTACAGCCACACTGAAAATACCGAAAGGTGCAAAAACACGTCATTACATTTGGGCAAGCACTAATACAGTCACACTCAATTCTACTGACGTTCCCGGCACAACTGCTGGGACAGTCACATTACCCGCGTTCCGCGTACAATGGACAGGTTCTTTATAATGATTGACAAATATAAAACAGTGTGGTATACTACTAATATACTACTAACACAAAGGAATTATAATGGGTGAAGACGACTACAGCGGTATGTATAGTTCTGGTATTTATGGAGATGATTCTTCTACAGACTTTAATACACAAACAAATGATATGTACACAGGCTCACCTGTTGATACCAGTTGGATTGGTCAGGGTTATTCTCAAGATCAATTAGACAATCCCGGAATGCAAAATATTCCTCAATGGGATAGTGGATTTGATATGTCTAATATCTCTAACACTCCAATGCAAGGTTGGCAACAGAATGGAACTAATTGGGGACAAGTTGATCAACAATTAGGATCTGATTTTAATTCTTTTGGTCAACGTGCGTATGACTCTATGCAAAATCTGCCTAACCTATTGTCTGGCGGCGCACAAGGTGGAACACAAAGTTTTCTATCTAGTTTATTTAGTGGACAGAATGGTAAAGGTCTTATGTCTATTCTAGGTGCCCTTGCAGAAGGTCGCCAGAATAAACAAGCCTCATCGCAAAATCCACAGATCATTCAACAGATGCGACAACAAGCTTCTCCATTTGACCAAGCATCTACTGGTGCTAGTCAGATGGGTGCAAGTTCCATGCGAGATGCAATGCAACAGAAACTTGCTGGTGCTATGTCTGATCCATATGGTCAGCCAATTGTTAAAGCACAAACAGATGCTCTAGCCCACGCTCAAGCCATCAAGGATGCAGCCGCCGGTCGTAGATCAAACAATGCAACCAGTTCACCAGCACTTGTTGCTGAACAGGCGAAGATTGCACAGAACTATATTAACAGTCTACAGAATCCATCTGGTGCTAATATGTCTGCTGGTATGGGCGGTCTTGAGCAACTACTTGCTGCTAACAA
>Ga0075464_10000259_pt1 | contig 22952 bp, 20 predicted proteins | sample DEB19_08_DNA_5_FD_75068 | JGI IMG/M metagenome (GOLD analysis project Ga0075464, IMG submission 75068) | Aqueous microbial communities from the Delaware River and Bay under freshwater to marine salinity gradient to study organic matter... | ecosystem: Environmental > Aquatic > Marine > Coastal ...
AGTGCAGCAGCAAAGGCCTGCTTCAAGTCCACATGCAGGACGCCGCCCTTGTGACCTTCTGGCGTGTTCAGCACTTCTAAGGGGCCGTCCACCGGATAGGCAGCCACTGGCGTGCCGCAAGCCATGGCTTCAAGCATGACCAATCCAAAGGTTTCGGACTTGCTCGGGAACACAAACACATCGGCAGCGGCATACACCTTGGCTAATTCATCTCGGGCCAACAGGCCGAGCCAGCGCACTTTGGGATAACGTGCTTTGAGCGACGCTTCCAATGGTCCTACGCCGCAAACCACCTTGGTGCCGGGAATATCTAACTGCAGAAAGGTTTCAATGTTTTTTTCGTACGAAACCCGCCCCACAAAGAGCGCGACCGGACGTTTGAGTTCATTGAGTTCCGGGTAAATGCGAGCACTTCCATGAAAGCGAAATAAATCGGTGTCGACGCCATGCGTCCAACTGCGCAGTTGTTTAAAACCGCGCGTTTTGAGCATTTCCAACACCCCTTGCGTTGGCACCATGATGCCCGATGACGGTTTGTGAAAATGACGAAACAAGGCATATCCCATCCACAACGGAACACGCAAAGCTGCCTTTAATATTTCAGGAAACTTGGTGTGAAATGCCGTAGTGAACTGCAGCTTGTGCTTGGCGCAATACGCTCGCGCGGCCCAACCCAACGGGCCTTCGGTGGCAATGTGAATGGCATCTGGAGAAAAATCATTCAACTGCTGGCTCAAAAATGGCCGGGGCTTCAAGGCCAGATCAATCCCCGCATAGCCTGGGCAAGGCCTGGTCTTGAACTGCCCCGGATGAATCACCAGCACTTCATGGTCACGACCTTCAAGATCCCTAACCAGCTCAATCAAAGTGGTGACAACGCCGTTCACCTGCGGCAGCCAGGCATCGGTGATCAAAGCAATTTTCATACGCTCACCGGTGCTTCGGGCATGAGGCTGGGCTCTGGTTTTTTCTGCACTTCATGCGACGGTGCCCAGTGCAAAATTTCAAGGCGTCCGTCGTAGTGCTCGACCAAGGCGGTGCGGCTCTCGACCCAGTCGCCGTCGTTGCAATACAAAACGCCGTTGATCATGCGCATCTCTGCGCGGTGAATATGGCCGCACAAGACGCCGTCATGGCCCCGACGTTTGGCCTCTTTGGCGACGGCCACCTCAAAGTCGGTCACGTAATTAAGAGCGGACTTGACCTTTTGCTTCAGATACGCTGAAAGCGACCAATACGGCAAACCCATGCGGGCGCGCAATGAATTGAAGTGACGGTTCATGCGCAGCGTGAACTCGTACAGGTTGTCGCCCAAGTACGCCAGCCACTTGGCGCACTGCACCACCGCATCGAAATGGTCACCGTGAATGATCCACAAACTGCGTCCATCCGCAGTCACGTGAACCGCTTCCTTCACCACTTCGACGCCGCCGAAATGATGGCCAATGAAATCGCGCGCAAATTCGTCATGGTTGCCCGGTACATAAATCACGCGACATCCTTTGCGCACCCGCCGTAAAAGTTTTTGCACGACATCGTTGTGTGACTGCGGCCAATACCACTTGCGACGCAACTGCCAGCCATCAATGATGTCACCCACCAGATAAAGCGAATCACTCGGATGCGTCCGCAGAAAATCCATCAGGGCAAGCGCCTGGCAGCTCGGCGTTCCGAGGTGCACATCAGAGATGAAAATCGTTCGGAAACGCTGGCCGGTTTCCTCCTCATCATCAAGCGATGGCGGCGGGTAATTCCCGCTGAATGAGTCAAGTACGGCGCGCATCAGCTTTGTTCCGGAAATGTCATGGGGAAGCCTTTCTTGGGCTAGCACGAATGCCGTGTTTCAAAAGATTGTGCTAACGCCATGTGTCGAAGTTGTGTCGATTTGATGAATTATTTTTGACATCCGAATGTAAAAAACAGACGTCGATCAAATCACGTGCAGGCCCTTGCGTCGAATACGAGCCCATGGTGCTAGCCGCGGAGGCGGTGGTGTGGGGTTTCAAGCGCGCGCTTCATCGCATGTTGTCACGGTTTTGACATCGACAACACGCACAATTCACATTTGAAAAATGCCTTCGTCAACGCACCGCTGATGTCAAATTCCCCATGAACCTTCGCACTCAAAGTTTGCCAGAAGAACTCGCCAACAGCGTGAGCCACGGCGCCGCATTGTTGGCAGCCATTGCAGCCGTGCCCTACCTCATGTTTGCATCAAGCCATCCCGGCAATGCCAATTACACGATCAACACCAATTTCGTCGGTGCGCTGGTCTTTGGATTGACGATGGTGTTTTTGTATTTCACCTCGACGCTGTACCATGCCCTGCCGGAGGGTCGGGCCAAGACGGCTTTTTTGAAGCTGGACCACGGTGCCATTTATTTTTTTATCGCGGGCAGTTACACGCCCTTTGCACTGGGTGCTATCGAGGGCTCACACAGCTGGCTGTTGCTCGGACTGGTGTGGTCCATGGCGTTGACGGGCGCCACGCTGAAGGTCATTGATCGTTTGTCGACGCCATGGCTGTCAACCGGGCTCTACCTCCTCATGGGTTGGCTGGTGCTGGTGGCGGCCGTGCCGATTGTCGAGCGCGTCTCACTCCCGGTTTTCAACCTGCTGGTGGCTGGCGGGCTGGCCTATACCGTCGGCGTTATTTTTTTTGTACTCGATTCCAGGCTCCGCTATGCGCACACCGTCTGGCACGGCTTCGTCGCAGCAGGCACCGGCTGCCACTTCTTTGCCGTCATGGGTTATGTCGCTTGACCGGGTGCTATGCTCGCCCGCAGTAACGACTAGAAGCTTGTGCGAAATTATGCAAAATGGAACCCGACTTGCCGCTGTGGATCTAGGGTCCAACAGCTTTAGACTGGAAATTGGCCGCTTTGATGACGGCCAGATTCACCACACCGAGTACCTCAAAGAGACCGTTCGACAAGGCAATGGCTTAGATGCCAACCGGAACCTGACACCCGAAGCCATGCAGCGCGGCTGGGATTGTTTGGCGCGTTTTGGTGAGCGCCTCGCCGGTTTCAAAAAAAATCAGGTTCGGGCTGTCGCCACCCAAACGCTGCGCGAAGCCAATAATCGAGACGAATTTCTCAGCCGGGCGCACCAAATTCTGGGCTTTCCCATCGACGTGATTGCCGGCCGCGAAGAAGCCCGTCTGATTTACCAAGGCGTCGCCCACCTGCTGCCGCAATCGGCAGAGCGTCGGCTTGTCATTGACATCGGTGGCCGTTCGACGGAGATGATTTTGGGCTGCGGTCTAGAGGCCAAAAGCATGGAGTCCTGGCGCGTGGGCAGTGTCGCTTGGTCGATGAAGTATTTCCCAGATGGCGTGCTCAGCGCGCGCGCCTTCAACAGCGCAGAGATTGCGGCCAAAGCCGTTTTAGACGAGGCCATACAGACTTTCGGCAGTCCGCACTGGGACACCGCTTACGGCTCCTCAGGCACGGTCGGTGCCGTCAGTGATGTGCTGACAGCCGCGGGATGGCCGGCCGACATGGTCACGCGCGATGGGTTGGATTGGCTGTTGGAGCGACTGATCAAGGCCCAAAGCACCGACCGTTTGAAAATGGAAGGCATGAAGGATGACCGCCGGGCCGTGATCGGCGGGGGCGTCAGCGTGCTGCGAGCCGTTTTTGACTTGCTCGACATTGACGTCTTGCATACAGCGCAAGGCGCTTTGCGCCACGGTGCGCTGTACGACTTGCTCGACCGCGAGGAAACCCAGACCGACTTGCGTTCGCGCACGGTGCGGGGGCTGACACGCAAATTCCATGTTGACCTCGCCCATGCAGAGCGGGTCAGCCGCATTGCCTGCCAGCTGCTGGGGATGACGCATCAAGGCGCCGGTGAGGAGCTGCAACGCTTTCAGCAAAAAGTCGACTGGGCGGCTCAGCTGCACGAAATCGGCAGCCATATTTCCCACAACGAACCGCACAAGCATGGCGCCTACATCTTGCATAACGCCGATGCGCCTGGGTTTGCATTACCCGAATTGCATCGGCTCAGCCTGCTGGTGTTGGGGCATCGCGGCAAGTTGCGCAAGCTCGATGCGGACTTTGGTGACAACGTTTTTGTGCAGCAACTTCTGGCCTTGCGTTTGGCCGTGATTTTTTGTCATGCCAGGCGTGAACCCGACCTGAAGGGTTTGCGGCTGACGATGGAGGGGAACCAGTTTGTCTTGGCCTGCCGAACCGGCTGGGCAGATGCTTTTCCGCAGTCGGCCTACTTGCTGCGTGAAGAGTCTTTGGTTTGGGAAAAAACCCTCAGCGCATTGACGATCAAAGACGCTTGAGACGCGTGCTTGGGGCGGGTCTTGCAAAGACCCCATTGAACCGTGTAAACTGTATAAACCGTTAGTCGTATATATTTTTTAAAAGGATCTCCCCATGGCTGCTCTCAAAAAGTCCACCCCTTTGTCGACCAAGGTTGCAGGCAAGCCAGCCGCACCTGTCAGCACCAAGCGCATTGCCAGCAAACCCCTGCTCAAAAAACCTGTTGTTGCACCAACGAAGCGTGTCGTGGCCCCGGCAACTGTCAAGCCCGTGCAAGCCGCCAAGCCAACGACCAAAGCCAGCGTTGTCAAAGAAGTCAAAGTTGAAAAAGTTAAAAAACCAAAGCTGATCCGTGACAGCTTCACGATTCCTAAAGCCGAATACGTGGTGATTGAAGCGTTGAAAGAGCGCGCAGGAAAACTCTCCCGTGCCGCCAAGAAAAGTGAACTCTTACGCGCTGGCATCAAGGCTTTGGCCGCCATGTCTGATGCGGCGTTTTTGAGCGCATTGACGGCAGTGCCAACCATCAAAACCGGCCGCCCTTCGACTGCCGCCTAAAGAAATTCGGGCGATTGCACCGTCACCACGACGGTCTGTATTTTCCCGTCACGTTCTCGGCTGCGCAGCCACCAGATCGCGCCCTTGCGGAAAGAAAGTTCATCACCTTTCACCCCCAAGAGTCGAGTCACCACCTGCCCAAGCGTAGGTTGGTGGCCGACCACCAGAACTGGCAGCTTACTCAAAGGCCACTGCACCAAGCCCAGCAAGTCGTCCACCGACGCCCATGGTGCAAGTTCGGGGCAGGTCTTGTACTTTCGCCCGAGCGGCACAACGGTTTGCTCACAGCGCATGGCGGGACTGACCAGCACACGAGCGCTGCTCGTTAAGGTGCGGTCTACCCACTTGGCCATGCGGCTGGCTTGCTTGTGGCCTCGGGCTGACAAGCAACGATGCAAGTCGGCATCCGCCACACTGGTCGAGACGACCGAAGACGAACCGAAGTCAGGCCCGTCTTCAGCATCGGCATGTCGCCAGAGAATTAAGTCCATCGCTCAGTGACTCGCTGCTGGCTTCGCGCTTTCAACGGACTTTTGGCCAGCTCTGGAAGACTTCACGGCAACCACCTTGGGTTCAGCCGAGTAACGTGCCATCAAGGCCACTTGCGCACTCTGCTTGCGACTGCGTGCTTGCACCACCGTGCGTTTGTAAGTGCCGTCTGCCTGCAAGTCCCAGGCATCTTGCGTGTCGTGCAGATACGCCACCAGGCACTCGTCAATGATGCGCTGGCGTATGACAGGGTCTGTCACCGGCCAAGCCAGCTCAATGCGGCCAAACATGTTGCGGTTCATCCAATCAGCACTGGACAAATACAGCGTTTCTTCCTCGCCCATGCGGAAATAAAACACCCGCGTGTGCTCCAGAAAGCGGCCAATGATGGAGCGCACCCGAATGTTGTCCGTGAGGCCCGGAACCTGTGCCGGCAACATGCAAGCACCGCGCACGATCAGATCAATCTGGACGCCCTGCTGACCGGCTTTGATCAACGCCCGCATCAGGCCTTCGTCAGTCAGCGCATTCATCTTGGCGATCAAACGGGCTTCTTTGCCACTGGCCGCTGCGGTGCCCAAAGCCTCGATCATTTCGACCATTTTTCGGTGCAGCTGCAAGGGTGCCAGCACCAGCTGACGCAGCTTGGGCAGGCGACTTTGACTGGCCAAATGAAAGAAAATATTTTCAACATCCAGCGTCAACATCGGGTTCGCTGTGAGGTAACTCACGTCGGTGTAAAGGCGCGCTGTTTTTGGGTTGTAGTTGCCCGTTGACAAATGCGCGTAGCGCTTGAGTTGCTTGCCTTCACGGCGTGTCACCAGCAGCATCTTGGCGTGCGTCTTCAGGCCGACAACGCCGTAAACCACCTGCGCGCCAATCGACTCCAACATCTCGGCCCAATTGATATTGGCCTCCTCGTCAAACCGGGCCTTCAGTTCGACCACCACCGTCACCTCTTTGCCACGTCGCACGGCCTCACGCAACAAGACCATGAGCTCTGAATCAGTCCCGGTGCGGTAAATGGTTTGCTTGATGGCCAGCACGTTCGGGTCGTTCACCGCCTCGCGCAAAAACGCCAAGACACCATCGAAACTCTCAAAGGGCTGGTGGATGCAAACGTCCCCTTTTTTGATTTTTTCAAATAAAGAATCTGCATCCAACAGCTGCGTTGGAAACGACGGCTTGTAAGGTGGAAAAAGAAGATTAGGCGCCTTGATCAGGTCGACCAGCTGCGTGAAGCGCACCAAATTCACGGGGCCATTGACTCGGTAAATGGCGTCCAAGGGCAACTGAAATTGTTGCTGCAAGAAGTTGGCCAAATAAGTCGAACAGCCTGACGAAATTTCTAAGCGAACAGCCTGACCAAAATGACGCTGCTCCAGACCGGCTCGCAGCGCGGTGCGCAGATTCAGGACATCTTCTTCATCAACGGCCAAGTCGGAATGCCGAGTCACCCGAAACTGGGAGAACTGCAAGACATCGCGGCCAGGAAATAAATCTGTGATGTGCGCACGGACCACGCTGGACAACGACACGAACAAAGACCTGCCATCGCCACTTTTATTGGGTATCTGAATGACCCGCGGCAACACGCGCGGCACCTTGACGATAGCGATGTCGTTCGCACGGCCGAAAGCGTCCTTGCCACCCAAGCGCACAATGAAATTAAGCGACTTGTTGGCCACCATCGGAAACGGATGCGATGGGTCAAGACCCACCGGAATCAGCAGTGGGCGAACTTCACGCAAAAAATAAGCCTTGACCCAACGCCGCTGAGCCGTGTCGCGCTCACTTTGAGACAACAAGTAAATGCCGTGCCGAGCAAATTCGGGCATCAAGGTGTCATTGAACAGCTGGTATTGGCGCTCAACGATGTCGTGTGCGCTGGCAGACAGAGCCCTGAAAGCGTTGGCAGCGTCAGACTCGCCTTCGCTGTCACTCTTCGCAGCAGAAAGATGCGGTTCAGCCCGAACTTCAAAAAATTCGTCTAGGTTGGACGACACGATGCACAAGAAACGCAGACGCTCCAGCAGCGGCATCTCAGGTCGGGTCGCCAGCTCAAGCACCCGATCATTGAAGGCCAAAATACTGCCGTCACGGTTTAGAAATTGGATGCTTGAAGCATCTTTGTCGTTCAGCACATCAGTGTGTTCGTTGGAATAAGACATGAGGATACGCCTGTAGATTCGATCTCAACTGTCATTTTGAAATCACTTCGTGACAGCCGCGTGACAACTTGGTGAATACTTTATTTGACTTACGCGGCAAAGTGCTTGCGATACCGCAAAGGCAAGTCTGAAATTCGCATCATCATCGGCAGGTCAGCAGAGTTGAAGTCAGGGTCCCAGGCGGGGGCGCCCAACACCTTGGCACCGAGTCGCAGGTAACCCCGAATGAGTGCCGGCGGCTCGACTGTCAGAGAGTTGTCCAACTTCTCGACGGGCAAGGCCAGACGCGGTGTGACATGCCAATCAATCGCTGCCAGATGAGTTTCACGCAGTTGCCGCCAAATGCTGGCTGCCGCGTGACCGCTGGGCGTGCCGTTGTGCTGCATTGGAATACTGGCACAACCGATCATCGTGTCAAGCTGGTTGCTTGACATGAACTGGGCCAGTGCACCCCATAAAGCCATAATCACCGCGCCTTGACGGTGCTCTGCATGGACACAGCTGCGACCCAGCTCGACCATGCGGTTGCGCAGTGTACGCAAGCGGGTCAGGTCAAACTCTAAGTCGCTGTAAGTGCTGCCAGCACGCTTGGCCTGAGTTGGTGTCAATGCGCGGTAGGTGCCAATGACTTCCTGCGTCGCCTCGTCACGCACCAGCAGGTGTTCGCAATAGTCATCAAACAAGTCGATGTCGTGGCCGGGAATTTTGCAGTCCAACCGAGCACCCATTTCTACCGCAAAGACTTGGTACCTTAGCCGCTGTGCTTCGCGGACTTCGTCCTGATGCCGAGCCCAGCTGACGTGGATTTTTGTCGGCGCATGCTTGACATCCACGGCCGCAGGGATTGCTTGAGAGCTTGGATGAAGTAACCCCCGTGGCAACTCTATCGGCGACAGTGAAAACGTGGGGTTAGGCAGTTCTTTCATGTGAGATCCTAAAGGGTGGTCATGGACGTTGAGCATTGACGGGGGAACATAGACAAGCCGTCAAGCCATGGCTTAGCGCCGGGGATAAAGAGCAAACCGCCCGGCCCGTTGGCCATGGCAAGGGCTGTGCAATGCAACATGCGCGTGATATTGGCTTGAAAAGAGCTCGAGCTGTTCTGCTCGGCTTGCGGGCACATCTGAATTTCTAAGGCATCTTGTTTCATGCCCTGAAGTTTGAAGTTTCAGCGTGACGCGATCATGTCGAATGCATGACATTTCCATGACATCCCTCGGGACCCATGGACGAGGCTGGCGAACTACAGCGTCGCTTGATTCACGCGCACCGAGAGTGCCGCTGCACTTTCCTTGCGCTCGCTGTATCGGTCAACCAGCCAGGCCGACGCATCGCGCGTCAGCAGTGTGAACTTGACCAACTCTTCCATCACGTCCACCACGCGGTCGTGGTACGCCGAGGGCTTCATGCGGCCAGCTTCGTCGAACTCCAGAAAGGCCTTGGCGATAGACGATTGATTGGGGATCGTCAGCATGCGCATCCAGCGGCCGAGCACGCGCATCTGGTTCAGTGCATTGAAAGACTGCGAGCCGCCAGAGACTTGCATCAGCGCCAGCGTCTTGCCTTGCGTCGGCCGAACCGCGCCCACGCTGAGTGGAATCCAGTCGATTTGCGCCTTCAAAATACCGGTCATCGCGCCATGCCGTTCAGGTGAACACCAGACCATGCCTTCAGCCCAGGCCGCCAGTTCGCGCAGCTCTTGCACTTTGGGGTGCGACTCAGGCGCATCGTCCGGCAGCGGCAAACCGCTCGGAGAAAAAGTCCGCGTTTCAGCGCCCATGGCTTGCAGCAGTCTTGCCGCTTCTTCGCTGGCGAGCCGACTGTAAGAGCGCTCGCGTACGGAGCCGTAGAGCAGCAAAATGCGCGGTGGATGGGTGGCCGCACCGGGCGCGCCAGCACCGCTCAAATTCAACACCGGCCTGACAAAGTGCGTCGGGTCCAACGGCGACCCCTCCAGTGCGCTCACTGTGGCTCTGCCAACAAGTCCAGCACTGTTTCTGACGGCCGGCAAAGCCGGGTACCGCGTGGGGTTTCAACGACAGGTCGATTGATCAGGATCGGATGCGCCATCATGGCATCGATCAACGCGTCATCGCTGAGCGTCAGGTCGCCCAGCGCGAGCTCTTCATACGGCGTGCCCTTGATGCGCAACAGCTCCCGCACCGGAATACCCATCTGCGCAATCAGCGTGAGCAAACGCTCACGGCTGGGTGGGTTGATCAGGTACTCAATGACCTCAGGCTCAACGCCGGTGTTGCGGATGAAGGCCAGCACGTTGCGCGAAGTGCCGCAGGCCGGGTTGTGATAAATCGTGATCTTTGACATGAATTGAATTTCTTTCAACATCTTGTTTTACTTCAACTGTTCAATTATAGTTGAACGATGAACGCATCTGCACAGGCATCACCATCTAACTTGCTCGACGAAGACTCGGCTGTCAAATCCTTGGCAGCACTGGCACAGGCACATCGGCTGCGTGCGTTCCGGGCCTTGGTCGTGGCGGGGCCGGAAGGCTTGACGCCGGGCGTCATTGCTGAACAGCTGGGGATGGCGCCCAGCGCCCTTTCTTTTCACCTGAAAGAACTCTCACATGCGGGTTTGGTGAGCAGCGAGCCACGCGGGCGACATCTGATTTACCGGGCCGAGTTTTCACGCATGAACGCCTTGCTCGGCTACTTGACTGAACAATGCTGCCAAGGCGAAAGCTGCGCGGCTGTATCAACAACCAAAAAGAAATAAAGGATCCATGATGGGATTGTTTGAACGCTATTTAACGCTATGGGTCGCACTGGGTATTGCCGCTGGCGTCGGACTGGGTTTGTCGGCTCCGGCTGCATTTCAAGCCATCGCCGGGATTGAATATGCACAGGTCAATCTGGTGGTGGCCGTCTTCATCTGGGTGATGATTTACCCGATGATGATCCAGATCGACTGGTCAGCGGTCAAGGACGTTGGTAAAAAACCGCGCGGTTTGCTGCTCACCTTGGTGGTGAATTGGCTCATCAAGCCATTCAGCATGGCCTTGCTGGGCGTGCTGTTTTTCAAGTACATCTTTGCACCTTGGGTCGACCCACAGTCTGCGTCTGAATACATCGCTGGCATGATCTTGCTCGGCATTGCGCCCTGCGCCGCCATGGTGTTTGTGTGGAGCACGCTGGTCAAGGGCGACGCCAACTACACCTTGGTGCAAGTCACCCTGAATGACTTGATCATGGTTGTTGCGTTTGCCCCGATTGCTGCATTTTTACTGGGCGTCACCAACATCAGCGTGCCATGGGAAACACTGGTGCTGTCGACACTGCTCTACGTGGTGTTGCCCTTGTTAGCCGGGATGGCCACACGCCACGTCTTGCAAAGACAATCCGGCCACGCCGTCGCTGATTTTGTGGGATGGCTCAAACCTTGGTCGATGATCGGCCTGCTGGCCACGGTGGTGCTGCTGTTTGGTTTTCAAGCCGTCACCATCGTCGCGAAACCGCTGGTCATCGCCATGATCGCGGTGCCGATGATCATTCAGAGCTACGGCGTTTTCCTGATCAGCTTTGCGGGCGCCAAAGCCCTGCGGTTGCCGCACAACATTGCCGGCCCTGCTTGCCTGATCGGCGCATCCAACTTTTTTGAACTGGCGGTCGCGGTAGCGATCTCTCTCTTCGGTTTGAATTCAGGCGCAGCACTCGCCACCGTGGTGGGCGTGCTGGTCGAGGTACCCGTGATGCTTTCGCTGGTGGCCATCATCAACCGCACACAACATTGGTTTCCAAGTCAGGCAGTTGCGGCCCGATCTCAAGGCAAGGTGTAGGTCAATGCCCAGAAATAATCCCACTCGCGATACTCGAAGGTCTTGCCATATGCCGCCACTGCGGCAAGCAGTTCATCCCCTGACGGGAAGTTCTTGAGAACTCGATGGATTGACCCATCACCGAGTTGTCGCAGCTGATAGGTGTTTCCATCGTCATCTCGCTCAGAAATGGGCGTGCTGCTGCCTGAAACAAAACGGTTGTCGAAAAACACGATCTTGGCGCCCGGCTGCAATGCAGCATGCAGCCCATTCAAGAACTCAGGGATTTTATTCAGCGGGATGTGCGACCACCAAAAGCCAGCGAAAGCGCCATCGAATGCGCCTTCAAAAATAGGGAGCTGGTAGGCGTCACCGGCAAGGAGCCGAACGTTCACGCCGTGAAGGCGGGTTTCTGCAATACGCAGGGTTTCTTCGGCACTGTCGAGCGCCACGACACGTGCAGCCAGCGGCGCATAGAACTGTGTCCAGTAACCGGTGCCGCAGGCAATTTCTAAAACCGAGCGCTTGGCGAGCACATCGCTTAACCACGCTTGCATATGCCGCAGATTTTCTTGTCGCTCGGGTTTTAGATAGACCTTGTCGTATTCACCGGCTCGCGCCGCGTAGTAGTCCTGCAACTGCATCCCCCATTGATCAATCGATACTCAAGCGTTGAACTGACTGCACTCAAATCTAAGGGGTAGAAAGGTTCGGCCCCATCTACCCCCAAAGAAAATCAGCGCGCTTTCAAAAACTCGCCCACTTCCAGCAAGATCAGCTCGTTGTCGTCCGCCTTGTTCGGCTCGCGGCTGCTCGAAAACGGCAGGTTGTTGTCATTGCCCACCACGATGTGAGTGGCGTCGACGATGTCAACGTTCTCGATGGTGAAAAACGGAAAGGTCAGAACGCCGTTTGTCAGCGGTTTACGCGCCAACTTGTGGGGATCCGCAATCGCCATCAGATCGATGTAACCGATTTTTCGCACGGGGCTGTTCACATTGGCTTCAGTCAGTTCAATCTTGTAGACGCGCTTGAACTTGGCCAGATCATGAAAACAATCTGTGCGTTTTTGAGCTTCAGGGCAAGCTTTGTCGGCAGTGCCTTCGCCGTTGTCACGCTCAATGATCAGGCCGGTGGTGGCATCGATCATGTTGAAGTCTCCAATGGCGTGATGATTCGCTTCCAGCACATATTTCCAATGCCGACCGGTCCACTTTTCGGTCTTCACGTCAAACTCAAGGACACGCAGAAACTGCTTGCCGTCCAGCGTCTCAGAGGCGCTGCTGGCTTCATCCCATAAAGCACCTTCGAGCAAAGCGTAGAGCTTGCTGCCGTCAGGGGAAGACGCCATGCCCTCAAAGCCTTTCGAACGACGGACCTGAAACTTCACAGCGACATTAGGCGCAGGCGGCGTCAGCACGGCAGGATGGTCGGGCGAGCGCACCACCTTGCCGTCCACCTGGGTTTCAAAAACCGCCAAGACCTTACCCTTTAGATCGGACTTGATCAGGTACGGGCCAAACTCGTCACCAATCCACAGCGCTCCGCCAGCGATCTGGAAACTCTCGGTGTCAAAATCTGAACCGGTCAGGTAGCGCTGCTTGCTGCCTTCATGAACGATGCGAAAAGGCACCTTGCGGTCTGGGTCGTGCAAGAACACCGTCTCCAACCGCTTGAGATGGCCAGACTTGAAGTCGACGCTGTAGCGGTTCAGATAAAGCATGAAGTCCGGCGAATTGGCTTTAGAGCCCGCGCCGTTATCAGTCAACAGCCAGAAGCTGCCATCGGCCATGCGTTTGATGCCAGAGTGTCCTTGCACCGGCTGGCCTTTGAAGGGCAAGAAAACGCCGGTCGGGCGGCCTGCGGACAAGCCCTCAACACTGCCTATTTTGTCGACACGTTGGCCGGTGGTGAATTTACCGCTGACCTGCAGATCAGCCGGCGCATCTTTGGGCGCCGCAAGCATGGTTTGAGCCGGCAGAACAGCATGGCCGCTGAGCGTGGCCGGAAAGGCGGTTTGAGCGGCAGACAGCAATGGCACGGCGCTCAAACCAATCAGCAAAAGTACGCGTTGAATGGAACTGAAAGACAACATCAATGACCCTTTTTAAAATCGCTGGACACCGAAAGGCGTCCTACAGCATGGGTCAGTTTGATACACTTGTTTGACACCCTCATGTCAACTTCATGTCGATTCAACATCGCTGAACGGTGGTGGCGCAGGGCCTGTGCGAATGGCTTACTTTTCGCTCTCAATGAGACGGACAGCGAAGGGCATGCGCTCACGCACATCGACGGTGACATGAACCGCCCGGACGTCACTCGCGCCAGGCACTTCGAGCCGGGTCAGGTTCGTCAACGGCTTTTTTTCTAACGTGAAAGGCTGGTCAAAGCGGAACACATGGCTGTCGCCATGAATCAGCAACACCGGGACAGCCGACTCTGCCGCCAACGGCAGCAAGGTGTTGCCGATGCTGTTTCGAAAGCCCGAGTGACCCGGAAAGTCTTCCCAGTTGGACTTGCTTTCAAAAATATCCGCCTGCATGGCAAACACAAGCGCCTTGGCCGAAGACTGTCGCGCATAGGCAAAGGCTTGACGAATCCACGCCACATTGGCTTTATCACGCTCAAAATATTCCGCGACCGCAGCTGGCTCGCGTACTTCGAAATTATTGTTGCTGCCAACGATGTGCAAGGTCACGAAAAGCACCTGCTGGTGTAGCCAGCGCTGGTTCTCAATAAATTGAACGTGTGCAGGATCCAATCTGGACTGGTTGTCCAGCTGCAACGGAACTTTGCCCAAAGACTGGCCTAGCGTGAAGAAGCGTTGGCGCAATGCATGCAAGCGTTCCTGCGGGTCGTAGGCACCGTTGTTGGCACGGTGGCAGTCGGTCCATTCGTTGTCGCCTGGCGTGTAGACAACGGCGGTTTCAAACAGATTGAAGTGCCCCAGTTGCGCCACTGACTCTTGATCCGAGCACCGGGTCGATCCCGACTTGATATCACCCACGTGAATCGAAAACGGCGGATGAATCTTGTTGATAGTGCTGATCAACGCCCGGTATGGCGGGTAAGCATGCGCCTCGTCGCCATAAGGCAGGTCGCCGAGGGCAACAAAGCTGAAGGGCTGAGCATGAGCCGCGAAAGCAGCCAAAAAACTCAGGCTCAGCCAGCCCAGACGACACAGTTTCATCACAGCATCAAGCAAGTTGAAGCAGACGGTTACTTCTGCTTAGCCGCTTGCAGTCCCGCCGGCAACACGACTCCTTTGACGGCAGCTTGGGCCATCTTGAAGAAGACGTCGGTGTTGTCCATCACGCCGGTGAACGAGTAAGCGCCAGGCCCAAAAGCCGATAAAGGAATGTCGCTGGCGGTGTGCACGGCGCTGTTGCCCGGCACCTGGCCGGTGATCATGAACTTGCCTTGGGCATCGCGCTGGCTGGGATCGACCGGGTAAGCCGCCAGCGGTTGCGTTTTGACGAAAGGCTGCTGGCTGTCCTGCACCGGCAGTGGGTTCGTGCGGTAGTCTTCAAAACGGTCTGAGTTGGCGCCGTAAGCCACCAACAGGCGGTGGTCAATGTCGGTGGTCTCCGGGTAGCCGTCTGCAGCAATGCGGTATTTGGGGAAACCAGCGGTTTCGTAAATACCAACGGTTTTGTCACGCAAAGCCGGATCACCATCCCGTACCAGTTCTTGCAGACGGGCGTCGCTGACGATGGAGCCACCGATCAGCGCCACACCCGCGCACTCGTGGTCTGCGGTGACGATGACCAAGGTGTCGCCGCGTTTGGCGGCAAAGGCTTGGGCCAGTTTCACGGTGCGGTCGAACTCAATGGTGTCCAGCAACCAGCGTTCTGTGTCCATGGCATGGGCTTGTTTGTCGATCGACGCGCCTTCCACCATCAACACAAAACCTTCCTTTTTCTTCTCCAACACGCGCAGCGCGGTGGTCGTCATTTCATCGAGCATGGGTTGGTCTGGAAAACCGTAGTCGTCGACCACTCGGTTGTTACCCGCATTGCCCAAGCCTTGACCTTTTTGGCGGCGGCCGTCGATTTTGTCCAGCGCAACATTCATGTTGGAGTGAGAAAACAGACCCAGCAAGTGGCTGGTTTTTCCGCTGTCAATCGCGTCCATCTCGGTTTTGTTGCCGGCGTAAGCAAAGCCCGCGGCTTGAAAGTCGGCCAGCAGATTGCGGTCTTTGTCCTTGCTGCCAGGCGCTGCGCCCCAAGCTTTGACGATGTCTGTGGTGTGCGCTTCGGTGCTAGAAAAAGCGTAGTCGGATTTATCACCACGGGCTGAACCGGGCGTGCTGGCCGGTACAAACCACTTGCGTCCGCCGCCCATCAAAACGGACAAGCCGCTGAGTTTTCGGTCGTCCAAGTACTGGTCAACAATGCCGGTGCCAGCGCCCCGGTTGCTGGTATGAACCGCATTGGCTGCGGGCGTTGCGTCAAAGACATCGGCGGTCGTCACCAAGCCGAGGGCTTTGCCTTGGGTCCGGTGCAGGTATTCGCTCAGGTATTCGATGCGCGGGTTGTCAAACGCGTCCAGCGTGTCGTCGGGGAACACGCCTTGCTCGTTGTTGTTGTTTTTGTTGCCCAGCGCATAAGCGCTCATGCCGGGGGCAGAGTCAGTGACGATTGAGTTCAGTGACGCGGTTTTGACCATACCGGTGACGGGGAAGGTGTCCATCGCCAAGGGCTGAACCACCTTGCCCTGAGCGTAGCCACCGGCCACGATACGAGCCGCCGTGCGCTGCGCCGCGCCCATGCCGTCGCCCAACATGATGATGATGTTCTTGATCTTTTGTCCGCCAACGACCAAGGGCACGATTTCAAAATTGCCTTTGGCGCTGACCGTCTGCCCGTCGCTCTGCGTCGCCGTCACCGTGAAGGTGTGAATGCCTTGTTGGATCACGCTCAGGGCGCGGCTCGAAACGATGGCGGCATTGGCCGGCACGCCTTTGTTGCAGAACGCTTCGCAAGACTTGATGGCGACGTTGGCGTTGAGCGCTTTGCCGTCGATAGAGAAGCGGGCGGCGGTGATGGTTTTGCTGGCGTCGTCCGGTCGCACCGTGGCTTGCAGGTCAAAGCGTTGGCCAGGCAAAAAGCGCGCAACGATAGGGCCTTCTGCGTGGCCGCTGAACAGCTCGCTGGGCGGCGTCAGGCGCGTGACGCTGGGCGCGGCTTGCGCGGCCGTGCTGGCCAAAACACACAGAGTGATGGCGGCGAGTCGATACAAAGGTGCGGGAATCGGGTGATACATGGGGTGATCCAACTGGGTGGGGTTAAAACAAAGACTCAATGCGCGTGTTGTTGGGCTTCAAAGTAGCGTGTCAGTTCGGTGCTGTCCATGCCGCGGGTGGCCTCTGTGGGCAACACCAGCCGGACCCAAGAAACCCGGCCATCGGTTTCCTCTAAGCGGCCCACACTCAAGCGGCCGGTGATCGACAACAGGCCGCGCGTGTAGGGAATCAGCCAGTCTTTTTGCGCATCGTCCAAGTAGACCGTGACCAGCGCGGCTGGCAAATCATCGGCCTCGCCGTCAGCATGCTCGCTCATTTGCACGGGCCGAGGCGACAGCATGAAGCGCCCCAGATGGGGAACTTCTTGCTGCACCATGTAGCCGGTGATGCGCACCGTCTGACCGTTGGCGGATGTCAGCTTGGCGCTTTGCTCCAAACCCTTGGAGCCCATCGGCAGATTGAAAAATTCTTTAAAAAACAATTCTGGTGCGACCTGCGCCGACGCCGCCATGCAGACAAGCCAGACGGCAAGACCAAGAAGTAGCTGTCGCATGTTAATTTTTTGAAGATGAAAAATGAAATTAGCACCAGATAATATTCTTCGAAAAAGTCAGTTGTGTGAATTTTTAGACGAAACCGAAGTGATCGGGATCCCGCCAACCATGTCACACCATTGACACAATAAATTCATAAAATTTTTTGGCTGTTTATCTACAAACCATCCATGTCGCTTGAAAATCTAATCGCCATGTTGGGGAAACAAAAGTTGGTTGACGGCATGGTTCACAGCCAAAAAATGCACAAACATGACGTCGTGCAGTCCTTGCTTCAAAAGCAACACGATGCGGAACTGCATAACTTCATTGCCAAACAAAGTTCAACCGAACTGGGCGGCTACTTGGACTCCCTGCCGGTGGACGAAGCTCTGAAACTCTGGGCCAAATTGCCGCCAGAGCGCGAAAACGATGTCCTCTGGGAAATGTCGGATCAACGGCGATCAGACATTGCCGGCGACCGTCAGCCTGATTTTTCCGAAAGCAAAATCAATGTCTACGAATTGGCGGATGGGCGTTTGCGCCACATACCCATGGCGGGCCGAAAAGATTTAGAGGGTGCCAAACCCGTTTGGGTTGACCTGATCAACTCATCTAAAGCCGAGCGGCTGTTTGTGGGTTCCCACTTTGGCGTGGAACTGCCAGACCCCATTGAGGCGACTGACCTTGAAGTGAGTGCGCGTTTTCATGTCGAAGAAAACGACGACATTCATCTCCACTCTAATTTTTTGCATGACCGTGAAGGCAATACCAGAAGTGTTCCCGTCGCTTTTATTTTGCACGGGGGCATTCTTTTTTCATTGCGCAACGAAGAACTGCCGGTCTTCAGATTACAGCGCCGCCGCGCTCTGACACAGCCAGGTTCTGTGTCGGATTGCGTTGACCTGCTGTTAGATCTGTATGGTGCGGACGTTGAAGTCTCTGCCGATTCGCTTGAAAACATCTATGCCAAGCTCGCGGCTGTCGGGCGGCACGTGCTGAGCGAGGCGATCACCGACCAAGAGGCCGCCGGAATTCTGGCTGACATCGCGGAAGAAGAAGATCAGAACGGCCGTATTCGCAGCAATATTTTGGACACGCAACGGGCCTTTAGTTTTTTGATGCGCGGGCGTTTGCTGACGCCGGATCAAATTTCAGACTCCAAGCAGATTTTGCGAAACATCGAATCACTCAACAGCCACACCGCCTTTTTATTCGACAAGATTAATTTCTTGATGGATGCCACCATCGGCTTCATCAACATCAACCAGAACAAACGTGTGAACCAATTGACGGTGTTCAGCGTGGTGTTCATGCCCATCAATATTTTGGCGGGTATGGGCGGCATGTCTGAGTTTTCAATGATGACGCAAGGTATTGAATGGCCGGTGGCCTATGGCAGCTTTGTGCTGGTCTCCGGATTGATCGGGCTCGCCACCTACGTGCTGCTCAAACATGTCGAAAAGCGCCGTGTGAAGAAAACCAGTAGCAGAGTTGGCTGAGCACGTCGCAGCCATGTCACTCCAAGGCCGTGCCACGTGCATGTCCACTTCATCTGTTGCTTGTGCGTCATTGAAGCGTCATAGATCTGTCGAACCACTGACTTAATAGGCCACCACAATCAGCGTGATGCCTGTCGGTTTTCATCTCATCATCGCCGCCCAATTTGTGTCGGCACTTGCGGACAACGCTTTGTTAATCGTGTCGATTGCTCTTTTGTCAGAGCAAGGTCTTCCGGCATGGTGGGCGCCCATGCTGAAGTTCGTCTTCACCATTTCCTACGTCGTGTTGGCCCCGTTTGTAGGCCCTTTGGCAGACGCCGTTCCCAAAGCCCGCTTGATGGCCTGGATGAACGGCGTCAAAATTCTCGCTGTCGCAGCTTTACTGTTTGGAATCAACCCACTCATCGCCTTTGCCATCGCGGGCTTGGGCGCTGCCGCCTATGCACCAGCCAAGTACGGCCTGATCACCGAGATTGTCGGCCCCAAACTCTTGGTCAGAGCCAATGGCTGGGTTGAGACCTCTGTCGTCTGCGCGGCACTGTTGGGCGCCGTGATGGGTGGCGTCTTGGTCAACACCCGAGTGATCGACATGTTGAATGGGCTGTTGAGTGGTCTTCACGTCGGGCTCATGTCGCCGCTCAGCACCTCCCTGCTGGTGCTGCTGCTGATCTACGGCTTGGCGGGTCTGCTCAATCTGGGCATTCCGCACAGCGGCGCTCGCTACCCCGCCAGCGCGATCCACCCACTGGTGTTGATGCGAGATTTTTGGCGGGCCAATCGGCTGCTGTGGCGGGACGCTGAGGGCGGCATGTCGCTGGCGGTCACGACCATTTTTTGGGGCCTCGGTGCGACGCTGCAATTCGTGGTTTTGAAATGGTCGGCAGACGTCTTGCACCTGCCTTTGGAACAGGCGGCCTACCTGCAAACGGCAGTTGCCGTCGGCATCGTTGTCGGAGCGGTGATCGCTGGCCGATGGGTTGCCCTGCACCACGCCCGTCGAGTCCTCCCGGCAGGTGTTGTGCTGGGCTTGCTGATCTCGGTCATCGCCTATGTCCAAGACGTCCGTATCGCGCTGTTGACGTTGGCTTGCATTGGTGCCGTCGGTGGCATTTTGGTGGTCCCGCTGAATGCCCTGCTACAGCACCGCGGATTCTTGTTGCTGACCGCTGGCAGGTCGGTGGCCGTGCAAGGTTTCAATGAAAATCTGAGCGTGCTCTTCATGCTCGGAATGTACGCCACGCTAGTTTCGGCCAACGTCTCGATTGTGCCGCTCATGACCGTGTTGGGTCTGGCCGTCGCGTTGGCGATGGGGCTGCTGATCGAGCGCGGACAGCGCGCGTTACCGACCTGAATTCAGCGCCAGCAAGCGCTTATTGCTAGACGACAACTCTGGATTGATCGATCACCTCTTGCAGCGCGTCTTCGAACTTCTGCACGATGTGCGTCCAGTCCAATTGCAGCGACGTCTGCCGGGCTGCCGCGCCCATCTGCTTGCGCTGCAGAGGCTCGGCCGCCAACGCCAGCGCGGCCGACACAAAACCATCTGCATCGGTGACGGGCACCAGGCTGCCATTGACATTGTCGACAATTAGCGCTGCGGCAGCGGCGCAATCGAAGGCCACCACGGGCAAACCGCTGGCCATGGCTTCGGTTGTCACATTGCCAAAGGTCTCGGTGAGACTGGGCATCAGAAAAAGATCGGCTGACGCGTAGTGTTCGGCCAGTGCCTTGCCCCTCAATTGCCCAGAAAAAATGGCTTTAGGACAGCGAGCTGTCAACTCCTGCCGCATCGGACCGTCCCCAACCAGCACCAACCGGGCGCGGGCGTCACGCGCCTCAATCGCCTCGAAAGACTTCAGCAGCAAAGCTAAATTTTTCTCATGGGCAAGCCGTCCCACGCAGACGACCGCCAAGTCATTCGGTGCAAGCCCCCATTGCTTACGCAACTCTTCGCTGCGGTGTGCGGGGTCATAGGCCAGCGTGTCAACGCCCCGGCTGACGACTTTCAGTCTTTGAAACCCAACGTCTGCCAAAGCAGTCCGCAAGGCTTCCGTTGGCACCATGGTGCACTGTGCATAGTTATGGAACTTCCTAAGGTAGGCCATGATTGGCTTGTACAAAAAGCCAACCCCATAGTGGGCGCTGTAACTCTGAAAATTAGTTCGGTAGTCGGTGGAGACGGGCAGCCGGAGGTACATGGCCGCGCGCAGGGCCGACCAGCCGAGCGGACCTTCGGTTGCAATGTGAACCACATCGGGCCGCTTGAGTTGCCATAGCCGGATCAAGGCACTCTTAGACGGCATGCCCATGCGCAACTCTGGGTAGCGGGGAATCGGAAATCCACGCATCAAGACCTCTTGGTAGGCTGGATGCATCTCTTCTTGGCACGCGGCATCTGTACCGTTTTGGCGCAAACGAATCAGCTGAACCGCGTGGTTAGCAGCGCGCAAACCGTCCACCACTTTGGCCAGTGTCACGGCCACACCGTTCACCTCGGGTGGATACGTTTCTGAAACAACCGCCACACGCAGGGAGCGACGATGTGCCGGGAAATTGTCAACGAGCAAGTTGTGAGCATATTCATAAGCCATCCCTAGATGATGTCGCCACTTCGTAACAAATTGATGACAACTAGCTTCTTCAAATTGAAACGCTCTCGTCACGAAACTTTCATACAGAGGGACTAAATTGGGTTCGCTCTCTTGTTCCGCTTGGGCACAGCGCCCTTCCCCCCAAACTATGTGAGGCTCATGTGAACGATTTTTTTCAACAGTTAAAGACCCAGCGCTGGGATGACCACCGGTATTACCACCACAGCCGAATCAACCAGTCTTTGCACCTGCTCAGCGCGATCAGTTTTGTCACCGCCTATGCGCTGCTGTTTGTCAATCCTGCCTGGGCAGCCTTATTGGCTTGGTCGGTGTCGATGTCGAGTCGTCAAGCCGGACATTTCTTTTTTGAACCGCGCGGCTATGACACTGTCAACCAAGCCACCGACGCTCACAAAGAAGAGATCAAAATTGGCTACAACATCCGCCGCAAGGTGGTGTTGCTGGCCGTCTGGGCTTTGGTGCCTGTGGTGTTGTGGCTACAACCCTCACTGTTTGGACAGATCGATCCCGCCAGCGGCGTGATGGAATTTCTGAACGATGTCGGCTTGGCTTGGCTGGCACTGGGTGTGGCCGGTTTGGTGTTTCGTGTGCTCCAGCTCTGGATTCAGCAAGACTTGTGGACGGGCATCGTCTGGGCCATCAAGATCATCACCGACCCTTTCCACGACATCATGCTGTACCACAAGGCCCCCTTGGCTTTGTTGCGCGGCGAAATGATCGACCCCATGGAGCACGTCAACCACAAGTGAGCCAAGACACCCTCAGGACTCGCGCGAGTCCTGAGGGCTTGAAGCTCAACGCGGCTGTCGCAACATCTCCCGGAAGATCCCTTTTCGAATGGTTTGATTGGTTTGCTCTGGACCACTCCACCAGCCATCGTTTTGCATGGCTTGGACAGCGTCTGCAAAGCGTCGGACGACCTCCCCAAACTCAACATCACCATAGTTCAAACTGAAAATGAGACGGCCACTGCCAACCCAGCTCAAGGCCAGTCCATGCGCGCGCAAGTAAAACTGCAGCATCCAGTTGTAGCGAGACGGCTGGGTGTAAAGCACCGTCCACACCGTCGACATATTCGCCACCCGAACCGGCAAACCCTGCTCCTCCAGTCGGCCGTTCAGCAGCTTGGCCCTGCCGTCCCAGCGTTCATCAATGCCGTCATACAGCTGAGCAATCGCGGGGGTTTCCAGCGCATCGAGAAAAGCCTTCATGGCACCCATCACGTAAGGGTGTGCATTGAAAGTGCCGCGCGCAAAACAAATGTCGCCCGGCCGATCGTCCCGGTAACGCTTCATCAACGCCGACCGGCCGCAGACCACGCCCACCGGCAGACCGCCGCCCAGCGTTTTGCCATAGGTCACCATGTCGGCCTGAATGCCAAAGTAGGCTTGCGCCCCGCCCTGTGCCAAGCGGAAGCCGAGAAACACCTCGTCAAGAATCAGAACAATCCCGCGCTCTGTGCACACCGCCCGAAGCTTTTTAAGCCAGTCGGTGTAGGCCGCCCGGTCATAGGCGACCCGGCGGCTGCTATCGACCAGCGACGAGTCGCCGGGCGCGGACGCATTGGGATGCAAGGCCTGCAGAGGATTGACCAGCACACAGGCAATGTCCTTGCGCGTGCGCAAAACGTGAAGCGTGCGTTCGTCCATCTCCTTGAGCGTGTGGGTCTCCCGCGGCGGCAGCGGATTGCCGGGGCCCGGTTGAACGTCCTCCCACCAACCGTGGTACGAGCCACTGAAGCGAACCAGATGACTGCGTTTGGTGTGGTAACGGGCCAAGCG